>Ga0308174_10000146_pt1 | contig 28493 bp, 24 predicted proteins | sample PhyPR2_FD_203894 | JGI IMG/M metagenome (GOLD analysis project Ga0308174, IMG submission 203894) | Soil microbial communities from UC Gill Tract Community Farm, Albany, California, United States - DLSLS.P.R2 | ecosystem: Environmental > Terrestrial > Soil > Agricultural land | place: USA... | reverse complement strand
TCATGTTGTAGCCGTAGACGGCGACGACCAGCTGCAGTGAGACGAGCCCGAGCGCGCCGACCCAGAACGGGATGGCCGGCACCAGCGTCGTGAGCGCCTGCGCGCCGAGGATAACGGTGACCGCGGCCCAGCCGATGCCGGCGAAGATGTTCACGTAGGCGACCGGCACGAAGTTGCCGAAGAAGCCGAGCGGTCCGCGTGCCTGGATCTGCTGGGCGACGCCGAGTCGACCGCCCATGCGGGAGAGGACACCCATGACCACGGAGCCGACGAAGGAGCCCGCGACGATCGCGGTGACGGCGGCCGTGAGCGACAGCCCGAAGCTGACGCCGAGGAAGCCGAGCACCATGATCGGGAAGTTCATCCCGGCCGCGAACCAGATGAAGAACTGGGACACCGGCTTGCCGTGCCGCTCGGAGTCCGGGATCGCGTCGACGCCGTAGGGCTCGACGGCCGCGATCTTGTCTCGGTAGTGGAGGTCCGCAGCCAGCTCGCCCGTGGGGGCGTGAGAGACGTCCAGGTTCACATCGCTGCCTTTCTGGTAGTTCCGCGGCATCGGGCCTCCGTGGGCCGGCGACACAGCGCTCGGGGGGCTCCCAGCAGACTGCGCCTGCCTGTGACTGTAGTCACGCCCTTGTTGCATGCCACAGACCGTAGATCTTGCATGGCAGAGAGGTCAATACCCTGGAGCGAAGTTGTCAGCAAGTTTCTGCTGAACGGACGCGCCGGGCCGCGTTTGACCGCTATGTGCCAGCCTCCTGGCTGCTTGGCGCTCAGGTCGTCGCGGGGTGAGCCGACCGTGTCTGTTGCATGCAAGAGACGATGTCAGGCGGACTCCGCACGGCTGCGTGGTGGATCACAGGAGCTGGTGAGACGGGCGGGGCAGGAGTCGAGAAATGGCGATGACCGGCCACGGACGTGGTCCGCGGCCGGCCATCGCCGGAGGTGCATGTCGAGGGGTGCGCCGGGCCCGATCGCTGGTGAGGTGGCAACCGTTCCGGCTCGGCGTGCGGTTGCCCGCTCAGCCGCCCGCCGGGGCCGTCCGCCTACTGGAAGGCGGGCACGACCTCCTTGATGAAGAGCTCGAGGGACTTCCGCTTCTCCTCGTGGGGGAGGCTGTTGTCGCACCAGAAGCTGAACTCGTCGACGCCGAGCGCCTCGTAGTGGCGCAGCCGCTCGATGACCTCCTCGGGCGTGCCGATCATCGCGGTGCGGTGGAGCGAGTCGAGCTCGAACTCCGGCCGCTCGGCGAACTTCGACTCCGGGCTCGGCTCGAGGAAGCCGTTGACCGGGGTGGTCCTGTTCCCGAACCAGGCGTCGAAGGTCCGGTAGAACCGCGAGATCGCCTCGGCAGCCGGCCGCCAGCCGTCGGGCTCGTCGGCCGGGTGGACATGGGTGTGGCGCAGCACCATCAGCTCGGGTCGCGGCACCTCGGGGTGGTTGTCGACGGCGGTCTCGAACTTCCGCTTCAGGTCCTCGACCTCCTCGTCGCCCTTCATCAGCGGCGTCACCATCACATTGCAGCCCTCGCGTACGGCGAAGTCGTGGGAGTCGGGGTCGCGGGCGGCGATCCACATGGGCGGCGTCGGCTGCTGCACCGGCTTGGGCACGCTGGTCGAGGTGGGGAACTGCCAGATCTCGCCGTCGTGGGCGTAGTCGCCCTGCCACAGCTCGCGCACGGCGGGGACCAGCTCGCGCAGGTGCTTGCCGCCGTCGGTGGCCGGCAGGCCGCCAGCCATCCGGTCGAACTCGAACTGGTAGGCGCCCCGGGCCAGGCCGACCTCGGCCCGGCCGTTGCTGATCACGTCGAGCAGCGCGGTCTCGCCGGCGACCCGGATCGGGTTCCAGAACGGCGCGATGATCGTGCCCGCGCCCAGGCGGATGGTCGAGGTCTGACCGGCCAGGTAGGCGAGCAGCGGCATCGGGCTCGGGGAGATCGTGTACTCCATGGCGTGGTGCTCGCCGATCCACACCGTGCCGAAGCCGCCGGCCTCGGCCATCAGCGTGAGCTCGGACAGGTTCTCGAACAGCTGGCGGTGGGTGACCTCCTCGTCCCAGCGCTCCATGTGGACGAACAGCGAAAATCTCACGACTACTCCTGGTTCTCTCTCTGAATGGCTCGGACGGCGTCCATCTCGCTGAGCGTGACGTCGCCGGTGGCCCAGTGCGACCGCGGCACTTCGCGGACGATGACCCTGATGTGCTCGGACCGGGTGTCCGCGGTCCGCAGCACGGCTTCGTGCACCTCGCGCATCAGGTTCCTGACCTGCTGCGGGGTGCGCCCCTCCGCGAGGGTGACCTCGACGAGCGGCACGTCAGCCCCGCATCACGAACGGGTCGGCGACGGGGTCCTCGCTGGTGTTGATCCAGACGCTCTTGAGACGGGTGTACTCCTTGATCGTCTCGGTGCCGTGCTCCACGCCGACCCCGCTGCTCTTGAAGCCCTGCCGGGGCGACATGGGGGACATCGCGCGGTAGGTGTTCACCCAGATGGTGCCGGCGTCGATGCGGGCGGCCATCCGGTGCGCGCGCGAGAGGTTGCGGGTCCACACCCCGGCGGCCAGGCCGTACTCGGTGTCGTTGGCCAGCCGGACCACCTCCTCCTCGGTGTCGAAGGGCATCACGGCCGCCACCGGGCCGAAGATCTCCTCGCGTACGACGCGCATCGAGTTGTCGACGTCGACGAGCACGGTCGGCTCGTAGAAGTAGCCGCCGAGGCCGCCGTCGCTCGACCGGCCGCCGGTGAGGACGCGCGCGCCCTCGGAGCGGCCGAGGTCGACGTAACCGGCGACCTTGTCGCGCTGGTCCTCGAAGGCCAGCGGGCCGAGCTCGGTGGCGTCGTCGAGCGGGTCGCCGATCCGGATGCTGCGGGCCCGCTCGGCGACGCGCTCGAGGAGCTCGTCGTGCACCGACCGGTGGACGAAGATCCGGCTGCCGGCGATGCAGGTCTGGCCGGCGGCCGCGAAGATCCCGGCCACCACGCCCATCGCGGCATTGGCGACGTCGGCGTCCTCGAACACGATGTTGGGGGACTTGCCACCGAGCTCCAGGGTGGAGCCGATGAAGCGGCCGGCGGTGCTGGACGCGATCCGCGCCCCGGTCGCCGTGCTGCCGGTGAACGAGAGCTTGGCCAGGCTGGGGTGGTCGACGAGCGCCTGGCCCGCCTCCGCGCCGTACCCGGTGACGACGTTGACCGCCCCGGGCGGGAAGCCGGCCTCGACCGCGAGCTCGGCGAGGCGCAGGACCGTGGCCGACGTGTGCTCGGAGGGCTTCACCACGACGGTGTTGCCGGCGCAGAGGGCCGGGGCCAGCTTGCTGGTGGTCAGCGTCAGCGGCGAGTTCCACGGCGTGATGGCGCCGACGACCCCGAGGGGCTCGCGCGAGGTGTAGTTCAGGACCCGCCGGTCGGAGGTGGGGATGAAGTCGCCGTGGATCTTGTCGGCGAGCCCGGCGTAGTAGTACCAGTACTCGGGCAGGGTCGCGAGCTGTCCGCGCATCTCGCGCAGCAGCTTGCCGTTGTCCTGGGTCTCCATGCGCGCGAGCTCCTCGGCGTTCTCGCCGATGAGGTCGCCGAGGCGGCGGAGCAGGTGCCCGCGCCGGGTGGCGCTGAGGTCGCGCCACCGCGGGTCCTCGAAGGTGTCGCGGGCGGCCTCGACGGCGCGGCCGACGTCGGCCGCGTTGCCTCGGGCGGCCACGTAGTTGACCGCGCGGGTGGCGGGGTTGGTGCTCTCGAAGTGCTCGCCGGTGGCGGGCTCGACCCACTCGCCCCCGATGAAGTGCTGGAGCTGCTTGGTGTCAGGCATGGACCTCTCCTCCGATGAAGGTTGTCAGGCAGTCGACGAGCTCGCGGGGGCGCTCGACGGGGAGCATGTGGCGCGCGCCCGGCACGATCACCGCGCGGCAGTGGGGAATGGCGTCGGCCAGCCGGTGGGTCATCTCGGGCGTGGAGCCGGGATCGTTCTCGCCGGTGACCGCCAGGGAGGGCACGGTGATGCCGGCGAGCCCGGGGGCGATCTCGGCGTCGGCGGTGGCGAACACGCGGTAGCAGCTCAGGAAGTCGGCCGGGTCGTTGCCCAGCAGGGTCTGCTCGGTCCGTCGTACGTCGGCGGCGCTGACGTCGGTGCCGTCGTACCACCGCCGGACGGAGGCCTCCGCGCTCGCCGCGAAGTCCTGCTCGGCGACCGCGAGGCGCTCGAGAACGGCCTCGCGCTCTGCCGGGGTGCGACGGCACACGGAGCTGACCGACGTCAGTGTCGCGACGAGCTCGGGGCGGTGGACGGCCAGGTGCTGGGCCACCAGGGCGCCGAGGGAGAACCCGACGACGTGGGAGCCCGGGGGCACGTCACCGGCGACCCCGTCGGCCAGGTCGGCCAGCGTCACCGGGCCCGGCGCGAGGGGACGCGACCCGTGGCCGGGAAGGTCCGGTGCCACCACGTCGTAGTCCTCGCCCAGCAGCGAGGTGACCGCCGCCCACGCGGTGTGGTCGAGGCCCACCCCGTGCAGGAGGACCACCGTCGGCTTGCTCATGGTCACTGCTCGGTGGACAGGGCCGCCAGGCGCTGCTGGGGGCGACCCTGCGCAGCAGCCGCGAGCGCCACGACGATCTCGTCCGCGTGCGGCGCGTCCGCGATCCGCACCTCGACGGTCTGGTGGTGCGAGCGGATGGTGGCGTCGGTGATGTGCTTGAGCGGGATGTCGAAGACGACGCCGGCGGGGCCGCGCTTCTCCACCGCAGGCAGCAGGGTGGTGGCGTTGGCCGCCTTGCGGAAGTGGTCGCCGAACTTGAGCGTGTGGATCAGGGCCGAGCCGTGCTCGACCTCGCCGTCCAGCCCCACGATGGCCGCCTTGCCGTAGGCCTCGGCCGGCTGCTCCAGCGCGGCGAGCACCTGCGGGGCGAGCATCGCGCCCAGGTCCGACGCGGTCTCGTCGATGCCCGGACCCAGGTCCTCGACGAACCCCTGCCCGGCCCACGGGTTCTCGATCACCGCGGCCACCACGGCGACCCGCGCCGGCGGCCAGACCTCCCGGCCACCCTCGGTCCGGATCTCCTCGACGACGGTGACGATCTTGCGCACCTTCATGACAGAACACTCTCCAAGCTCTTGACGGTGATGACGGGGTCGGTCGCGCGGTCCCCGATCCGCGGATGGGGGCGCGGCCCGGTGGAGGCAGCCGCCACGACGACGATCTCGTCGGCGCGTGGGGCGTCCGGGACGCGGGTGCTGACGGTCTGGTAGTGGCTGCGGGTGGCGGCGTGCGTCTTGTGCCACAGCGGCACGACGAGCGGCTGCCCCGCATCGGCGCGAGCGTCGGCGAAGCAGATGATCGACTCGCCCTCGAGGAACTCGCGCATCAGGTTGCCGAAGTACGGCGTGTGGATCAGCGCGCCGCCGTGCTCGATCTCCCCGGCGTTGCCGACGATGGCTGCCTTGCCGAACGCCTCGATCGCAGCGACGCCGCCGAGCGCGTCGGCGAGCCGGTCGGTGAGCAGCCTCGCGAGCGAGGGAGCGATCCGCGCGACCTCCTCGGACAGGTCGCGCGAGGGGCCTGTGCGCACCCAGGGGTTGCGTACGACGGCGGCTGCGCTGGCCTGCTGCACCGGCCGCGCCGGCCGCGCGCCGGCCTCGGTCACCAGCGTCTCCCGGTAGACCACCAGCTTGCGGAGACCGGGGACGGTCGACGTCTCGTTTGCTTGCATGCAACAGGACGATAGACCGCCCTCTTGTATCGGTCAACCCATCCAGGAGAACTGAGCAGGATCGGGGTGATCGGCCAGCAGTCCGGCGCAAGCAGAACGCTCGATCCACGCCTGAAACACTGGGAATTGCGGCGCCAACCCCAGCTGGAAGCGAAGAACTTGGCGTGGATCCATTGACATCTTGGAGTGGCATGCCTAACGTCCTGTTGTATGCAACAAAGAGTTCAGAGCAGCGAGGCGGAGGAGGGTCTGATGACCGAGCAGGACGAGCGCCGGGCCCGGATCGAACGGGCCTGGATCGCCGCGTGGGACCGGGGCGAGGTCGACGCCCTCGACGAGCTCCTGAGCGACGGCTACCAGCGCTGGAGCAGCGACCCCACCGCGGAGGACCTCACTGAGTTCAAGGCGTCGATCGTCTCCACGCGGGCCGCCTTCCCCGACCTCGTGACCACGCTCGACGAGGTGCTGGTCGAGGGCGACCGCGCTGCGGTCCGCTGGCACAGCGACGGCACCCACGAGCACTCCTTCCTCGGTGTCCCGGCCACCAAGCGGCGGGTCTCGGTCAGCGGAGCGACGTTCGCGCGCTTCGAGGACGACCGGATCGTCGAGGAGTTCGTCACGTGGGACCCCCGGGCCCTGCTGACCGCACTGGGCATCATCAGCGTCGGAGAGGACCGTTGACCACGATGAGCACGAGCGCACCCGTCATGACAAGGAGCGAAGCGATGGCCACCAGCCCGACGCAGCCCGACCTGGACCTGATGAAGCAGGTCAACCGGCAGTTCGTCACCGGAGTCACCGTGGTCACGGCCATGGACGACGACGCACCGCGGGGCCTCGCGGTCAACGCGTTCTCGAGCATCTCGCTCGACCCGGCGACCGTGATGGTGTGCGTGCAGCGCACGTCGTCCACGCACGACTGCCTCTTCCGGGCGCGGCACCTGGCGATCAACATCCTCTCCACCGACCAGCTGGACGTCGTCACCCGGTTCGCGTCGAAGTCGGACGACAAGTTCGCCGGCCTCGAGTGGGCGCCGGGGCCCTTCGGCAGCCCCCTGCTCGAGCGCAGCAGCGCCCAGATGGAGGTCGAGATCCGCGAGCGCCTCCAGGCGAGCACGCACACGGTGTTCGTCTGCCGCGTCGTCCACGCCTCCTGCTCGGACCGGCCCCCCATGGTCTACAGCGCCGGGCAGTTCTTCGACGGCGGCGCCCTGGCGCCGCTGGCATGATGCTCACCTCGGACGACGTGAAGAGGAGGAACGCGGTGGCGGGCTTGAACGGGGTCGGCGCCGGCTCGATCCAGGGCCGGGTGATCGGCGAGATGCGTCGTCGGATCATCGCCGGTGAGATCGAGCCCGGGGTCAACCTGTCCGAGCTCGCGCTGGCCGAGGAGTTCGGCGTCAGCCGTACGCCGGTGCGCGAGGCCCTCAAGCAGCTGCAGACCGAGGGGCTCGTCGAGATCCGGCCCCGGGTCGGCACCTTCGTGACCAGCCCGTCGCGTCGCGAGATCACCGAGCTCTTCGAGATGAAGGAGCTGCTCGAGGGCGCGGCGGCCAGGCTGCTCGCCCAGCGCGGCCGCGTGCCGGAGATCGGCCAGCTCGAGGAGAACCTGCGCCAGGCCGACCGTGCCGTGGCCCGTGACGACCGTGACCGGGTCGCCGAGCTCGTCCAGGAGTTCCACGACCTGCTCATCATCGGCGCGGACAACAGCAAGCTCGAGGCGCACTACCGGACGCTGATGAACCAGCTCGCCTACTCGCGGCTGGTCGCCACCTCCCTCAACCAGCCGGGTCGGCCGGTGCAGTCCGACCGCGAGCACCACCACGTGCTGGAGCTGATCATCGCCAAGGACGGCGACAGCGCCGAGCGGGTCATGCGCGAGCACGTCCGTGCCTCCCGCCGGGCCCTGCTCACCGGCCTGCAGTCCTGACACCGGTCACCCCGACCCCTCCTCGCCCGGCGCCGCCCCGCGTCGTACCCCGAAAGGCACCGCCATGCCGCTCACGCCTGCCGTCGACCGCTCGATCGCCGACCTCGACCCGGCCCGCGCCCTGCTCATCGACGGGAGCTGGAAGCCCGCGACCACCACCTTCGAGGTCCAGGACCCGGGCACCGGACGCGTGATCGCCTCCGTCGCCGACGGCTCCGCCGCCGACGCACGGTCGGCCGTCGACGCCGCCGCCGCGGCCTGGGCGTCCTGGCGCTCCACGGCACCCCGCGCCCGGGCCGACGTCCTGTACGGCGCGTACGAGCGGATGCGCGCCGACCTCGACCGTCTCGCCGGGCTGATCATGGGCGAGAACGGCAAGTGCGAGGCCGACGCGCGTGGGGAGGTCACCTACGCAGCGGAGTTCTTCCGGTGGTTCGCCGAGGAGGCGGTCCGCGCCGGCGGCGCCTACGGGGAGTCGCCCGCCGGTGGCACGCGGACCATCGTCACCCACCGTCCCGTGGGCGTCGCCGCGCTCGTCACCCCCTGGAACTTCCCGGCCGCCATGGCCACCCGCAAGATCGCCCCCGCCCTCGCCGCCGGATGCACCGTGGTGCTCAAGCCGGCCGAGGAGACGCCGCTGACGGCGATGGCGATCGCCCGGCTGCTCGAGGACGCCGGTGCGCCTCCCGGGGTCGTCAACCTGGTGCCGACGACGGACGCCCCCACGGTCGTCTCGACCTGGCTGGGCGACAGCCGCGTCCGCAAGATCTCGTTCACGGGGTCCACCAACGTCGGCCGGATCCTGCTCCGGCAGGCGGCCGACCGGGTGGTGAACTCCTCGATGGAGCTCGGCGGCAACGCGCCGTTCATCGTCACCGAGGACGCCGACATCGACGCCGCCGTCCAGGGCGCACTGGTCGCGAAGTTCCGCAACGGCGGCCAGGCCTGCACGGCTGCGAACCGGTTCCTCGTGCACGATGCGGTCCTCGAGGAGTTCACCGCCCGCTTCGGTGCTGCGGTGGAGACGCTGCGCACCGGGCCGGCGAGCGACGCGGACGTCCAGATCGGGCCGGTCATCTCCGCGGCGGCTGCGGCACGCATCGAGCGTGCGGTGGCCGACGCGGTGGACGGCGGCGCCCGGGTGTCCCACCGGGCTGCCCTCGACCCTGAGCTGACCGGCCACTTCGTGGCTCCGCAGGTGCTCCGCGACGTTCGGCCCGACTCCGCGATCGCGGGCGAGGAGATCTTCGGACCGGTGGCCCCGATCATCGGCTGCTACTCGGACGAGGAGATCCTCCGGGTCGCCAACCAGTCGGAGTCCGGACTGGCCGCCTACGTGTACGCCGGTGACCTCCAGCGGGCGTTGCGGCTCGCCGAGGGGCTCGAGGCCGGCATGGTCGGCATCAACCGGGGTCTGGTCTCCGACCCTGCAGCGCCGTTCGGCGGGGTCAAGCAGAGCGGGCTCGGGCGTGAGGGTGCCCGCGAGGGCATGCTGGAGTACACCGAGACCCAGTACTTCTCCGTGGACTGGCCGGGCCAGGGCTGAGCGAACCGAGCCCGGCGGCTCCCTCAGGTGAGTCCCAGGTCGCCCTCGACGCCCGTCAGGCGCACCAGGTGCTCCAGCAGTGGCTGCGCCCCGCGCGTGCGGACGTCGTAGCCGCTCTCCCGGAGGTGCCTGGCGAAGAGCGTCAGCTGGCGGAGGGCGGCGACGTCCATGAAGTTCAGGTCCGAGACGTCGAACCGGACCTCCCGGTTGCCGCCCAGCGCGATGTCGGCGAGCCCGTCCTCGAGCTGGGGGAGGTTGGCCGTGTCGACCTCACCGCACAGGAGGATCTGGGTGACGGCACCGTCGTGGACGGTCTCGACCCTGAAGAACTGGTCAGACAAGCGCGTGGGCGGATCCATGTGATTCCCGGGGCTTCCTCGAGGCGCCACCACCAGGTGGGCGGGGCCTCGCAAGATTCATCGCCAGGAACGGTGTCGCCCGTGGTTGACGACGCTCGAGAAACTCTCGGTGCCTCGACAGTACGCCTGGGCGGTGAGAGGCGCCAGTGTCCAGCGGTCCTGGGTATGCGCTGAGGGACCGTCGCCCGGGGCTACCTCGTGAGGGCGGCACCCCGGGCGACGGTGCCTATGCGTGCCGGCTCACGCCCCGGGCGGTGAAGGCAGTGCGCCGACACCAGAGTCCGGTGCGCTCGTGCACACGCTGGTGAGCCGGTCGTCGTGCGCCGCCCCACCGCCCGGGTGGGTGGTCAGCGTGTGGCAGCCGGGACCGAGGTCATTCACCGTGACGACCCCGTCGCTCGCGTCGAAGGTGTACGGCACCCGGTCGACGTAGACGGTGGTCCGGCCTGCGCCGCCGGTCGGCATCGCGACGGTCGCCGTCGTGTTGGCCGGGACCTCGGTGACCATGCGCAGGTCACCGCCGTCGCCGTGGTCGAACGCGGTGCCGATCGCGCCCTTGACCGTGGGGACGGTGATGGTCGCGTAGTCCAGGTCGCCCGGCTTGGGTGCCACTGCGAACGTTGCGTAGCCGGCCGTGGTCGGCTGGATGCCGAACAGGCCGGTAGGCACCGTGAACGCAGGCGAGGCCGCCCAGGGGTGGGAATAGGTGAGGTTGGACTTCAGCGAGGGATCCCAGGCCTCGGCGGTGGCACCGGCACCCAGCTTGATCATGTTCATCCAGCTCCGGGTGCCGTCGGAGGTGAGCAGGTCCTGGGCGGCCTGGTCCTGGCCGCCGTCGTACAGACCTCGGATCAGGAAGGCGGCGCAGTAGACGCTGCAGACCATTCCGCGTGAGGCGGCGTAGTTCGCGGCGGACGCCCGCTCCCGGTCGGTGGGCACTCCGAAAGCCAGCGCGAAGGCGCTGGACTGTACGGCGGCATGCGTCTCCACGACGCCGGCGGAGGTCATGCCGTCCACGTAGCGGCCGTTGGCCGCGTCGTACAGCTTGTCATTGATCGCCGTCCGCATCCGGTCGGCGATGCCGTCGTACGTCGTGGCGTCGTCCTCCTTGCCGATCGCGGTGGCCATGTCGGCCATGTCGCGGTAGGCGCGGTAGGACAGCGCATTCACCACCGTGTTGTAGGTGTGGAACACGAATCCGTCGCGCTCACTGGTCGGCCAGTCCACGATGTCGCAGTCGGTGGCGCTGCTGCACCCGTTGGAGCCCGTGGTCTTGCCCACCAGGTCCGTGCCGGCGTCGAGCCACTTGGTCGGCAGCTTGGCCTGCAGGGTGGCGTAGAAGTCGGCCAGCTGGCTGGGATCTGCGGTCTGCTGCCAGGCATCGTGAACCGCCAGGATGACGTACATCGGCCACTCGGTGGGCCAGGTCCGGTTGCCCTGGAAGTAGTTCAGCGTGTACTTGCCCAGGGAGATGTCCGGATCCAGGTCGAGCGCCGCCTGCATCTGCAGGTAGGTGTCGGCCTCGTACGCACCGCGCTCGCGAGTCCAGGAGTCGACGTAGAGGTTCAGGTTGGTGGCTTCGACGGTGTTCTTCGACAGCTGCCACACCTGGTTGAGGTTGTCGCTCGAGGAGGTGAACCTGGCTGCTGACTCGTGGAACGGGTAGAGCAGCGCCAAGGCCTGCAGGTTGTCCTTCGTGACGGGCTCGGGCGCGTTCTTGATCTCCACGTAGCGGAAGACCCGGATGCCCCAGGTGTCGAAGGACTGCTGGCCGTCGCGCAGCGAGTAGACGTCCTCGTAGGTGTTCCCGGTGTTGAGCTGGTAGCGCACCGTGTCGTCGGCAGAAGTGACCTCGCCGTATCGCACCGTGACCCGGTCGCCGGCCGTGCCGTTCGCGACGGCGTAGTGAACGCCACCGACCCAGGTCCGGCCGAAGTCGACGAAGTAGTCGCCGTTGCCCTTGTCGACGATCTTGACCGGCTCCTTGAGCTGCTGCTGAACCTTGGCGGTCGGCGTGGCCGTCAGGGCGGGAAGGGAGTCGGCGGTGCTCACCGCGGTCCAGCCGCTGTCGTCGAAGCCCGGTTCGTCGAAGCCGGTCGGGAAGTGCGCGTTGTCGATGTTCTCCTTGGGCGCGGAGTAGTAGCCGGTGCCGACGCTGCCGACGTTCGGGTACACCGAGCTCCCCGAGAGCGACTTCCAGTCGCTGTTCGTGCCGAAGGTGTCAGTGGTGCCGTCCGCAAAGTGCACCACCAGCTGCGCCTCGAGCCGCTGCCCGCTGGTCGTGTAGGCGATCGCTCCCAGCGCGTTCGGGCCGCCGGGCCTCAGGTCCGATGTGACGTCGAAGCCGTCGTAGCGGGTCTCGGAGCCCACCGACTGCGTGGGTCCGAGACCGACGAACCGGCCGTTGACGTACATCTTGTAGACGAACTGCCGGGCCGGCTTCGGACTGGTGGCGGTGGCGAAGAGCGTCGCCCAGGCAACGTCCTTGTCGGGCAGGGTGACCTCGTCCCGCAGGAACGCCCAGTTGTTCGATGCCGCGCCGACCAGGCACGAGGTGCTCTTGCCGACGGTCAGCACGCCGCCACCGACCGTGCCGCAGGGGAACGTGGCGTCACCCGCGTCGAAGCCGGTGGAGAGGAGTTTCGTCCCGCTGTGCGTGTCATCACTGACCTGGAGGTCGTCGACCGTGCCGGTCTCGGTGCCGCCGGTCCGCACACCGACGACGCCGTACGGCCAGGTCGAGTCCGTCGTCCGGTCGACCACCACGCCGTCGATGCTGGTGGTGATGGTGCTGCCCTCGGCGGCGATGGTGACGTCGACCTGCTTGCCGACGGCCAGGGTTCCTGCCGGGAGGTTGACGGTCTTCAGGGCGGTGTACGCACCGCCGACCTGGACGTGGGTCTTCAGCTGGTTGTCAGCTCCACGCAGCTGCCACATGTAGGAGTTCGAGGAGTCCTTGGCGCGGAAGGTGAGCCCGAGCGCGACAGCGGTCACGGTGACCTTGGCGTGCACCGTGTAGTCGGTCCAGGTCGTCGCCGGGTTCGGCGACCACACCGACTTGGTCGTGCCCCAGTTGGTGCCGGGGCCGGTGCCGAACCAGCTCGGCCGGGACCAGGTCGAGGCCTTGCCGTGCTCGTCCCAGGTGCGGACGCTCCAGAAGTAGCGCTGAGAGGTCTGCAGGGAGTCGCCGTCGTAAGTGACGTCCGTCTGCTGGGGAGAGGCGACCTTGCCGGAGTCCCACACGTCGCCGTCGTGGGCAGCTGCCTTCTGCGAGCTGGAGGAGACCACCATCTCGTAGGCGGTCTGCGTGGTGTCGGCCGGGTCTATCCAGGAGAACCGGGTGGCGTCGAGGTCCTCGAGGTCGGCGGGAGCAGTGAGGCCGTCAACGGTGAGGCCCGAGGGCGCGGACGGTGAGGCCGGGGCAGCCGGCGCGGCGTACGCCACCGGCGCGGCGTACGCCACCGGCCCGGCGGAGAGGGCGAGGACAGTGGTGGCTGCCAACGCGGTGAGACAGGTCTTCGTTCGAGACGGGGGGAGCACGAGCACCTCCGAGGCGGTGAGAGTGAAACGATTCAACGATTGTGACGTCCATCACCGTACCGGTGGCTGGGCGTGTTGTCACTGCCGAATGAGCTTGCAATGAGATGAGCCGCGGCGCGGGTCGGTGCGTGCCTGTGGTGCCGACCGGCAACGATTCACCCCGGCCGGCGCCAGGATTCGGACCCGATCCCGGCGCCGAGCGAGTCGGCAGGCGTCACGCGTCGGGTGCAGGGGAGGACTCGGGGACCTCGAAGGTGTAGACGTGGGTCCCGGCCTCGACGTTGCCGTCCGCGGCGGTGACGAGGTCGACGTCGCGGCACTGCTGCCCGGCGAGGTCGGGGCGCAGGCACGCGCTCGGCTGCCAGACGACGAGGTAGGCCAGCGCGTTCTCGAACATGCGCCTGCCGTTGATCACGGCGTTGTCGGGGCCGGTGACGATTCCGAGGCTGACGGAGGCGTCACCGTGGATCACGCACGGCAGCCGGCTGTCGAAGCACGCGTCGAACGCCGAGGTCCACGGGATGTCGGGCTTCGCCGACTCCGGGGGTGGGGTGATCTCGATGCCGGGATCGTCGTACCGGTACTTCTCGTCGACGGCCCCGGCGAAGCGGCCCGCGTGGCCCTGGGTGCTGGTGCTCTCGGCTCGGGCTGGGGCTGGTGTCGACGAGGCGGACCCGGGGTCCGCTGCCGCGCAGCCGGTCGTGAGGAGGCTCGCGACGATCACCTGCCACAGCCCGACTCTTCGTGCCACGCAGGCATCGTGCCAGTCGCCGGGATCGCGGCCTAGCCTTGGGGCGATGAAGATCGTGGTCCTCACCGGCGCCGGCATCTCCGCGGAGAGCGGGGTGCCGACGTTCCGCGACGCCGACGGGCTGTGGGAGGGGCACCGGGTCGAGGAGGTGGCGACGCCGGAGGCGTACGTCGCGCAGCCGCACGTCGTGCACCGCTTCTACGACGCCCGCCGGGCCGCCCTCGCGGCCGTCGAGCCCAACCCCGCCCACCACGCGCTGGCCCGGCTGGAGGAGCACCTCGGCGACGACCTCCTGGTCGTCACCCAGAACATCGACGACCTCCACGAGCGCGCCGGCTCCCGACGAGTGCTGCACATGCACGGCGAGCTGCTGTCCGCCCGGTGCCGGGCCTGCGGCGAGCGCAGCCGCTGGGTCGGCGACCTCGGTGACTTCCCGCCGTGCCCGGCCTGCGGGGTGGGGGCGCTGCGACCGGACGTGGTGTGGTTCGGCGAGGTGCCCTACGACATGGACCGGATCGAGGTCGCGCTCGAGGATGCGGACCTGTTCGTCTCGATCGGGACCTCCGGCGCGGTCTACCCGGCCGCCGGGTTCGTGCAGTACGCCCTCGCCCACGGCGCCGGCACCCTCGAGCTCAACCTCCAGCCGAGCGAGGTCAGCCTGCTCTTCCACGAGTCCCGCCAGGGCATGGCCGGCGAGCTGGTGCCCGCGTGGGTCGAGGAGCTGCTCGCCCCGTAGCCGCGCCCAGCAGTCCTGGTCAGTAGTCCTGGGGCTGGGTGAAGAAGCCGTCCGGGTCATAGGCGTGGGCCACGGAGCGGAGCCGGGCCAGGTTGTCGCCGAAGTACGCCGGGCCCGGGTGCCGCAGCGTCGGGTCGGCGTAGTTCACGTAGGCGTGGTCGCCCCAGTGCGGGGTCATCCGGCGCCGGAGGCCGCGCACGTAGGAGTCGGCGGTGGTGGAGGGGCCCGAGGTCCAGGTGGCGGTGTACTGCACGGTCGCCAGCGCGTGCCGGTGCACGAACGCCGTGTCACCGGGGGCGAGGTCACGGACCCGACCGCCGAGCGCGTCGAGGGAGGCACCTGCCTCCAGCAGTCCGGCCGGCACCGAGCGCACCCCGGCGACCAGGTCGGCCACCCCGGCCGCGGGCAGCGGGTCGTAGGCCACGTGCGAGGTGGCGCCGAACAGCTCCCGGGTCAGCGCGCCACCCGGGCCGGTGGTGCACTGCGCCACCGGGACGTCCAGGCACCCGGCATACGCGAGCATCGCGTCGCGGTAGTCGCGCACGTGCGGCACCCGGACGCCGGGCGCGGGCACGTGGTCCAGCAGTCCGCGCAGGTGCCGGTCGAACGACGCGGGGGGGCCGGTCCAGGTGGCCGAGAGCGACAGCACCGGGCCGACGGGGTGTCGCTCGCCGCCCAGCGCCTTGAGCGTCGACCAGAGCCGCGGGTCGGCGGTCGGCGCCCACGCCTGCCAGACGGGCACGACGTCGGAGGCGGCGGACAGCGGCCACTGCAGGAAGACCGTGCTCACCGTCGGTGCTGCGGTGGTCCTCATCGTGAAGGACGTGACGACCCCCAGGTGTCCGCCGCCACCGCCGCGCAGTGCCCAGAAGAGGTCGCCGTGCCGGTCGGCCGTGACCGTGCGGATCCGCCGGTCCGCGGTGACCACCCGCATCGAGGTGACCGCATCGCAGGTCAGCCCCAGGTCCCGCACCAGCACTCCGATGCCGCCGCCCAGGGTGAGGCCGCCGATCCCGACCGTGGCGCACGAGCCGCCCGGCACCGCCCGGCCGCGGGAGCCGACCGCGTCGTACACCTGGGCGAGCGCGGCGCCGGCACCGATGGTCACGGAGCCGTCGGAGCCGAGGGACACCCCGGAGAGGGGCCGGCAGTCGAGCACGAGCGAGCGGGGCACGCCGCCGCCGTCGCCGGCCGACCAGCCCGGGTAGCTGTGCCCGCCGGAGCGCAGCGCCACCGGCACGTCGTGGTCCTGGGCGAAGGCCAGTGCGGTCGCCACGTCCCGTGCCGAGGCCACGGACAGCACGGCGAGCGGCCGGGCGGCGTCGTAGCGCGGGTTCTCCACCAGCCGCACCGAGTCGTACGACGCGTCCCCCGGCCGCGCCAGCGTGCCGGTGACGTGCCGGGCCAGCCGGGACCACGCAGCGTTTGTCACGCGCGACGGACCGGCCGCGGTGGGGGACGAGGAGGGCGTCGGGCTCGCGAGCGCATGGGGCTGCGAGGAGCCGTGCCCCGGCGAGCAGGCGGACACGACCCCGGCCGCGCCGGCGACCAGCACCCCGCGGCGGGTCCAGGCAGAGCTCGGGGACCTCACCCCTCGATCATGGCGCGGTGTCGAGCAACGCTCCCGCATGTGCGGCCAGCGCGAGTCGCGTGCCGTCGACGGAGACGTCCGGGCCGGTGACGAAGAGCAGCTCGCCGCAACCTGCGAGGTCCACCGTCGTGGCGTCGTCGGCGAAGTTGACGACGACCTCCAGCGCGCCGCGGCGCATCCGGAACAACCGCGAGGTCTCGTCGACGGAGCAGGAGACCGAGCCGAACGCCGGGTCGGTGAGCTCCGGCCGGGTGCGGCGCAGGGCCGCCAGCTCCTGGTAGACCGCCAGCAGCCGGGCGTGCCGCCCCCGCGCGGGCTCGGACCAGTCGAGCCCGGACCGCTCGAACGTCGCCGGGTCCTGCGGGTCGGGGACGACGTCGGGGTCCCAGCCCATCCGCTCGAACTCCTTGATCCGCCCCTCCGCCGTCGCCCTGCCGAGGTCCGGCTCGGGATGGGAGGTGAAGAACTGGAACGGGGAGGAGCTGGCCCACTCCTCGCCCTGGAAGAGCATCGGCGTGAACGGCCCGGCCAGCGTCAGCAGCGCCGCGCAGGCGAGCTGGTGGTCGTCGAGGGTCTCGGTGAGCCGGTCGCCGACGGCGCGGTTGCCGATCTGGTCGTGGTTCTGGTTGCACACCACCAGCCGCCAGGTGGGCATGGCTGCGGTGTCGATCGGCACGCCGTGGTCGCGCCCGCGGAACGACGAGTGGGTGCCGTCGTGGAAGAAGCCCTTCTCGCAGACCTTCTTCAGCGCCGCGAGCGGCTCGAAGTCGGCGTAGTAGCCCGAGACCTCTCCGGTCAGCGCCACGTGCACGGCGTGGTGGAAGTCGTCGCTCCACTGGGCGTCCAGCCCATAGCCCCCCGCCTCACGTGGCGTGACCAGCAGCGGGTCGTTGAGGTCGGACTCCGCGATCAGCGTGAGCGGGCGCCGCTGGTGGGCCGACAGTGCGGCCACCTCGACCGCCATCTCCTCGAGCAGGTGCTGTTCGGACTCGTCGGACAGCGCGTGCACGGCGTCGAGCCGCAGGCCGTCGACGTGGTAGTCCTCGAGCCACATCCGGACGTTGTCGAGGACGTAGCGACGCACCTGCGCCGAGCCCTCGCCGTCGAGATTGACCAGCGAGCCCCAGGTGTTGGCGCCCTCGGCCTTGAGGTAGGGCCCGAACAGCGGCAGGTAGTTGCCGGACGGCCCGAGATGGTTGTAGACGACGTCCTGGATCACGCCGAGGCCGGCCGCGTGGCAGCCGTCGACGAAGCGCTGGTAGGCCGCGGGGCCGCCGTACCCCTCGTGGACCGCGAACCAGTCGACCCCGTCGTAGCCCCAGTTGTGGGTGCCGTTGAACGCGTTGACCGGCATCAGCTCGACGAGGTCGACACCGATCGAGTGCAGGTGCTCGAGCCTGCCGAGCGCCGCGTCGAGGGTGCCCTCGGGGGTGAAGGTGCCGACGTGGAGCTCGTAGATGACCGAGCCGGCCAGCTGGCGGCCGGTCCAGCCGCGGTCGGTCCAGGTGAACGCGTCCGGCCGGAAGGTGCGCGAGCGCTCGTGGACGCCGCCGGGCTGGCGCCGGGAGCGTGGGTCGGGCAGGGGGGTGTCGCTGTCGTCGAGCAGGTAGCCGTAGTCGACGTCCTGGTCCCACACGTGCGGCAGCCGCTGGGGCGGGGTCCACCAGCCGTCGTCGTCGCGCTCCATGGCGAGCACCTCGTCGCCGAGGGAGAGCCGGACCCGTGCCGGGTTCGGGGCCCACACGTCGAAGGGTCCCCTCCGGATGGGCGAGCCTGTTGCGACCACGTCAGTCCTCCCTCGTCAGCAGGGCCACCGGCAGGTCACCGAGCAGGTCCGCGAGGCGTACGTCGCCCTCGTGCCCGTCGGTGCCGCCGAGGACCGACGTCCAGCGCCCCGGGGGGAGCGAGAGCACGGTGTCGCCCCACCCGCCCCGGCGGGCCAGCCCGATCGGGAGGCGGGTCGCGACGGTGACGGCGCCACCACGGTCGAAGGCGAGCACGTGTCCGGCGGCCGGACCGGTGGCGGTCACGGGCGTGTAGGAGGTGAAGAGCTCGGGCCGCTCCCGGCGAAGGGTGAGTGCGGCGTGGACGACGTGGAGCTTGGCGGTGCCGGGGTCGGCGGGGGAGTCGCCGAGGGAGGTCCGGGCGCCCTCGCGGATCGCGCCGAGCCGGTCGGTGCGGTCGTCGAAGTCGACGGGCCGCCGGTTGTCGGGGTCGACCAGGCTCTGCTCCCACAGCTCGCTGCCCTGGTAGACGTCGGGCACGCCCGGCACCGTGAGCGCGACGAGCTTGGCGGCCAGGGCGTTGCTCCAGCCGGCACCGGCCACCTCGTCGAGGAGCCCGGTGAGCACGGTGCCGACGCCCGCGTCATCGAGCGCGGCGTCCACCGCCGCCCGGACGGCGTCCTCGTAGGCGCGGTCGGGTGCGGTCCACGTGGTGCGGTCGCCGGCCTCGCGCATCGCCTTCTCGGCGTAGCCCCGCAGGCGGTCGCGCAGGTCCGGGTCGGGCGCGGCCGGCCAGGCGCCGAGCACGGCCTGCCACAGCAGGCTGCCGAATCCGGGGTCGGGGACCGGGGCGAGCTCCAGCAGCCGGCCGAGCGCGGCCGCCCACTCGTCCGGGATCTCGGCCAGCGCGGTGATCCGTGCGCGGACGTCCTCGCCCCGCTTGGTGTCGTGGGTCGACTGGGTCGTCATCGCCTGCGTCCACTCGGCCTGGCGGCGGGCCATCTGGTCGTGGAACTCCGCGACGGGGATCGCGAAGATGCTCGGGTCGCCGCCGACCTCGTTGAGCGAGGTGAGCCGCGACCAGCGGTAGAACGCGCAGTCCTCGACGCCCTTGGCCATCACCATGCCGCTGGTCTGCTGGAACCGCTTCGCCGGCTCGGAGTCAGGGTCGCTCAGCACGGGCTCGAGCAGGTCGAGGGTCGCGGCGAGGTCTGGACGGTGGGCGCGCGCCGAGGCGAACGCCACGTCGAGGTGCTCGCGGCCCTCGGGCAGGTAGGAGCGGTAGACCGGGAAGCAGGCGAGCAGCTCGGCGACCGCGTCGCGCAGCCCGTCCTCGTCAGGCCCGGGGATCGAGCCTGTCGCGACCACCTCGCGGACGATGCGCCGGGTCTCCGACTGCAGGATCCCGTCGGCCACGTCGCGCTTGGTGCCGTGGATCATCTCGTGCCAGTCGACGGGGGCTCCGCGCAGCTTGGTCTCGAGCTCGTCCAGCGCGTCCTGGCCGGCGGGGTCGACGAGCACGCGGTCGATGTGGGCCAGGGCGTCGTACCCGGTGGTCCCGGCGGTGGCCCACGAGGAGGGGAGGTCCTCGCCGGGCTCGAGGATCTTCTCGACCAGCACGTAGGCGCCGCCGGTGAGCCGGGCCAGGTCGTCGAGGTAGCCCCGGGGGTCGCGCAGGCCGTCGGGGTGGTCGACCCGCAGCCCGTCGACCAGGCCCTCGTCGAACCACCGGCGGATCTCGGCGTGGGACTCCTCGAAGAACCGCGGCTCCTCGACCCGGATCCCGGCCAGGGTGTTGACGGCGAAGAAGCGCCGGTAGTTGAGCCGGTCGTCGGCGGTCCGCCAGCCGACCAGCTCGTAGTGCTGCCGGCCGTGCACGGCGTCGGGGTCGGCGTCAGCCCCGTCGTCTGCACTGCCGGGTGCGAGTGGGAAGCGGTGGTCGTGATACCTGAGCTCGCCGTCGACGACCGCCAGGTGGGCGATCCGCCCGTCGGCGCCGAGGTCGTCGTCACCGACGACGGGGACCCGCAGCCGGCCCCCGCCGGCGGGCCAGTCGACGTCGAAGGCCGAGGCGTACGCCGAGTCCCGCCCGAGCCGCAGCACGTCCCACCACCACGCGCTCTCGACCGGGGTGGCGACGCCGACGTGGTTGGGCACGATGTCGACCAGGACGCCCATGCCGAGGCGCCGGGCCTCGGCCGAGAGCGCGGCCAGCCCCTCGGCGCCACCGCGGGAGGCGTCGATGCGGTCGTGCGCCACCACGTCGTACCCGTGGTCGCTGCCGGGCTCTGCCGCCAGCAGCGGCGAGAGGTAGACCCAGTCGACGCCGAGGTCGTGCAGGTAGCGCAGGCGACGGGCCGCCTCGAACAGGTCGAAGTCTGCGGTGACCTGGAGCCGGTAGGTGCTGGTCGGCGTGCGCATCCCCGAGCTCAGCCCCGCTGCGCCTGGGCCACCGACGCGGCCACCGAGTGGTCGACCTCGACCTCGGGCGCGGTGTGCTGACGCAGCACGAGCACGCTGTGGGTCTCGAGGTGCAGGGTCTCCCCGGCGGCGTGCGGGGTCTGGTCGTCGGCGGCGCCGCCGGTGTCGATGACGACGTCCCACGCGTCGGCGTACTCGTCCGGCGGCAGGGTGATCTCGGCCGGGCCGTCGGCGTTGAAGTAGAGCAGGAAGTGGTCGTCGGTGATCGGCTGGCCGCGGTCGTCGAGGCCGGCGATGCCGTTGCCGTTGAGGTACATCCCGATCGCCTGGGCCCCGCTCTCCCAGTCGGCATCGTCCATCGGCCGGCCGTCGAGGTGCAGCCAGACGATGTCGTTGAGGCGCTCCTCACCGGGCTCGCCCGTGCGCACGGTGGTGCCGGTGAAGAACCGCTTGCGGCGGAACGTCGGGTGCTCACGGCGCAGTCGCGAGACCGCCGCGGTGAACTCCACCAGCGGGGTGTCCACCCGGTCCCAGTGCATCCAGCTGATCTCGGAGTCCTGGGCGTAGGTGTTGTTGTTGCCGTCCTGGGTGCGGCCCAGCTCGTCGCCGTGCAGGATCATGGGCACGCCCTGGCTCAGCAGCAGGGTGGCGATGAAGTTGCGCTGCTCGCGAGCCCGCGCGGACAGGATCTCCTGGTCGTCCGTGGGTCCCTCGACGCCGTGGTTCCAGGAGCGGTTGTGGCTCTCGCCGTCGTTGTTGTCCTCGCCGTTGGCGTCGTTGTGCTTCTCGTTGTAGGAGACCAGGTCGCGCAGCGTGAAGCCGTCGTGCGCGGTCACGAAGTTGATGCTCGCGAACGGCCGGCGGCCGGAGTGCTCGTAGTAGTCCGAGGAGCCCGCGAGGCGCGAGGCGAACTCGCCCAGCGACGGCTCGCCGCGCCAGAAGTCCCGGACGGTGTCGCGGTAGGCGCCGTTCCACTCGGTCCACTGGGGCGGGAAGTTGCCGACCTGGTAGCCGCCGGGGCCGATGTCCCACGGCTCGGCGATCAGCTTGACCTGGGAGACGATCGGGTCCTGCTGCACGAGCTCGAAGAACGTCGCCAGCCGGTCGACGTCGTAGAACTCCCGGGCCAGGGTCGCCGCGAGGTCGAAGCGGAACCCGTCGACGTGCATCTCGGTCACCCAGTAGCGCAGCGAGTCCATGATCAGCTGTAGCGAGTGCGGGTGCCGCACGTTGAGGGAGTTCCCGGTGCCGGTGTAGTCGGTGTAGTAGCGGCGGTCGTTGTCCTCCAGCCGGTAGTACGCCGGGTTGTCGATCCCCTTGAAGCTCAGCGTGGGACCGAGGTGGTTGCCCTCGGCGGTGTGGTTGTAGACCACGTCGAGGATCACCTCGATGCCGGCGGCGTGCATCGACTTCACCATCGACTTGAACTCCTGCACCTGCTGGCCGCGCTCGGCCGTGGCGGCGTACGACGCGTGCGGTGCGAAGAAGCCCAGGGTGTTGTAGCCCCAGTAGTTGCGCAGGCCCTTGTCGAGCAGGGTGCTGTCCTGCACGAACTGGTGGACCGGCATCAGCTCGATCGCGGTGACGCCGAGCTTGGTGAGGTGGTCGGTGACGGCGGGGTGCGCGAGCCCGGCGTAGGTGCCGCGCTGCTCCTCGGGGATGTCGGGGTGCAGCTGGGTCAGGCCCTTGACGTGGGCCTCGTAGATGACGGTCTCGTTGTAGGGGATCGCCAGGCCGCGGTCGCCCTCCCAGTCGAAGAACGGGTTGATGACCACGCCGTGGGTCATGTGCCCGGCGGAGTCCTCGTCGTTGCGCGAGTCCGGGTCTCCGAAGTCGTAGCCGAACAGGGACTGGTCCCAGTCGATCTCGCCCGCGGTCGCCTTGGCGTAGGGGTCGAGCAGCAGCTTGTTGGGGTTGCAGCGCAGCCCGTTCTCGGGGTCCCACGGGCCGTGGACCCGGTAGCCGTAGCGCTGTCCGGGCTGGACGCTCGGCAGGTGGCAGTGCCACACGAAGGCGTCGACCTCGGTCAGGTCGACCCTGGTCTCACGGAACGCGTCGCCGTCGGGGTCCTCCTCGAACAGGCACAGCTCGACCCGGTCGGCCACCTCGCTGAAGAGCGCGAAGTTGGTGCCGCTCCCGTCGAACGTCGCGCCGAGGGGGTACGCCGACCCCGGCCAGATCTCCATCAAGGCTTCTCCCACCTAGTTCCACCGCGTGTCACGGTCCGGCTGGTCAATACCCGATGTTGGAACGATCAAACCCGGGGCTCAGTCGCTGCTGGCCAGGACGCCGCGCAGCAGGCCGGGGTGCCGGCCCTCGACCGCGTCGAGCCGCAGGGCGTGGTGGGTCTTGCCCCCGACCACGCTGCGCTCGATGACGCCGGCCTCGCGCAGCACCTTGAAGTGGTGGCTCGCGGTGGACTTGCCGACGCCGTCGTAGAGAGCCGCGCACGGGGCCGGCGTCCCATCGGGGTCCAGACGGCGCACCATCTCCAGGCGCACGGGGTCGGCCAGCGCCTCGAGCACCTCCAGCAGCCCGGCGACCGGGTGGACGTCGTCGGGTCGCGGGGCGCTGACGGCCTGCGGGGTCGAGCTCACGGTCATGGTCCTCACAACGCCGGGGAGGTCCCGGACATGCCCGGGAATGTTCCGGGCGAGCAGCTGGTTCGACGTACATCGAACCAAAGGTTCGATCGCTCTCGAACCTAGCACCGCACACGAGGAGTCGACATGCGCACCGCTCCGGCCCGCCAGCCCTGGGCCTACCCCCTGCTGATCACCCTGCTCGCCTCCTCGCTCGGGGTCTCGGGCGCGCCGGCGCCGCTCTACGCGCTCTACGAGCAGCGCTGGGACCTCGCCCCGATCACCACGACGCTGGTCTTCGCGGCGTACGCCGCCGCGGCGCTGGTCGCCGTGCTGGTCGCCGGACCGGCCTCGGACAAGTTCGGACGCAAGCCGCTGCTGCTGGGCGCGGCGGTCACCATGATCGCGGGCCTCCTGGTCTTCATGACCGCCGACGGGGTGGCCGCGCTGTTCGTCGCGCGTGTCCTGCACGGTGCGGCCGTGGGCACCGCGGTGGTCGCCGGCAGCGCCGCGCTGCTCGACCTTCGCCCCGAGCACGGCCAGCGCACCGGCCACCTGACCGGGATCATGCTGAACGTCGGGATGGCGGTGGCCGTGCTCGGTGCGTCGGTCCTCGCGCAGTTCGGCCCGGACCCGTACGTCGTCCCCTACGCCGTGGTCACGGTGGTGATCGCCGCGCTGCTGGTCGGCCTGGTCGCGATGGGCGAGCCGCACGACGGGCGGACCGGCCGCGCCTCCGGCCGGCTGCGTCTCTCCCGGCCGAGCGTGCCGGCCGCCATCGCCGGGGACTTCCGTTTCGCGGTGCTCGGCGTGATGGCGGCCTGGTCGGTGCTGGGCGTCTACCTCTCGCTCTTCCCGGCCTTCGCCGGGGTCTCCACCGGGATCCACTCACTGGTCTTCGGCGGGCTGGTGGTGGCCGCCATGGCCGGCTCCGGCGCGATCTCCCAGGCCTTCGCGGGCCGGGTCCTCGCGCGTCGGGCCGCGGTGGTGGGCGACTTCGGGACGGCGGTCGCGCTGCTGCTGAGCGTGGCGGCCCTCGACAGCCACCACGCCAGCCTGGTCGGCGCCGCGGCCGTGCTGATGGGCCTCTCCTTCGGCCTCGCGTTCGGCGGCAGCCTGCGCCACCTCGGCAGCGTGGTCCCGGCGGGGCACCGCGGCGAGGTGATGTCGGCCTACTACGTCCTGGCCTACTCCGCGCTGGCGGTCCCGACCATCCTGGCCGGCTGGGCGGCCACGACGTGGGGCCTGGCCGCGGTGTTCCCGTGGTTCTCCCTGGCCGTCGCCGGGGTCTGCGTGGTCGCCGGATCGCTGGGGGTCCGGGTGGCGCGCGTGCAGGTGGCGGCGTGAGCCCGCGTCCGGGGGTGCCGACCGCCTCGGGAACAAGCCCGTTCCGGGCCGTGTTGCGACGGGACGTGACCGCCACCGCTCCCATCACCCGTGCCTCGGTGGGCCTGCGCAGCGAGCGCGGCCCCGTCCTCCTCGCGGTGATGCTCAGCACTGGGCTGGTGGCGATCGACGCCACGATCCTCGCCACCGCCGTGCCGGCCGTGGTGCGCGACCTTGGCGGCTTCACCCAGTTCCCGTGGCTCTTCTCCGTCTACCTGCTCGCGCAGGCGGTCTCGGTCCCGATCTACGGCAAGCTGGCCGACCTCTTCGGCCGCAAGCCGGTGATGCTGGTGGGGATCGGGCTCTTCGTGCTCGGCTCCCTGCTGTGCGGCATCGCCTGGGGCATGGGTGCGCTGATCGCGTTCCGGGCGGTCCAGGGCCTGGGCGCCGGCGCGGTGCAGCCGGTCGGGATGACGATCGTCGGCGACATCTACTCGACCGCGGAGCGGGCCAAGGTGCAGGGCTACATCGCCAGCGTCTGGGCCGCCTCCTCGCTGGTCGGCCCGACCCTCGGCGGCGTGTTCGCCGACTACCTGTCCTGGCGCTGGATCTTCTTCGTCAACCTGCCCATCGGCGTCGCCGCCACCTGGGCGCTGTGGCGCAGCTTCCACGAGCGGGTGGACCGTAAGCGCCACCGGATCGACTACCTCGGCGCCGGCCTGCTCTCGGTCGGCGGCGTGCTCCTGCTGCTGGGCCTGCTCGAGGGCGGCGTCCGCTGGGCGTGGTCCTCGCCGACCAGCGTGCTGCTCTTCGTGGTGGCCGCGGCCCTGCTCCTCGCGTTCGTCCTCGTCGAGCGGCGGGCGGCCGAGCCGGTGCTGCCGCTGTGGGTCTTCGGCAACCGGGTCCTGAACGCCGCCAACATCGGCGCCCTGGTCGTCGGGGTGCTGATGCTCGGGCTCTCGTCGTACGTGCCCCTCTTCGCCCAGGGAGTGCTCGGGACCGGGGCGGTCGTGGCCGGCTTCGCACTCGCGGCGATGACGATCGGCTGGCCGATCGCCGCCTCGACCGCGGGCCGGTTCTACCTGACGATCGGCTTCCGGGCCACGATGCTGATGGGTGCGGCCTTCGGGGTTGCCGGCTCGGCGATCCTGCTCACCGTGGACGGCTCGAGCACCGTGTGGCACCTCGCGCTGGCCTGCTTCGTGATCGGGATCGGACTGGGCTTCGTGGCGAGCCCGTCCGTGGTGGCCGCCCAGTCGTCGGTCACCTGGCAGTTCCGTGGCGTCGCCACCGGGGCGAGCATGTTCGCCCGCTCGGTGGGCAGCTCGGTCGGCGTGGCGGTCTTCGGTGCGATCGCCAACGCCGTGGTCGCCTCCCGGCTCCACGGGGCCACGCCCGACCTGGCACACCTGCCGCCGGGCGTCCTCGAGCCGGCCGTCCACACGGTCTTCGTGGCGTCGGCCGCGGTGGCCGTGGCGCTGCTGGCCGCGGGCCTGATGATGCCCCGTCGTGTGGTGGAGCCCTCGTCCGACTGACCCTGACCGCAGTGGCTACTCGCTAGTAGGATCGCGGTCATGAAGCGTGAGATCTACGACGAGGACCACGAGGCCTTCCGGGCCTCCGTCAAGGAGTTCCTGGACCGCGAGGTCACCCCCCACCTCGACGAGTACGCCGGCAACCACGGGCTGACCCGTGACTTCTGGCTGGCCGCGGGTGCGCAGGGCTTCCTCGGCCTGGAGATCCCCGAGGAGCACGGCGGCTCGGAGGCGGGCGACTACCGCTTCAACGCGGTGCTCACCGAGGAGCTGGCCAAGGTCAACATGACCCTGCCCAGCTGCGTGGGCATCCACGCGGACATCGTCGCGCCGTACCTCGTGCACCTCACCACCGACGAGCAGAAGAAGCGCTGGCTCCCGAAGTTCTGCAGCGGCGAGCTCCTCACCGCGATCGGCATGACCGAGCCCGGTGGTGGCTCGGACCTGGCCAACCTGAAGACCACCGCGGTGCGCGACGGCGACGACTGGATCCTCAACGGCTCCAAGACGTTCATCACCAACGGCGGCAGCGCCGACCTGGTCGTGGTCGCGGCGCGCACCTCGCCGGAGAAGAAGGCCAAGGGGATCTCGCTCTTCGGTGTCGACACCTCACTGCCGGGCTTCTCGGTCGGCCGGGTGCTCGACAAGGTCGGGCAGGACGAGTCCGACACCGCGGAGCTCTCCTTCGAGGACGTGCGGGTCAGCGACGCCGACCTGATCGGCGAGCTCGACACCGGCTTCATCTCGATGATGCAGTTCCTGCCGCAGGAGCGACTCGGCTCGGCGATCACCAACCTCGCCCACGCCGCCCAGATCCTCGACGAGACGATCCAGTACGCCAAGGACCGCAAGGCGTTCGGGCAGCCGATCGGCAACTTCCAGCACAACCAGTTCCTGCTGGCCGAGCTCGTCACCCAGGTCGAGGTCACCCAGGCCTTCGTCGACCTGTGCATCATGAAGCACACTCGCGGCGAGCTGACCCCGGTCGACGCCGCCAAGGCCAAGTGGTGGACCTCGCAGGTGCAGAACGACGTGCTCGACCACTGCGTGCAGCTGCACGGCGGCTACGGGTTCATGAACGAGTACCGCGTCGCCCGCGCCTGGCGCGACGCCCGCGTCACCAAGATCTGGGCGGGGTCCAACGAGATCATGAAGATGCTCATCGGCCGCGACCTCGGGCTGTGAGCGGAGTAGTGCAGCCTTGCCTTCCTTGCGGCCCGAACCCTCGGCCGATGACGATCGTGGCATGACCACCGACGCCAACGGCGTGGACGCCACCGCGGGTCCCCACGAGGACGAACCCCACGACACCGGGATCAACAACCGCCTCAACTGGCTGCGGGCGGCGGTGCTCGGCGCCAACGACGGCATCGTTTCGACCGCCGGCCTCGTGGTCGGCGTCGCGGGGGCGACCAGCGACCGGACCGCGATCCTGGTCGCCGGCGTCGCCGGCCTCGCGGCCGGCGCCCTGAGCATGGGTGCCGGCGAGTACGTCTCGGTCAGCACCCAGCGGGACTCCGAGCACGCGCTGCTGGAGAAGGAGCGCCGCGAGCTGGTCGAGGAGCCCGAGGAGGAGCTGGCCGAGCTCGCCGGGATCTACATGGACAAGGGACTGAGCGAGGAGCTCGCCCTCCAGGTGGCCAGGGAGCTGACCGAGCACGACGCGCTGCGCGCGCACGCCGAGTCCGAGCTCGGCATCGACCCCGACGACCTGACCAACCCCTGGCACGCCGCCTGGGCCTCGATGCTGTCGTTCACGGTCGGCGCGCTGCTCCCGCTGCTCACGATCGTGCTCTTCGCGTCCGGCTACCGCGTGCCGGTCACCGTCGCGACGGTCGTCATCGCGCTGGCGATCACCGGTTGGGCGAGCGCCCGGTTCGGCTACGGCCCCCGGCGCCCCGCGGTCATCCGCAACGTCGGCGGTGGCCTGTTCGCGATGGTGGTCACCTACGTGATCGGCGCCCTGATCGGCTCCCGGATCTGACCCATTTGTTGAGTTGGGCCTGAATCGGCGTCGAGTTGGGCCGAATCCGGCGCGGCCGACCGAATGAGGCCCAGTTCGCTTCCGATTTCGGCCCAGCTCAACGTCGCAGAATGGGGGCGTGCGGATGTTCGTGGCGCTGGTGCCCCCGATGGAGGCGGTCGAGGACCTCGAGGAGTTCCTCGAGCCGCGCCGGGACGCGGCGCCGTTCCGATGGGCGGGGCCGGGGCAGCTGCACCTCACCCTGGCGTTCCTCGCCTCCGTGGAGGACCGGCGGCTCGACGAGCTGGTCGAGCGGCTGGGTCGCGCGGCCGCCCGGCGTACGGCCTTCGAGGTGCGGGTCGCCGGCGGCGGCGCCTTCCCGAACGTCGGCCGCGCCCGGGTCCTCTGGGCGGGCCTCGACATCTCCGAGCCGGGGCGCACCGAGCTCGACCGGCTGGCGACCGGAGCCCGCGCCGCCGCCTCGCGGACCGGCATCGCCGTCGACGGCCAGCGTTTCCGGCCGCACCTGACCCTGGCCCGGCTCGGCCGCCCGGACGAGGTCTCCGACTGGGTCCGCCTGCTCGACACCTACACCGGGCCGTCCTGGACCGCCGAGCGGGTCAGCCTGGTGGCGTCGTACCTCGGCGAGGGACCGCGGGGCCGACCCCGCTACGAGGTGGTGGAGGAGCTCGAGCTCGGTCGCTGACCGGCGATGGTCCGTGACGCTTCTGCTGTGGATATGGCGTTGTCCACAACGGAAACGTCACGGACTATCGCCTTCGAGGTGTCCG
>Ga0308174_10000145_pt1 | contig 28575 bp, 27 predicted proteins | sample PhyPR2_FD_203894 | JGI IMG/M metagenome (GOLD analysis project Ga0308174, IMG submission 203894) | Soil microbial communities from UC Gill Tract Community Farm, Albany, California, United States - DLSLS.P.R2 | ecosystem: Environmental > Terrestrial > Soil > Agricultural land | place: USA... | reverse complement strand
GACTCCGGGCAGGAGCAGCAGCAGGGAGCGGTCGACGCGGACCGCACGCCACAGCCCGGCAGGGGCGCCGGCCTGCCGCTGGACGGGACCGCCCGGGGGCAGCAGGCGCGAGGTGGCGTGCCGCAGCACGAGCGTGAGCACGCCGTCGACGACGAAGAGCGCGTCGTAGCCGCGGCTGGCGAGCAGCGCTCCGAGCGGAGGACCGATGACGAAGCCGGCGTTGGAGGCCGCACGCCCGACGGCGACGGACGAGCGCCGCGAGCCGCTCGGCACGGCCAGAGCCGCGAGCGCCCCCTGGCACAGCGAGGCGATGGCCCCGAGGTAGCCGGTGACGGGCATCGTCGCGGCCAGCAGCCAGACCGGCTGCCAGGGGATGAGGGCGGTCAGGACGCCGACCACGGTGGCGGTGAGCAGCAGGACGCGGCGGTGTCCGTGGCGATCGCCGAAGCGCCCGCCGGTGAAGTTGCCCAGCAGGGCCCCGACCCCGTTGGACCCGGCGATCAGGCCCGCGGGCACGATTCCGAGCCCGCGCGGCCCCGTGAGGTAGAGCACGAGGAAGAGCATCAGGAAGGAGCTCGCCGAGCTGACGAGGCGTCCCGCCGCGAGCACCCACACGACCCGGGGGAGCTCTCTCAGGCTGCGCACCGGCACATCACACCACAGTGGGTTTCGAAAAGAAACCCACTTAGGATGGGGGCATGACCCGACGTGCGGTGCCCGGCCACGACCCGTGCGGGATCGCGCACGCCGTCGGCGTGCTCGGCGACCCGTGGAGCCTGCTCGTCCTGCGCGACGTCGCCGGTGGGCGCTCCCGGTTCGAGCAGCTCGTGGCGGCGACGGGGATCTCCCGCAAGGTGCTCACCCAGCGGCTCGAGGCCCTGGTCGCCGACGGCGTGCTCGAGCGCCGTGCCTACAGCCAGCGGCCGCCACGGCACGAGTACGTCCTGACGGCACGCGGGCGTGGCGCCCTGCCCGTCTTGACCGCCCTGCAGGACTTCGGCGACACCTGGCTGCTCGGGAACGGGCACCCCGACGCCGGCGCGGCCCCCGACTCCAACGAGGTGGCGCGGGTGAGCGCGCTCGTGGGCAGGGCGCTGCCCCGCCTGCACGGGCTCGACCCGGTGGCCGACCGGCCCCTCACCGTCGTCTACTGCTATCCGGGCAACGCCTTCCCGGGCGCCGAGGAGGTGCCCGGGGGAGTCGGCTGCACCCTGGAGTCCTGCACCTACCGCGACCGGCTCGGCGAGTTCGCCGAGCTCGGCGCGGCCGTCGTCGGTGTCTCGACCCAGCGCCCGAGCGAGCAGGCGGCCTTCGCTGCGGCGAACGGCATACGGTTCCCGCTGCTCTCGGACGCCGAGCTCGAGCTGACGACGGCCCTGCGCCTGCCGACCTTCCGGGTCGGGGGCACCACGCGGCTGCGGCGCCTGACTCTCGTCGTCGACCATGATCGCGTCGTGCGGGCCACGCTGTTTCCGATCCCCGACGTCACCGGGTCGGTCGAGGAGGCGCTGCGCGTCGTGCGCGGGCTGGCCGGCTGAGTCCCGGTCAGGTCAGCCGGTCGCTCAGCAGATCTCCACGAGCACGTCGCCGCCCTCGACCTGGTGCGGCGCACGGACGGCGATGCTCGAGACGGTCCCGCCGGCCGGAGCGGTGATGCCGGCCTCGAGCTTCATGGCCTCGATGGTCGCGACGACGGCGCCGGCCTCGACCGTGTCGCCCGGCGCGACGGTGAGCGTCACGAAGCCGGCGAAGGGGGCGGTCACCCGCACGTCCCCGGTCGGCGGGGCGATCGTCGCGGAAGGGGCAGGAGCCTTGCGGGGCATCAGTCCTCCAGGTCACGACGTCGGGGGTGGTCCGCGACGACCACGGTCGCCAGCCTAGCGGGGCAGCGCTCCCGGAGGCGGGCAGTGGGCGCGCCGTCGCAGTCGGGCGCGCGCCCGGGAATGGCGTGGACCCCTCGCGCGTTCCTCCTGCATACTGTTCACTCCACCCGGTCTCGAGCCGGGGGACAGCAGGGCAGCTTGACAAGTCAACAGCGTGACGTGGACACCCCCATGGGGGTGATCGGTTTCGACGGTGGTCGACACATCAGGGGAAGCGGGTCGAGGATGCAGGGTTATCTCGTTAACGCTCCTTGCAAAACAATAGGTGCCAATTCCAAGCGCACCGACTTCGCCCTCGCCGCCTGAGCGAGCCTCGAAGTCTGTCAGCCTGAGCTAGTTTCCGACTCAGTGCCTGGCATCAGCTAGGAAACTTGCTGCGCAGTCATGTTGGGGGGCTGTGCGGGACTCTTACTCAACTGGGCCTGTCAGGGGACGTGTGCGTGCGAGCCCTGGGGCCGAGAAAAGCCATAGCGCACTGCACCCGGAGAAGCCCTGGTTTCTCGTCATCGGACGCGGGTTCAATTCCCGCCACCTCCACCACTTCGTGGTGGCCACGTCACGCTGTTGCTGGTCAGCCGCAGGAGGGCGTCCCGTTCGCGGGGCGCCCTCCTTGCGTATGCCGTCCCGGACCTGCCGCTCGCATGTGGGGCACCGGCGTCCCCGGCGCTACGACGACGAACGCGGTGGACCAGCGGCACGGAGGTGCCGGGGATCCACCGCGTTCGCAGTGAGGGGGGAGAGACCGCGCCGGGGCCCGGCGGGCGCTCAGGCCTGCTCGGACGGAGCCTCGGCGGGCGCACCGCCGGCGGCCTCGGCAGCCATCTGCTCCTTGATCGGGGCCATGTCGAGGTTCTTCACCTGCTCGATGACGTCCTGCAGAGCCGTCTGGGGCAGCGCCCCGGGCTGCGCGAAGACGAGCACGCCCTCCTTGAAGGCCATCAGCGTGGGGATCGAGGTGATGTTGGCCGCCGAGGCGAGCGCCTGCTCGGCCTCGGTGTCGACCTTGCCGAAGACGATGCCCTCGTTGTCGCCGCTCTGCGAGGCGGCGTCGTAGATGGGCGCGAACTGGCGACACGGGCCGCACCAGGAGGCCCAGAAGTCGACCAGCACGATGTCGTTGTCGAGGACGGTCTTCTCGAAGGACTGCGCGGTCAGTTCAGTGGTAGCCATGCCTTGACCAACGGCGTCGCAGGGGCGCCTATTCCGCCGCCTCGAGCTCCCACGTGACCGTGACGCCGGCCGTGACGTCGAGGTCCCCGCTCTCGACGGGCATGCCACCGAACGCCTGTCGGGAGGCCGCCACGGACGTGTACGCCGCCATCGGGACCGCCCCGGACTCGGCCACCTCGCGGACGGCGCCGAGCCGGGCGCCGGAGAGGGCGGCATACTGCTCCGCCTTGTCCCGGGCGTCGGCGAAGGCGGCGTCGCGGGCCCGTCGCAGGCCGACGGTGCGGTCGGCGACGTCGAGGCGCACCTGGTCGACGAGGAGGGCGTTGCCGATCGAGGCGGCGGCCGCCTCGAGAATCTCGCCGACGGCCTCGAGCCGGCGCACCGTGACGGTCAGTCGCTGCTGCGCCGTGAAGCCGACCGCCGTGCCGGCGTTGTCCCAGCGCTGGCCGACCGTCGCGTCGAGCGTGCGGATGTCGGCGTCCGCGACGCCGTGGTCGCGCACGATCGCTCCGACCCTCGTCAGCCCCTCCGACGCCCCGGACAGGGCGGCTGCCACGTCGTCGGCGTCGTGCCCCACGCGCAGGTCCAGTCGCACGACGTCGGGGGACACGGGCACCCGCCCACTGCCGTTCACGGTGACCGTTCGCCTCGCCATGGCGCTCCTGTCTGTGACGTTCCCGGGTGGGGCTGAGCCTGGTGCCGAACCTACCTAGACTGCGGTCCCATGACGAGCATCCCGCGGCGCTCCGCCCCCGCGACGTGGCTCGCCACGTCAGCGGCGGTGGTCGCCGTCGTCGCCCAGCTGCTCGCCCTCTACTGGCCGGTCGTGACCGTCCAGGGCCCCGTCAGCTGGACCGACAAGGTCGTGCACCTGCTCGTCTTCGCGGTGCCGACGTATGCCGTCGGGCGAGCGCTCGGATCCGCGCGCACCGCGGTCCTCGTCTTCGCACTGCACGCCCCGGTGAGCGAGCTCGTGCAGCACTTCGCGCTCCCCGGACGCACGGGCGACGTGGGGGACGCCGTCGTCGACCTCGTCGGTGTGGCGCTCGCTGCCGCCCTGCTCGTGGTCAGGCGACCGTCGCCGCGCTGGTAGACTCGGGGCATCCGACTCCGAGGTCCCCTCGGATCACGACGGAAGAGATGGCGCCGGTGATGCCCGGCGGGCAGGCTCATCCGACGAGGTGACACCCCCCACCGGAAGATCGCGCCAGACGGCGCGGCCCGACACCGACGCGGAGCGGATCCGAACACCGGACGGCACAGATGCCGGGCACCGGTACACGTGGGCGCAGAACGTTGCTGCGCCTGAGGCTCGTCTGCATGGTCGTGGTGTGACTCACGGCTCGAGGCGAAGTCTGCTCGAGTCAAGAGAGTTGAATACGCAATGCCCAAGCACACCTCCGCCGGCGCGCCCAAGAAGGCCCGCTGGTCCACCGAGAAGAAGTCCGCAGCCGCCAAGAAGCCGCACCGCGGTCAAGGCTCTGCCGGTTCCTTCTCGGGTCCCAAGAGCTCCCGCCCCGCCTCCTCGGGCTCCGCGCACGTCGGCGGCCGCGAGTGGCGCGCCCCGCGCGACGAGCACCGTTCGTTCGACCGCCGTGACGACCGCGGCGGTGACCGTGGTGGTTACCAGCGTCGTGACGACCGCGGTGACCGCGGTTTCCAGCGTCGTGACGACCGGCCCTCGTTCGACCGTCGCGATGACCGCGGCGGTGACCGTGGTGGTTACCAGCGTCGTGACGACCGTCCCTCGTTCGACCGTCGCGATGACCGCGGTGGCGACCGTGGCTTCCAGCGTCGCGAGGACCGCCCCTCCTTCGACCGTCGCGACGACCGCGGCGACCGTGGGTTCCAGCGTCGCGAGGACCGCCCCTCCTTCGACCGTCGCGACGACCGTGGCGACCGTGGGTTCCAGCGCCGTGACGACCGTGGTGACCGTGGGTTCCAGCGCCGTGACGACCGTGGTGACCGTGGCTTCCAGCGTCGCGAGGACCGCCCCTCCTTCGACCGTCGCGACGACCGTGGTGACCGTGGGTTCCAGCGCCGTGACGACCGCGGTGACCGTGGCTTCCAGCGCCGTGACGACCGGGGCGACCGTGGCTTCCAGCGCCGTGACGACCGCCCCTCCTTCGACCGTCGCAGCAACGGCGACCGGTTCGCTGACACGGCTCCAGTGAGCTTCGAGGACGCCGAGGCCGAGCGCATGGACGCCGACAACTGGACCAAGGCGACGCGCGCCGACGTGTCCGACGGACCCGTCGAGGTCGCGGCCGACAACGGCTTCGCCGCCCTCGGCCTGCCCGAGCGCATCGTCGAGCGCCTGGCCCGTGAGGGCATCACCTCGCCGTTCCCGATCCAGACAGCGACGATCCCCGACGCGCTCGCGGGTCGTGACGTCCTCGGCCGTGGCCAGACCGGCTCCGGCAAGACGCTGGCCTTCGGCCTTCCGCTCATCACGCGACTGCTCGAGGCGCAGACCCCGCGCCGCCCGCGGCGTCCGCACGCCCTGATCCTCACGCCGACGCGTGAGCTGGCGATGCAGATCTCCGACGCGCTCGAGCCGCTCGTGCACGTGGCCGGCCTACGCCACAAGCTCGTCGCCGGTGGCCTCAGCTACACGACGCAGATCAACGCGCTCAACAAGGGCATCGACATCCTCATCGCGACACCCGGCCGGCTCAACGACCTGCTCGAGCGCGGTGCCGTCGAGATGGACGACATCGCGATCACCGTGCTCGACGAGGCCGACCACATGGCCGAGATGGGCTTCATGGCCGAGATCACGACGAGCCTCGACAAGATCCCGGCCGACGGCCAGCGCCTGCTCTTCTCGGCGACGCTCGACCGCGGCATCGACGCCCTCGTGGAGAAGTACCTCACCGACCCGGTGACCCACTCGACCAACGACGCCACTGCATCGGTCGAGGGCATGGACCACCACGTCCTGCTCATCGACCCGCAGCACAAGAAGGTCATCACGGCCGAGGTCGCCAACCGCGAGGGCCGCACCGTCGTGTTCTGCCGCACCAAGCTCGGCGCCGACCGCATCGCGCTCCAGCTGCGCGAGCAGGGCGTCATGGCGGCGGCGCTGCACGGTGGCCTCAACCAGGGCCAGCGCAACCGCGTGCTCGGAGCGTTCCGTGACGGCACCCTGCCGGTGCTCGTCGCCACCGACGTCGCCGCCCGCGGCATCCACGTCGACGACGTGTCGGTCGTCCTGCAGGTCGACCCGCCGGCCGACCACAAGGACTACCTGCACCGCTCCGGCCGCACCGCCCGTGCGGGTGACAAGGGCACGGTCGTGACCCTCGCCCTCCCGCACCAGCGCCGCACGATGGAGCGCCAGCTCAAGGACGCCGGCCTCGACATCTCGCCGGTCCGGGCCACCCCCGGCGACGCCATCATCGCGGCCACCGGCGCGACGACGCCCAGTGGTGTCGCCATCGCGGAGGAGGACTTCCAGCGCCTCATCGCCGGCCCGAAGCAGCACCGACGTGGTCCTGCCGGCCCGCGCGGCCCGCGCCAGGGGCAGCGGGGCGGCTTCCGTCCGCACCACGGCGGGCGCGACGACCGCAGGGACGACCGGCGCGGCCGGCGCGGCGAGCGCGGTGAGCGCGGTGACGGCCTCGTCACCCGCTGGGGCGACGACGAGCGTGGTGGTCGCCGCGGCGCACGCTTCTGAGCGGTTGCCGGTGTGGAAGGCTGTGCCCGTGAGCTCGACCTTCCACACCGGCCGTCTCCTGGTCGCGACGCCGTCCGTCGGAGGTGACGTCTTCCACCGGTCGGTCATCCTCGTGCTGCACCACGACGACGGGGGAGCGCAGGGAGTCGTGCTCAACAAGCCGCTGTCGGCCGAGGTCGACTCCGTGCTCCCGGGCTGGCAGCGCGTCGTCACCGCCCCGCACGTGATCTTCCAGGGCGGCCCCGTCTCGACGTCCTCCGCGCTGGGCCTGGTCACCGTGCCGGGCGATGCGCCGGAGCCGCTCGGGGTCAAGCGCCTCTTCGGCTCCATCGGCCTGGTGGACCTCGACGCGCCGACGCCGGTCGTCGCGGCCGAGCTCGCGGGCCTGCGGATCTTCGCCGGCTACTCCGGGTGGGAGTCGGGACAGCTCGAGGGCGAGATCCTCCGGGGCGACTGGTACGTCGTGGACGCGGAGGTGCGCGACGCCTTCACGCCGCACCCGGACGGGCTGTGGCGCGAGGTGCTGCGTCGCCAGCGCGACAGCCTGGCCTACGTCGCGAGCTTCCCCGACGACCCGTCGATGAACTGAGCGCCGTGCCGAGCGAGAGACCGAGCACCGGGCCGGGCGCGGAGGCATGGAGCGCACCCGGCCGCGTTGCCGATGAGGCCCCCGAGACCCACCGGTCGACCAGGCGAGTTGCCTTCGTCGACAGCGGGCTCGGGCTCCTCGGGTATGCGGACGCCCTCCACACGCTGCGGCCGGACCTCGGGCTCGTGCTGGCGCTCGACCCCGACAACATGCCCTACGGGCCCCGCACCCCCGAGGACGTCCAGCGTCTCATCCTGGCGTCCGCCCGGGCGACGCTTCCGTACGCCCCGGACGCCATCGTCGTGGCCTGCAACACCGCATCGGTGCACGGCCTGGAGGCGCTGCGGGCCGAGCTCGAGCCCGCCGTGCCCGTCGTCGGCACCGTGCCCGCGATCCGTCCTGCGGCCGTGGCGGGCGGCCCGGTCGCCGTGTGGGCCACGGCGGCGACGACGTCGAGCGACTACCTCCGCGGTCTCGTCGACGCGTTCGCCGCCGACGTCCAGACCCACCCCGTCGCCGCTCTGGGCCTGGCGGAGGCGATCGAGTCCGGCGACCAGGACGCCATCGACGCGTGCATCGCCTACGCCGCGCAGCAGACGCCGGCGGGGGTGCGTTCGCTCGTGCTCGGCTGCACGCACTACGGCCTGGTCGCCGACCGCATCGTCGCGGCCCTGGGCGACCACGTGACGGTCTTCGACTCGCCCGTCGCCGTGGCCCGTCAGACGTTGCGGCGCATCGGTCTGGCTCCCGACGCCTCGGTGCCCGAGGCGGGCGTCGACGGCGTCCTCCTGAGCGGGCGCCCCGGCGAGCTCCCGGCGTCGTGGGGGGCCTTCCCGGCGGGCCGGCGGCTCCTTCGCGACGGGGCGGGCCGGCATACACTCTCGTCATGAGCACGATGCCTCCGGACCCCTTCGAGCCCGAGCCCCAGCCGCTGCGCGGCACGAGCACGGCCACGATCGAGCGCGAGGAGGTCCGCGAGGAGCTGCAGGAGCCCGGCGACCACGAGCGCTTCTCGCACTACGTCCGCAAGGAGAAGATCCTCGAGAGCGCCCTGTCCGGCGAGCCCGTGGTGGCGCTCTGCGGCAAGATCTGGGTGCCGGGGCGCGACCCGCAGAAGTTCCCGGTGTGCCCCGTCTGCAAGGAGATCTACGACGGCCTGCGCGACCCGCAGGACGGCGGCGACGGCGACAACGGCGGCAACGGCGGCGGCGGGTCCTGACCGGTTCGTCCGGCCGCGCGGCCTTTCCCCTGCCTTCCTGACCGACTCTTTAACCTGCCCGGGCTGCGCCCTGACCGAGGGCTACCTACAGTCGCTGGATCGGCACCTGTCCGGGGGTCGAGTCGCACAGGAAGGCCTTCCATGAAGCTCCGCTCGCTGATGCTCGCCGCTCCGCTCGCGCTCGCTGCCGTGTCCCTCGGCGCACCCGCTCATGCCTCGCCCGCGATCGACGGCCACGGCAGCCCCTCCTGCCTCGACCCGGCAGCCGTCGGGGCGGTCGGCGCCCGCGGCACCCACGGCACGGCGAAGGACCCGCACGAGCTGTCCTCGGCGCAGGTGCGGGCCAACGAGGCCGCGCTCACCCGGGCACTGGCCGCCAAGGGGCTGACCCGCGACTCGTCCGGGCGGGTGGTCAGGACCGCCCCCGGCACCGCGGACACGCAGCAGGGCAGGGCCGGCAGCGGGAGCGGCGCGTTCGCGCCCGCGACGGTCAAGGTCTACTGGCACACCATCACCGACGGCTCGCAGGGCGTGGTGGGCGCCAGTGCGGTCAGCAGCCAGCTGAGCGTGCTCAACAAGGCGTACTCCGGGACCGGCCTCAGCTTCGCGCTCGCCGGCTCCGACTCCACGAGCAACGCCTCCTGGTACACCGTGACCCCAGGCTCGTCCGCCGAGAAGAGCATGAAGAAGGCCCTGCGCAAGGGCACGATGGCCGACCTCAACCTCTACTCCGCCAACATCGGGCAGGGCCTGCTGGGCTGGGCCACCTTCCCCAAGAGCAGCTACGACGTCATGGACGGCGTGGTCATCCTCACCGACTCGCTCCCCGGCGGCAGCGCCACCCACTACAACGAGGGCGACACGGCGACGCACGAGGTGGGTCACTGGGTCGGGCTCTACCACACCTTCCAGGGCGGCTGCCGCGGCAACGGCGACTACGTCGACGACACGCCGGCCGAGGCGAGCGCCGCCTACCAGTGCCCCACCGGGCGCGACACGTGCACGAGCCCTGGCCTGGACCCGATCAAGAACTACATGGACTACACCTACGACTCGTGCATGAACACCTTCACGAGCGGACAGGTGGCGCGCATGCAGGCCCAGTGGACGGCCTACCGCGCCGGGCGCTGAGCAACCCCGACCCGGCCGACTCCGGCCGACCCGGCCACCCACGACCGCGCGGCCGACGGCCGCGTCACCGGGCGGCATACCACCTCAACGAGGCCCCGTCAGCAGGCGGGGCCTCGGCATGTCGCCGGCAAGGATTCGTTACCGTTGTCGCTCTATGAGTGCCGGCGCCGCCTTCCACCTCCCACCCGCCTTCCCGGAGCGGGCGGCGTGGGGTACCGCCAGCAAGCTGCGTGCCTGGCAGCAGGAGGCCCTCGACCGCTACCTCGAGAAGGGGCCCCGCGACTTCCTGGCCGTCGCGACCCCGGGGGCCGGCAAGACGACGTATGCGCTGCGCGTCGCCACCGAGCTGCTCAGCGCCGGCATCGTGCACCGGGTCACCGTCGTGGCCCCCACCGAGCACCTCAAGACCCAGTGGGCCGACGCTGCGGCCCGCGTCGGCATCAGCCTCGACCCGAAGTTCAGCAACAGCATCGGCCGGCACAGCGACGACTACCACGGCGTCGCCGTGACGTACGCCCAGGTCGCCTCGCGACCGTCGCTGCACAAGGAGCTGACGACGTCGCGACCGACCCTGGTCATCCTCGACGAGATCCACCACGGCGGCGACGCCAAGAGCTGGGGCGACGGCATCCGCGAGGCGTTCGAGCCGGCCACGCGCCGCCTGTCGCTGACCGGCACGCCGTTCCGCTCCGACACCTCCCCGATCCCGTTCGTCACCTACGAGCTCGACGCCGAGGGCACCCTCGTCAGCTCGAGCGACTACACCTACGGCTATGCCGAGGCCCTGCGCGACGGCGTCGTGCGCCCGGTCCTGTTCATGGCCTACGGCGGCAGCATGCGCTGGCGCACCAAGGCCGGCGACGAGCTCGAGGCCCGGCTCGGCGAGCCGATGACCAAGGACTTCGTCGCCCACGCGTGGCGCACCGCGCTCGACCCGAAGGGTGAATGGATCCCCGCCGTCCTGGCCGCCGCCGACCGCCGCCTCACCGAGGTGCGCCGGCACGTCGAGGACGCCGGTGGCCTCGTCATCGCGTCCAACCAGACGCAGGCGAGGGCGTATGCCGCCATCCTCCGCACGCTGACCGGCGAGGCCCCCACGGTCGTCCTCTCCGACGACCTCGGCGCCAGCAAGCGCATCGAGGACTTCGGGGCCAGTGACGAGCGGTGGATGGTCGCCGTGCGCATGGTCTCCGAGGGCGTCGACGTGCCGCGGCTCGCCGTCGGCGTCTATGCGACGTCGACCTCGACCCCGCTCTTCTTCGCGCAGGCCGTCGGCCGCTTCGTGCGGGCCCGTCGGCGCGGCGAGACCGCGTCGGTCTTCCTGCCCTCGGTACCGGTGGTCCTCGACCACGCCTCGCGCCTCGAGGAGCAGCGCGACCACGCGCTCGACCGCAAGCCCGACCCCGACGACGTCGGGCAGATGTGGGCCGAGGAGCAGACCCTCCTCGACGAGGCCAACCGCGCCGACAAGGCGAGCGGGGCGCTCGACGAGGGACGGTTCGAGGCGCTCGAGTCCGACGCGCACTTCGACCACGTGCTCTTCGACAAGCAGCAGTGGGGCATGCACGCCCAGGTCGGCTCCGAGGACGAGGAGGAGTACCTCGGCCTGCCCGGGCTGCTCGAGCCCGACCAGGTGTCCGCGCTGCTCCGCGAGAGGCAGAGCCGTCAGGTCAAGAAGGCGCCGAAGGGTGCCGAGGCGCCCATGCCGGTCGCCGCGCACCGTGCCCTCGCGGCTCAGCGCAAGGAGCTGAACAAGCTGGTGTCGACCTACGCCCGGCAGAAGGGCCTGCCGCACGCCAACGTCCACATGGACCTGCGCCGGGTGTGTGGCGGTCCCGACCTCGCGGCCGCCTCATCAGAGCAGGTCGCCGAGCGCATCGACAAGATCCGGCTCTGGCTCGTCGGCCGTCGCTGACCGTTCTCGGTTGCGGCCCCTTCCGTCCCCATTCGTGTCGGTTCGCCCCGCTAAGGTCTGCGGCATGAGCGACTCCACACCCGACTTCCTCACCTCCCCGACCACCCGCCGCCAGCTGCTGGCGATGGCCGCCGTCGGCGGCGCGGGCATCGCCACAATCGCCGCGGCCTCGCCCTCGGCGGCTGCCGGCACGGCCGGCAAGGGCGCCGGCACCGACGGTGAGGTCGTGACCCTCACCGTGCTCGGCACCACCGACCTGCACGGCAACGTCTTCAACTGGGACTACTTCAACAACGTCGAGTACGACGACAAGGCGCACAACGACATCGGCATCGCCAAGGCGTCCTCGATCGTCAAGATGCGCCGCGCCGACCTCGGCGCCGCCTCGACGCTGACGCTCGACGCCGGCGACACCATCCAGGGCACGCCGCTCGCGTACTACTACGCCAAGATCGACCCGATCACGGGCGGTGCCACCCACCCCATGGCCGCTGCGATGAACCAGGTCGGCTACGACGCCGCCGCGCTCGGCAACCACGAGTTCAACTACGGCATCGACACCCTGCGCGCCTTCGAGAAGCAGCTGGACTTCCCGCTGCTCTCGGCCAACACCGTCGACTGGAACACCGGGGCCCCCGCGTTCAAGCCGTGGATCATCAAGACCGTCAAGCTCGAGGACCGCAAGCCGATCAAGGTGGGCATCCTCGGCCTCGTCACCCCCGGCGTGGCCATCTGGGACAAGGCCAACGTCGACGGCAAGCTGAAGTTCCCCGGCATCATCGAGCAGGCCAAGGTCTTCGTCCCGCGCCTCAAGGCCGCCGGCGCCGACGTCGTCATCGTCTCCTGCCACTCGGGCACCAACGGCAAGTCCTCGTGGGGCGACGCCCTGCCCTACGTCGAGAACGCCAGCAAGCTCCTGGCCGAGCAGGTCCCGGGCATCGACGCCGTCCTCGTCGGCCACTCGCACGTCGAGGTGGTCACCAAGGCCATCAACGCCGACACGGGCAAGCAGGTCCTGCTCGTCGAGCCGTACTACTGGGGCATGCGCGTGGCCGAGATGACGCTGAAGCTGCAGAAGGTCCGCGGCCAGTGGCAGGTGGTCGACTCGGCCGGCGCGCTGTGGAACGCCAACGCGGTGCCCGAGGACCCTGCCGTCACCGGCGCCGTCCGGTCGGCGCACGAGAAGGTTCTCGCCTACGTCAACGGTGTCGTCGGCACGTGCACGCAGGCCATGTCGGCGGCGACCTCGCGCTACGAGGACACGCCGGCGATGGACTTCATCAACTTCGTCCAGGCCGACGCCGTGAAGAAGGCGCTCGCCGGCACGGCCGAGGGTGCGCTCCCGATGCTCTCCATCGCGGCGCCCTTCAACAAGCTGGCCTCGATCCCGAAGGGCGATGTCACGATCCGCGACGTCGCCGGGCTCTACATCTACGACAACACGCTGCTCGGCATCGTCCTCACCGGCGCCGAGGTCAAGGACTACCTCGAGAAGAGCGCCTCGTACTTCAAGGGATACTCGGGCACCGGTCCGGTCGCGGCCGACTCGATCACCAACGCCGACGGCACACCCGACTACAACTACGACATCATGGGCGGTCTCGACGCGCCCCTCAGCTACGACATCGACCTCGCCCAGCCGGTCGGCTCGCGCATCGTGGGCCTGGCCTACGGCGGCACGCCGGTCGCGACCGACGCGCGGTTCGTCGTGGCCATCAACAACTACCGGCAGTCCGGCGGCGGCGGCTTCCCCGGCGTCACGACCGCCCCGGTGGTCTACAACCGGCAGATCGAGATCCGCCAGCTGCTCATCGACTGGGCCACCGCCAACAAGGTGATCGACCCGACGACGTTCTCCAGCATCGACTGGCGCCTCGTCAGCAACGGCAGCCCGGTCACCGTCACGGCCTGACCGGCCTGACCGGCAGCAAAGTGCCCACTCGACGTCCACGTCGAGTGGGCACTTTCGCACGTCGAGTGGGCAGTTGCGCACCCACGACGAGCGTTTCGTATGCGTGGAGGGCGTCCCGCCGTCTGGGACACGACGGGACGCCCGAGCTCTCGGGCCGACCGGGCGGTGGGACGCCGGCGCACGAAAGGCGTACCCGCCGGGACAGGGGAGCACCGACGGGTACGCACCTCTCATCCTGTCGGATCGAGGCGGCCCGTGTGGTCGCTTTCGCGTGGTTCCTCAGGGACTTTCGTGGCCCTCAGGCCCCGACCAGAACCTGGTGTCCCCACGCGGGCAGCGTGTAGGCCTGCCCCTGCTCCAGCTCGACCGTCTCGCCGGTGAAGGCGTCACGCCAGGTGCCTGCCTGCGGGCCGTCGCCCAGCTTCACCGTCTGCTCCTCGGCGCTGAAGTTGAAGGCGCCGAAGACCCGGTCGCCGTCCACCGCCCGGACGAAGCTGAGCACCGCCGACTCCGCGGAGTTCGGCACGCGGACCATGCGGCCGCCGGCCGCGCCGTTCCACAGGGCCGGGTGCTGCTTCTTCAGGGCGAAGAGCGTCCGGTAGAGCTCACCCTGTTCGTCCTCGCGCCACTCGATCTCGTCCTTGTCGAAGAAGGTGAGCCGCCGATCGCTGCCGGCCTCCTGCCCGTTGTAGACGAGCGGCATGCCCTCGCTGATCACCGACAGCACGATGGACGGGACGAGCGCGTCGCCGAACTGCTCGTACTCGGTGCCCTCCCAGGCGTTCTTGTCGTGGTTGCTGACGAAGAGCATGCGGTAGGCGTCGCGCTGGTAGAAGCGGTCGTTCCACGCGTAGTAGACCTTGAGCGCCTCGACGTCGGCCTTGCCGTGCGCGATCTTGTGCAGCGTCTCGTTCCAGCTCCAGCCGTAGGTCATGTCGAAGGCGCGCACGTGCAGGTCGCGCGACTCCCACTCGGCGAGCAGGAAGACCGGCTTGATCTCGTCGAGCTCGTGGCGGGCGTTGTCCCAGAAGTCCACGGGCACGAAGCCGGCCACGTCGCAGCGGTAGCCGTCGACGCCGACCTCGCGCACCCAGTACTTCATCGCCTCGGTCATGTAGCGGCGCAGCCCGGGGTTGTCGTAGTCGAGGTCGATGATGTCGTCCCAGTCCCACCACGGCGTGGGCCGGAAGTCGCCCTTCCAGTCGCGGGCGTACCACTCGGGGTGCTCCTCGACGAGGACGTTGTCCCAGGCGGTGTGGTTGGCAACCCAGTCGAGGATGACGTGCAGCCCGAGCTCGTGGGCGGTGTCGACGAAGTGGCGCAGGTCCTCGAGGGTGCCGAACTCCGGGTTGACGGCCAGGTAGTCCTTGACGGCGTACGGGCTGCCGAGGACGCCCTTGCGGTTGCGCTCGCCGATCGGGTGCACCGGCATGAGCCAGATGATGTCGATGCCGAGGTCGCGCAGGCGCGGCAGGTGCGCCTCGGCGGCCCGGAACGTCCCCTCGGGAGTGAAGTGGCGCTGGTTGATCTGGTAGATCGTCGCGCTCCGGCTCCACTCGGGGTGGGTCAGCTCGACGGCGGGCCGCGGGGCGTACGGGTCTGCGGTCACGGGTGCTCCTGGTCCAGGGGTTGGCGCGGGATGGGCGGGGTCGCCTCGGTCTTACCCCGTCACGACGATGCCTCGAGCAGGTGCTCGACGAGCGGGACGGTGCGGTGGTCGAGACGCGTGGCGAGGGAGATCACGGTCGAGGCGCGGGTGACGTGGGCGTCGTCGACGACCTGGTCGATGACCCGCTGCAGGTCGGCGTTGTCGCGTCCGACGATCCGGATCAGGACGTCCCCGGAACCGGTGATGGTGTGCGCCTCGAGCACCTCGGGGATGGCGGCGAGGTGCTCGACGACGGGGGAGTGGCCGCCACGGCCCTGGCGGATCTCGAGGGTGCAGAACGCCGTCACGGGGTAGCCAAGCGCTGCGGGGTCGACGTCGGGGGCCATCGAGCGCAGCACACCGGTGCGTTGGAGCCGCTCCAGACGGGCCTGCACCGTGCCCCGCGCCACGCCCAGCCGGCGGGAGGCGCCGAGGACACCGATGCCGGGCTCGGTCAGCAACAGCAGCAGGATCCGGCAGTCGAGGGCGTCGACCGGGGTGCGGGAGGAGGGTCCCCCTGGGGAGGTCATGGTCAGAGTGTCCAGCACGACCCGGCATACGGGCAACAGTTTGTGCACTGTGCCCAACGAAGACCTTCGCTCTTGCACACCCGAACGCTGTCCGTCACCCTCGCTCCATGACCGACACCATGCCGCCTGCGGCCACCGCCCTCACCGACGACCGCACCCAGCAGGAGCGCGAGGCCGACCTCGACCTCGAGCAGCTCAAGCAGCTCGTCGGTCTCGTCGAGTACGACGAGAACACCGACGTCTTCCCCGTCACCGGCTGGGACGCCATCGTCTTCGTCGCGGGCAACGCCACCCAGAGCGCGCACTACTACCAGAGCGCCTGGGGCATGGAGCTCGTCGCCTACTCGGGACCCGAGAACGGCAACCGTGACCACAAGGCGTTCGTCCTCAGGAGCGGCTCGATCCGCTTCGTCGTCAAGGGCGCCGTCGACCCCGACAGCCCGCTGGCCGACCACCACCGCCGCCACGGCGACGGGGTCGTCGACATCGCCCTCGAGGTGCCCGACGTCGACCGGTGCATCGTCCAGGCCAGGAAGGCCGGCGCCACGGTCCTCGAGGAGCCCACGAACCACACCGACGAGCACGGCACCGTGCGCACCGCCGCCATCGCCGCCTACGGCGAGACCCGGCACACGCTCGTGCAGCGCACGGTCGACGGGCAGACGTATGCCGGCCCGTACCTCCCGGGCTACGTCCCCACCAGCTCGTCGTACGAGAAGCGCGAGGGCCAGCCCAAGCGCCTCTTCCAGGCGCTCGACCACATCGTCGGCAACGTCGAGCTCGGCCACATGGACGAGTGGGTCACCTTCTACAACCGCGTCATGGGCTTCGTGAACATGGCCGAGTTCATCGGCGACGACATCGCCACCGACTACTCCGCGCTGATGAGCAAGGTCGTCGCCAACGGCAACCACCGCGTGAAGTTCCCGCTCAACGAGCCGGCCATCGCCAAGAGGAAGAGCCAGATCGACGAGTACCTCGAGTTCTACCGGGGTGCAGGCGCCCAGCACCTCGCCGTCGCGACGAACGACATCCTCGCGTCGGTCGACGCCCTGCGCGCCAACGGCGTCGAGTTCCTCGACACCCCCGACAGCTACTACGAGGACGCCGAGCTGCGCGAGCGCATCGGCAACGTGCGCGTGCCGATCGAGGAGCTGCAGAAGCGCAAGATCCTCGTCGACCGCGACGAGGACGGCTACCTGCTCCAGATCTTCACCAAGCCCCTCGGCGACCGCCCGACCGTGTTCTTCGAGCTGATCGAGCGGCACGGCTCGCTCGGCTTCGGCAAGGGCAACTTCAAGGCGCTCTTCGAGGCCATCGAGCGCGAGCAGGACAAGCGCGGCAACCTCTGAGCGGCTCGATCCGCTGGACCCGTTCGTGCCCCGCGTGACGCACCTGCGCCACGCGGGGCGCTGACGGTCCCACACCGCATACGGCATGGGAGAGTTGGGCCATGAGCCAGCATCCCTCCGGGTGGTACGACGACCCGAGCAACCCCGACCTGCTCCGCTACTGGGACGGCGTGTCGTGGACCAACCACACGGCGCCGAAGAAGTCCCCGACCGCGTCGCAGAGCACGATCGGGCTGCCGCAGCAAGGACAGCAGGGACAGGTGCCGGCCGATCGCACCGGAGCGTCCGCGCCCGTGCCGCAGGGCAGCGGTTGGCAGGGCCGGTCGCAGACGCCCCAACAGCAGGGACAGCAGGGACAGGGCTACTCCCAGCAGGCGGCGCCCGAGGCCCAGTGGATGCAGACCATCCGCACGACGGCCGACGGGGTGCCGCTCGCCTCGTGGGGCAAGCGGGTGGCCGCGTGGCTCATCGACGGCGTCATCGTCGCGATCGTCGGCGGCATCATCGCCTGGGCGGTGACCCCCCGGTTGTCCGAGCTCTTCTCGGCGCTGGTGTCGGCTGCCGAGGCAGGTGACCAGGCCAAGGTGGTCGACATCCAGAACCAGCTCACCGGTCCGGTCGTGCAGTTCTCCATCGTCCTGTGGCTCGTCATGACGGCCTACTGCCTCGTCTTCTGGACCACGACGGCGCAGACGCCCGGGAAGATGGCGCTGGGCATCAGCGTCCGACGGGCCGCCCAGCCGGGGCCGTTGCCCGTCGGCACCGCACTCATGCGCCGCCTCGTCCCGCTCGCCGGGCAGTTCGTGCCCTTCCTCTCCCTGCTCGACGGCCTCTGGCCGCTGTGGGACGACAAGCGCCAGGCCTTGCACGACAAGGCTGCCGGCACCCAGGTGGTCGAGGGCAAGCAGCCGCGCAAGCACGGCTGAGGAGCGGGTCGGGCGAGACGGAGGGCGGAGCCGCGGGGCCCGCCGCACCGACAGCGGCGTAAGTCGCTTGCGCCGCTGTCGGTGCCGGGCGAGACAATGAAGGCTGCCCGACGCCGCGTGGCGCCATCGTCCCGTCCACACCCCTCCGCCCAGCAGGGAGCCGTCAGTGTCCTCACCCACAGCACCACCTGCAGCTCCGGTGCATCCTGACAAGCTGGATGCCGCCGTCCTCAAGATCGCCGGCGTCGTCGTCCTCGGCGCCATCATGTCGATCCTCGACATCACGGTCGTCAACATCGCCCTGACGAAGTTCCAGACCCAGTTCGCCCCACCGGGCGGCCAGCCCCTCGCCTACTCCACGGTCGCGTGGACCGTCACGGCCTACACGCTGGCGCTCGCCACCGTCATCCCGCTCACCGGCTGGGCCGCCGACCGGTTCGGCACGAAACGTCTCTACATCCTCGCCGTCATCCTCTTCACGGCCGGTTCGGCGCTCTGTGCGACGGCCGGCTCCATCGAGGTGCTCATCAGCTTCCGCGTGCTGCAGGGCCTCGGCGGCGGCATGCTGATGCCGCTGGGCATGACGATCATGACCAGGGCGGCGGGGCCGCAGCGCATGGGACGTCTCATGGCAGTCCTGGGCATCCCGATGCTCCTCGGTCCGATCTTCGGGCCGATCCTCGGCGGCTGGCTGATCGACAACTACTCCTGGCACTGGATCTTCCTCATCAACGTGCCGATCGGGATCGTCGCCGTCATGTACGCGCTGTGGGCCCTTCCGGGTGACCGTCCCCAGCCGTCCGAGTCCTTCGACGTCATCGGCATGCTGCTCATGTCCCCGGGCCTCGCGCTGTTCCTCTACGGGGTGAGCTCCATCCCCGGCGAGCGCACCGTGGGCTCGGCCAAGGTCCTCGTGCCGGGGTTCATCGGGCTGGCCATGATGTCGGCCTTCGTCGTCTACAGCTTCCGGCCCAAGCACCCGCTGCTCGACCTGCGGCTCTTCTCCAACCGCCGTCTCACCGTCGCGACGATCACGATGTTCCTCTTCGGTGCGGCCTTCTTCGGCGGTCTGCTGCTCGTGCCCCAGTACCTCCAGCAGGTGCGGGGAGAGACCCCGCTCGAGGCTGCCTACCTGATGGTCCCGCAAGGGCTGGGCGCGATGCTGACGATGCCGCTGGCCGGCGCGCTCGCCGACCGGGTGCCGGTCGGGCGCATCGTGCCGTTCGGGCTGGTTGCCATCACGACGGGCATGTTCCTGCTGACCCAGGTCGGCCCCGACACCTCCTACTGGGGCTTCCTCATCCCGGTCCTCTTCCTGATGGGTCTCGGCATGGGCGGCACGATGATGCCGATCATGACCTCCGCCCTCAAGACGCTGACCCACCACCAGGTCGCGCGGGGCTCGACCCTGCTCAACATCACCCAGCAGATCGCCAGCTCGATCGGTGTCGCCGTCATCTCGGTCGTCTTCACCACCTACCTCAACAGCTCGCAGCTGGCCGGGGCGGTGCTGGCGGCGCAGTTCAACCCGGCGGTCAAGGAGCAGCTCGGTCCCCGGGGCATGGAGGCGGCCGTCGCCGAGCTCGCCGACGTCTACGGCCAGACCTTCCTCGTCGCTGCGATCCTCTGCGTCGCCACGCTGGTCTCGAGCGCCTTCCTGCCGCGCCGGCACGAGGAGTCGCACCTGCTCGACGACGAGGGGGCGACGGCAGCGCCGGTCGCCCTGCACTGACGGCGCCGTCCTGCACCGACCTCGTCGTCTCGGACGGCCCGTCGGGAAGGGGCTCGACCGGTGCTGTCGGTCGAGCGCCCCTCTCCGTGGAGCAGCCGGCCTTCTGTGAGAGCAGCTCGTCAGCGGGCGGGTGTGATGGTCCCGGTGGCGTCACCCAGGCCGATGCGTGAGCCGTCGGGGCCCGGCGCCCAGGCCGTCATGGTGACGGTGTCGCCGTCCTCGAGGAAGCCGCGCGTGGAGCCGTCCCCGAGCGTCAGGGGGTCCGTGCCGTTCCAGGTCAGCTCGAGGAGGCTGCCTCGGGTGTCGCGCTCCGGGCCGCTGACCGTGCCGGAGCCGAACAGGTCGCCGTCCCGGACCGAGGCCCCGTTGACGGTGAGATGGGCCAGCATCTGGGCGGGGGACCAGTACATCCCTGCGTGCTCCGGGCGCGAGACCACGGTCCCGTTGAGGCTCACCTCGAGGTGCACGTCGAGGCCGAAGGTGTCCCCCTGCAGGTAGGGCAGCACCTGCGGGTCGGACTGCCCCGGCAGTGGGACCCTGGCAGAGGTCAGGGCGTCCAGGGGCGTGACCCACGCCGAGATGGTCGTCGCGAAGGACTTGCCGAGGAAGGGGCCCAGGGGGACGTACTCCCAGGCTTGGATGTCCCGGGCGCTCCAGTCGTTGAGGACGACCACACCGAAGAGGTGGTCGGCGGCGTCGTCGACCGAGACGCGCGAGCCGAGCTCGGTGGCTCCGCCCACGACGTAGCCGAGCTCGGCCTCGATGTCGAGGCGGATGCTGGGGCCGAAGACCGGCGCCGGGTCGCTGGGGGCCTTGCGCTGGCCGGTGGGGCGCACCACGTCGGTGCCGGAGAGCACCACGGTGCCGGAGCGGCCGTGGTAGCCGATCGGCAGGTGCTTCCAGTTCGGCGGCAGGGCGGCGTTGTCCGGACGGAAGATCTTGCCGACGTTGCTCGCGTGGTCCTCGCTCGCGTAGAAGTCGACGTAGTCGGCCACCTCGATCGGTAGGTGCAGCCGCACGCCCTCGAGCGCGTGGAGGTGCGGCGAGACGCCGTCGCGATGCACCTCGTCGGTGAGGATCTCGGTCAGCCACTGCCGTGCCGTCGTCCACGCCGGTCGGCCGAGCGCCAGGAAGGCGTTGAGGCTCCGGGTCTGCCAGGCCGAGGCGAGGTCGGGCCCCTCACCGACGAGCCCGGCGTCGCGACCGATCGCGGCGACTGCTCCCGCGTCGAGCACGAGGTCGCCGATGCGCACCCCCACGCGCGGGCTCGTGTCAGAGGTCGTGCTGAACACCCCGTAGGGCAGGTTGTGGATGCCGAAGAGGTGGTCCGGCGGGACGTCGACCCAGGTGGTCGTGTCGGTCGAGGTCGTCGACGTGGCCGTGGTGCTCGGCGTGGTCACTGCTGGGACTCCTTCGCGCTGATGAGGCCGAGGGCCTCGAGCTCGTGCAGGGGGTCGAGCACGCCGCAGCAGCCGAAGGCGGTGAAGCTGCCCCGGACCCGCATGGCCTCCTCCACGGTCAGGCTCGAGATCGCGGTGACGAGGACCTCGGTGTCCTCGCGGGCGAGCTCGCCGGCCAGCTCGCGTGCCTCGGCCCCGTGGAGGGCCTCGTGCGTGGCGAGCAGGACGTTGAGCACTCCGTGCATCGGCTCGTTTCCGTGCCGGCCCCGGACGACGTGGTGCAGCCCGCCGGTCAGCTTGAACGAGAGCCCGTGCAGCACGACGGCGTCGAGGAAGCGGGCGACGACCTGCTCGTCCGGCCACGGCCAGGTGGGGGTGGCGCCGGTGCGGAACTTCGCCGTCACGTCGTGCTCGTCGTCGACCGCAGCGGCGATGTCGTCGAGGGCCTGCTCCTGCTCCTCGCCCAGCCCGACCTCGACGACGACGGGCACCTCGGCGGTGAGCAGCTCGCGCCACTGCGGCGACCAGCCGAGCTCGGCCGCCGTCACCACGACGCGCTCGTCGTCCCGCAGGGTGTCGAGGGCCTCGACGAGGGGCTTCAGGGCGGTGCCGGGTCGGACCACGAGACCGAGGGCGAGCGGCTCGTCGGCCGTCCGCGGGTCGGTCGACGCGAGGCTGGACAGCGCCTCGGCGGAGGTGGCGGGGACGAGCAGCGGCCCCAGCTGGGCGGCATACGGTCCGCTGCGTCGGTCGAGGTGCTCGCGCACCGCGACGTCGAGGGGCGCAAGCCCCGGCGGGAAGACCGCGGCATCGTCGACGAGTCGGTCGAAGAGGGGCGCGAAGGGCGTCCTTGACATGACCGGGAGCGTACTCCACTGTGGCGATAGCGATACACGAGCGTCCGGTGAGCGGACGCGGTCGAGGAGAGGTTCCCGCCCATGGCGCACTACCAGGCCGTCGGAGACATCCCGCCCAAGCGGCACACCCAGCACCGGCGCCCCGGTCCCGACGGGCAGCCCGGCGAGCTCTACTACGAGGAGCTCATGGGCGAGGAGGGCTTCAGCTCGGACAGCTCCCTGCTCTACCACCGCAACATCCCCTCGACGACGGTCGGTGCCGCGGTGTGGGACCTCCCCGACCAGTCGACGACGCCCAACCACCCGCTGACGCCCCGTCACCTGAGGCTCCACGACCTCTTCGAGGCCGACGCGGTGACGCAGACCGACGTCGTCACGGGCCGTAGGCTCGTCCTCGGCAACGGCGACGTGCGCCTCTCGTACGTCGTTGCCGCGCAAGCGAGCCCGTGGTATCGCAACGGCATCGGCGACGAGTGCGTCTACGTCGAGCGAGGGGCCGCGCGGGTGGAGTCGGTGTTCGGCGCCTTCGAGGTGGGGGAGGGCGACTACGTCATCGTCCCGCGAGCCACGACCCACCGGTGGCTTCCCGTCGCCGACGCCGACGAGCCGCTGAGGGCCTACTGCATCGAGGCCAACAGCCACATCGCGCCGCCGAAGCGCTACCTCAGCAAGTACGGCCAGCTGCTCGAGCACGCGCCCTACTGCGAGCGGGACCTGCGCCAGCCCCGGGGGCCCCTCCTGGCCGAGGACATCGGTGAGAGCCCCGACGCCCAGACCGACGTCTACATCAAGCACCGGGGCAGCGGCCCGGGCGGCGTGGTCGGCACCATCCACACGCTGCCCTTCCACCCGCTCGACGTCGTCGGCTGGGACGGCTGCCTCTACCCCTATGTCTTCAACGTCCGCGACTTCGAGCCGATCACCGGTCGCATCCACCAGCCGCCGCCCGTGCACCAGGTCTTCGAGGGGTGGAACTTCGTCATCTGCAACTTCGTGCCGCGCAAGGTCGACTACCACCCGCTCGCCATCCCGGTGCCCTACTACCACTCGAACGTCGACAGCGACGAGATCATGTTCTACGTCGACGGCGACTACGAGGCGCGCAAGGGATCCGGCATCGGCAAGGGCTCGATCTCGGTGCACCCCGGCGGCCACCCGCACGGGCCGCAGCCGGGCGCGACGGAGGGGTCCCTGGGGATCGAGCGGTTCGACGAGCTCGCCGTCATGGTCGACACCTTCCGCCCGCTCGAGCTGGGGGAGGGCGGCCTCGCCGTCGACGACGGGGCGTATGCCATGTCGTGGTCCAAGGGGATAGCGCGGGCGGCGGGTGGCACGCACGACGGCAGCGCGACCGACGGGAGCACGACGGGCGGAGCGTCGGCCTCCGGCGGCGCCCACTCGGAGGGCTGAGGGGACGTGCCGGGCGCAGAGGCGGTGCCTCGCGCCGAGACCTCCCAGGCGCTCGACCGCGGGATCCGGGTCCTCGAGACGCTCGCCGGTGCGGCCGAGACGGCGGGCCTGACCATCACCGAGCTGGCCGGTCGTCTCGGGGTCGGTCGGCCCGTGGTCTACCGCCTGGTCACCACGCTCGAGGACCATCACCTCGTCTCGCGGTCTTCCGACGGGCGCGTCCGCCTCGCGCTGGGCGTGAGCAGGCTGGCATCGGCCGTGACGCCGATCGTGCGCAGCGAGGCGCGGCCCGTGCTGCGCGAGCTCGCCGACGACGTGGGTGCCACCGCCCACCTCACGATCGCCGAAGGCGATGAGGCCCTCGCGCTGGTCGTCGTCGAGCCCTCGTGGACCGACTTCCACGTCGCCTACCGCTCCGGAGCCCGGCACCGGCTCGACCAGGGGGCGGCCGGCCGCGCGATCCTCGCCGGCCGTGCCGGACGGGCCGGTGTCGTCGGCACGGACGGTGAACTGCAGGCGGGTGCCCACGGGTTGGCCGTGCCGCTGTCGGTCGGCGTCGACGCGCCTGTCGCCGTGGAGGCGTCGGTCGGCGTGGTCTCGCTCCAACCGCTCGATGCCGGCTCCGTCGGCCCGCGACTCGAGCGTGCGGCCGAGGCGCTGCGCGCCGTGCTGCGGTGACAGGGGCTCGGCTCCTCCGACGTCTCGCTCAGGCAAAGCGGACAAGTCGGGCTGGACGGTAAAAAGTTGGTCTGCATACCGCAGACTCGGCAACTCCCCGGGCACGGTGGGCGATCTAGTGGCCGTGAGGCGCTCACTGGAGAGCGCCCCAGCGATAGGGATCTTCATGAGAGCAACACGCCTACTCGTCTCGCTCGTGGCGGCCGCCGTGCTCGCGCCACTCGGCGCATCGGCCGCGGTCGCCGCGCCGGGCAACGACTCGCCGAGCGGCGCAACCGTCATCAGCACGTTGCCGACCACCGTCACGCAGAGCACGGTGGATGCGACCACCGATGCACTCGACGCCGGCCTCAACGCCGGCTGCGGTGCGCCCGCCACGACCGGGAGCGTCTGGTTCACCTACACCGACACGACGGGCAGTGGCCTGGTCGCGGACGTCTCAGCCTCCGACTACTCCGCGGGAGTCATGATCGTCGCCGGCGATCCCGCCGCCGGGGGGCAGGTCGTCGCGTGTGGCCCCGAAGTGTCTGCGGCTCGCGGGGACGCCGGGACCACCTACTACGTGATGGCGTTCTCGGACACGCCCGGTGTCACGGGAGGCACCCTCAAGGCCTCGTTCGACGCGGCGCCGCCGGCTCCGGAGATCACCGCGACGGTCGACCCGCGCGCGACGGCATACAAGGACGGCAGCCTGCGGCTGACTGGCACGTATGCCTGCTCGAACGCGGACGGCTACGCCAGTGACATCGAGGGCCAAGTGGTCCAGACGGTCGGTCGCACGAAGATCACGGGCCAGTTCTTCGCCTATCCCCTCGAGTGCGACGGCGCCGTCCACACCTGGTCGGCCGTGGCGACGAGCGAGAACGGCCTGTTCGCGGGCGGCAAGGCCGCCAACGTCACCTTCGCCATCGCGTGCGGCGTGCTCGACTGCGCCTTCACGCCTGTCGAGCAGCGCATCCAGGTCAGCCGCAACGGCAAGTGACCCCCGCCCGTGCGGCGCGTCGCGATGTCAGGGGGGTCGCGACGCGCCGTGCATCCAGCTGGGCGCCGTTGTGCCCCGTGCCTGCTCGCGTATGCCGTCAGCCGGCGACCCGGGGCGTCCCCAGCAGGCGGACGCCCGCCTCGCGCAGCTCGCTCAGCGCGGAGTCGGTCGTCGACCGGGACACCCCGGCCGTCAGGTCGAGCAGCACGGTGGTGCGGAAGCCCTCGCGCTGCGCGTCCGCGGCCGTCGCTCGCACGCAGTGGTCGGTGGCGATGCCCACCACGTCCACATGGCTGACGCCGCGCTGCCCGAGCCAGTCGGCGAGGGAGGTACGTCCGTCGACGTCGGCCCGGCCCTCGAACCCGCTGTAGGCAGCGGCGTGCTCACCCTTGCGGAAGACGGCCTCCACGTGACCGAGTGCACCGGCGAGCCGCGCGTGGAACTCTGCGCCCTCGCTACCGGCGACGCAGTGGACGGGCCAGGAGTCGACGTAGTCGGGGGTCTGCGAGAAGTGGGGTCCGGGGTCGATGTGCCAGTCGGCCGTCGCGACGACGTGGTCGTAGTCGGCGGCGTGCCGGCTCACGTGCTCGCTGACCTCCCGGGCGACCTCGGCGCCGCCCGCCACGGCGAGCGAGCCGCCCTCGCAGAAGTCGTTCTGCACGTCGACGATGACGAGGGCGCGCGCGCCGCCGGCCGGTGCGGACTCGACCATGGCTCAGTCCTCCTCGTAGAGGGTCGGGATCACCGGCTCGCCGCGGGAGAGCTGGCCGGCCGCGCGCGGCAGCTCGGCACGCGAGGCCTCGTGCCGGGCGCGCGCCGCGTGGATGTCCTGGCTGCCGACCACCGCGCCGGCCCTGACGAGGTCGACCATCAGGGGCCGGTCGTCGCCGTCGTCGCGTGGCTGCTCGCCGATCCCGATGACCTCGGCCTGCGCGACGCCGGACTCTCCGAGCCGGCGCAGCGCCCACTTGCGGCCGCCGACCGACGCCTTGTCCTTGCTCTTCTTCGCCACACCCTGCATCTGCCCGGACGAGTCCTCGCGGGAGACGAGCTTGTAGACCATCGACGCCGTGGGCGACCCGGACCCGGTGACGAGCGCGGTGCCCACGCCGTAGCCGCTGACCGGTCCGGCGGCGAGGGCCGCGATGGCGTACTCGTCGAGGTCGCTGGTGACGATGATCCTGGTGTCGGTGTTGCCGGCGGCGTCGAGCTGGGCCCGCACCTCGGTGGCCTGGATCAGCAGGTCTCCCGAGTCGAGCCGAACGGCGCCGAGCTCGGGTCCGGCGATCTCCATGGCGAGCTGCACCGCCGTGCGCACGTCGTAGGTGTCGACGAGGAGGGTGGTGCCCTTGCCGAGCGACTCGACCTGAGCCGTGAAGGCCTCCTTCTCCGAGTCGTAGAGGAGGGTGAAGGCGTGGGCCGCCGTGCCGGTCGTCGGGACGCCGTAGCGACGGCCGGCCTCGAGGTTGCTGGTGGCGTGGAACCCGGCGACGTAGGCGGCCCTGGCGGCGGCGACGGCAGCCTCCTCGTGGGTGCGTCGCGAGCCCATCTCGATGCAGGGCCGGCCGATCGCCGCGGTCGTCATGCGGGAGGCCGCGGAGGCGATCGCCGTGTCGTGGTTGAGGATCGAGAGCACGAGGGTCTCGAGGATGACGCCCTCGGCGAAGGACGACTCGACGACGAGCACCGGGGACTGCGGGAAGTAGCACTCGCCCTCGGCGTAGCCGCTGACGTCGCCGGTGAAGCGGTAGTCGGCCAGCCAGTCGACGGTCGCCCGGTCGACGACCCTCCGGTCGCTCAGGAACCGCAGCTCGTCGTCCCCGAAGCGGAAGTGCTCGAGCGCCTCGAGCACCCGGCCCGTGCCGCCGACGACGCCGTAGCGTCGGCCGTCGGGCAGCCGCCGCGCGAACGCCTCGAAGACGCAGCGGCGGTGCGCCTCGCCCGAGGCGAGGGCCGCCTGCAGCATCGTCAGCTCGTAGTGGTCGGTCAGCAGCGCCGTGCTCGCGGCGTGAGGGCTCGTCGGGCTCACACGCCCACCCTAGGCGGACCACGGCGACGAGGGGTGTGCAGCCGGAGCCGGGAGCGTCTCCCGGCTGCTGCGGGTGCGCCTAGGGTGGGCCTGTGACGACAGCCGCCCTCTCCCTCGCTCCGGTCGAGCAGGAGGAGACCTCCACCGACGAGCTGGTCGCGCCTGACGTGCCCTGGGTGACGATCGTCTGGAACGACCCCGTCAACCTCATGACGTACGTGACATGGGTGTTCGAGACGTACTTCGGCTACCCGCGGTCCAGGGCCGAGAGGCTGATGATGGACGTGCACGTGAAGGGCCGGGCGGTCGTGTCCAACGGTCCCCGGGAGTCGATGGAGCGCGACGCCGAGGCGCTGCAGGGCTACGGCCTCTGGGCGACCTTCGAGAAGGACGAGTGATGGCCCGGGCCTTCCTGCGTGACAAGGGCCGTTACGTCGGCCTCCTCGACCCGACGGAGCGGACCGTCCTGCACGGCCTGATGGAGCAGACCCGCGTCCTGCTCTCGCCCGAGGTGGAGTCCACGGGCGACACCTTCGACGACCTCGTGGCCTCGCTGGGGATCTCACTCGGGGGCCCGGCCGAGGCCACCGGCAACCTTGGCACACACGGCGGTTCGGCCGAGCGTGCCGACCGTGACCCGGCGCTGGACCGCCTGCTGCCGACCGCGCACCGTGGCGACGACGAGGTCGCCGCCGAGTTCCGACGGCTGACGGAGGAGGGGCTGCGCCAGCGCAAGAGCCGCAACCTCGACGTCGCGCTCGAGCGGCTTTCCGCGGCGACTGGCGACCGTGTGGAGCTCGACGAGATCCAGGCCCCGGCCTTCCTGATGGCCCTGACCGACGTGCGGCTGCTCCTCGGGGAGCGGATGGGCCTGCGCACCGAGGAGGACGCGGACGCGCTGTATGCCGCGATGGAGGACCTCGAGGACGACGACCCCCTCGGCTACGCGGTCGCCTGGTACGACTTCCTCACCTGGCTGCAGGAGACGTTGACCCACGCGGTCATGGGCACCGACCTCGGTGATGCCGCTCTCGACGAGCCGGGAGCCGAGTTCGACGACGAGGACGACGACGAGGAAGGTCCCTCCCGGCCCGGCACACTGTGACGCAGCCGACGCGCCGGCGCACGGTCCACGTCGGTGCCGGCACCTAGGCTCGTCCCGTGAACGTCACGATCGTCGGGTGCTCGGGGTCCTTCGCCGGACCGCACTCACCCGCCTCGTCCTACCTCGTGCGGGCCGAGCACGAGGGACGCACCTGGAGCATCGTGCTCGACCTGGGCAGCGGCGCTTTGGGCGCCCTGCAGCGACACATCGAGCCGTATGCCGTCGACGCCGTCCTGCTCAGCCACCTGCACGTGGACCACTGCATCGACATGTGCGGCCTCTACGTCATGATGCGCTACGTCCCCGGGGGCCCCGGAAGGTCGGTCATGCCGGTGTGGGGACCACCCGGGGCCGGGGTGCACCTTGCCCGCGCCTACGGCGGGCGCGAGAGCGAGGACGTCCTCGGCGTCTTCGACTTCCACGACCTG
>Ga0308174_10000144_pt1 | contig 28657 bp, 33 predicted proteins | sample PhyPR2_FD_203894 | JGI IMG/M metagenome (GOLD analysis project Ga0308174, IMG submission 203894) | Soil microbial communities from UC Gill Tract Community Farm, Albany, California, United States - DLSLS.P.R2 | ecosystem: Environmental > Terrestrial > Soil > Agricultural land | place: USA... | reverse complement strand
GTGAGCGCGTGCGGGGCTTTGCGGGTATCGGTCAGCAGACCGGTATAGGGGTAGATGCAGAAGACGGCGAAGCTGTGGTGCGGCACTCCCCCGGCGAGCACGCCCTCGGTGATGCTGCCGAACCGCGCACCGGTCAGATACCGGAAGCGGTCGTCCATCGAGTCGCCGACGCTGCGCGTGCCGACCCGGTCCAGGCGCGGGCTGCCGACCCAGTAGGCCTCCACGACGCGCCGGTCCAGCGGATCGGGGAGCCCCGTGGCACCCGCGATCAGCTCCAGGTAGGGCCAGGCCCCGGCGAACTGCCGGGCCATCGCCCGCAGCCCGCCGTCGTCGACGCCGGCCACGCCGTACTCGAACAGGCCGCCGGAGTCGGCGGGGCCGCAGAAGCCGTGTGAGTTCGGCGGGAAGGCGTACCGGGCGAAGAGGACCGGCCCGGGGACGACGCGGGGCAACGTCCGGGTCACGGCCCACCGTCCCCGTCGTCCCGGGCCCGGCCCATCAGCTCGAGGCCCGACATCGCCTCGCCGGCGCCGGCCGCGTCGGTGAGCTCGACGGCGAAGCCCATGTGGATGAGCACCCACTGCCCCGGCGGCGGGGGCTCGTCGAGGAGCCCGATGTTCACCCGGCGCGCGACGCCCTCGACCTCGACCAGCGCCAGTTGGTCGCCGAAGCCAGGCACCATCTCGACGACCCGCCCGGGGATGCCGAGGCACATGTCAGGCCACCTCCGCCGCGCGCAGCAAGTCGGCCACCAGGTCGCGCACCGCGCGGACGGCCTCGTCGACGGCCGCCTCCACCTCCGGCGTCAGCCCCATGCCGTCGCCGGTGTCGGCGACCGGGCACCCCACGAGCAGCGCCCGCGGCGGCAGCCTGCCACCGAGGGAGGCGAGGGTGGCCAGAACCGTGGCCGGGTCCATGGCATGGGCATCCACGCCTGCGCTCTCCGGGGGCGTCTCCGACCCGATGTCCAGCAGGACGATGCTGCCGACGCCACCCCGCGGGGGCAGCGCGTCGACCAGGACCACGGCGTCCCAGTCGTCGAGCAGGTCGTGGGCCAGGTGCAGCCCGCGGATGCCGTAGTCGACGACGCGGACGCCGTCCGGCCACGGTATTCCGAGCAGCCGGCGGGCGACCTCCGAGCCGAAGCCGTCGTCGGTGCGGAAGATGTTGCCGATACCGGCCACGAGGATGCGGCGCTCCGGGGCGGGGATCATCTATCCCCCGACGTTCCGCTCGGTGTCGTCGTCCCTGGGGTGCTTGCCCTTGCCGACGTCTTCGCCGCGGGTCGTGCCGCGGACGTGCGCCGGCCCGACCGACGCCTCCTCGGACCCGCCGTCCGGCGCGTCCTCGGCCGGCTGTTCGTCGGCCGGCGACGTGCCCGCATCCCGCGGGGGGTCGGGGACACTCGTCATCGCTCTGCCCTCATCTCTCGGCCGGTCGCGGCCGTGTCGGTGTCACATCCGGCGGATCGCCAGGTAGCGCTTGATGTCCGGCATCGAACGGACGCCGAGGACGACGGCGCCGGCCAGCGCCGCCGTCGCGAGCAACGTGGTGAGCAAACCGATCGCCCTCATGACGGGGTCTCCTCTCGGCGGTGGGCATCTCCCGCGCCGGCGAGCGGCTCGAGCTCGTCCGGTGCGAAGTAGAGATAGCGGCCGTACCAGTCGTGCAGGTCGGCGGCCGGGTCGTCGAGCAGGGTGACGGCCACGTGGGTCGCGCCGTCGAAGTCGACCTGAACGGCGCTGACCCGGGCCTCCTGGCCGGCGAGGAACATGTCCTGGGCGTCGGCGCGGCGGCCGGGGCGCAGGCGGACGAGGCTGCCGCGGCCGACCGGGATCCCGCCGACCAGCACGGTGTCGGTCTCGGGCGACACCGGGGCCCGCTCCATGGCCTGAGCCTCCGCGGCCCACCAGTCGTCACCGATGCCGGCTCCATGTGGATCGCGCAGTGTGCCGTGCAACCGCTGCAGCTCCGCTGGGGACATCTGCTCGCAGCGGTCGATGATCGCGGCGGCCCGCGGATCGGTCGCCCGGGCCGCCGCCTTCTCCTCGTCGGTCAGCGTCAGCACCCGCAGGGTGAGGATCTCGTCGATCTCGGTCGAGTCGAACATGGCGACGGCGCTCTCCGGGGCGACCGCCGGGTGGTCGTACAGGATGATCGGCGCCGCCAGGACGACGTCCGAGGTCTGTCCCTCCGGGCCGCCGTCGCCGGCGAGGACCGGCCAGCAGCGGTGCTGCCGGCAGCGCCCGGCCGCCTCCCGGGCGTCCTCGGTCGGGTCGATGACCGAGACGAACCGCGCTCCCGCCGCCGCCAGCAGCAGGTGCGTGCCGATCAGGGACGACCGCAGCGCGGCGTCCCTGTCCCCCGCCGGATCGGCGGCGTTGCGGACGGCGATCCGCAGCCGGTGCACCCCGCCGTCGCCCTCGGCCTCGACGGTCACCTGCGCTCGCAACGGCCGGCGCCGGCGGACCAGTCGCCCACCGGGCACGTCCTCGACGTCCGACCCCCCGTCGACCTGCACGATCTGCTGGACACCGCGACACAGCTCGGCGAGCGGGAAGCTGCCGAGCGCCCGCTCCACCTCGACCGCCTCGTCCCACGTCGTCCAGGCGGCCGCTGCGGCCCGGAGCTCCCGGACGTCGTCGAACCCGCCGCTGCCGTCGGCGCGCTGAGCCTGGCGCCGCTGCAGCTGCAGGAACCGCAGGTGGACCGTGACCCGTGCGTCGTCGCCCGGCCGGAGCAGGCACTCCACGGCCAGGTCGGGCTCCTCCCCCAGGCCGGCATCCGACGCCCCCGCGGGGCCGAGCACGCCGAACTGCCAGCGCACCTGGTTCTTGGCCGCCGTGGCCCGGTAGGGGTAGAGCAGGTACCCCTCGTAGAGGACGGCGTCGGCGGCGAGCCGGGCCGGCGCGAGGTTCACGGCCGGTCCTCGGCCGACGCCTGGGCGAGCAGGCCGGCCACCGCGTCGTCCCAGGTGGTGAGCCCGCGGATGTGCCGGTAGTGCGCGAGGGCGTCGACGGTGTCCCGGCGCATCCGCACCCACTCGGTGTTCGGGAAATGGGTCTCCATCAGGTCGCGCCACACCGCGACGGGCATCCGGTGCCGCGCCTCGGCGTCCCACGGCACCGGGGACACGGAGAATCCGGACTCCCCGCGGGTGAAGACGGTGCCGCTGAAGAGGAAAACCAGCGGGATCTCGCCGTCCCGCAGCGCGCGCAGGTAGGTGGCGCCCGAGACCTCGACGTCGTACGTGCAGGGCAGCACGAGGTCGATCTCGGTCTCGCCGGTGAATCCCGGCGCGACGGTGGAGGTGTGCAGCCAGGAGAAGGGCTTCAACGTCTGGGCGAACCGGGCCCGGTCGCCGAAGAGATCGAGCAGTGCGCGCTCCTCGGTGTCGTCGTACCGGCGGCGCTGCGGCTCGATCCGCACCTGGGCGCGCAGCGCCAGCGCGTGCACCCGCTCGCCGGAGGACTCCCCCACCCGCACCCGCGCGAGCAGATTCGGCGCGACGGCCCACGGCTCGGGCAGCACGTCGACGACGGTGAACGAGAGCTCGGGCATCAGAGGGCCGACGCCTCGGGGGCGGGCCGGCTGCGGGCGGCCAGATCGGCGAAGAACGCGGCCAGCAGGTCGCGCGCCTCCTGCCCGCCGTCGAATCCGCGCCAGGTCAGCCGCAGCGCCCCGACCAGCTCGTAGCAGCGGTCGATGGGGACGAGGTGGGCGGCGAGGGCGGTGCCCCGCCCGTCCGGCATCCGCACGATCAGCGCCTCGACGTCGGGGACGATCAGGGCGAGCGCCGGGTTGGCGCGCACGATCGCCTCCCACGCGCCCAGGGGGAGCTCGGACTCGGTCGCGCCGGCCGGCCCGGGGTAGAACGCGACCGTCCGGCCGAGTGCGGAGTTGGCCAGGAAGAACGCCAGCCCCACCGGGATCTCCAGCTCGTCCCATTGCCGGTCTCCCAGGGCGAAGCCGGGGAACGACAGGTACCGGTCGGGCACCGCCCGGTAGCGCAGCTGCGCGTCCTGCGCGGTGAACAGCAGGTAGCAGGGGCGGCAGGTGCAGAGCAGCCCACGGCCGACGACATCGACGACGTGCGAGTGCTCCCCGCCGATCTCCTCGGCGCACATCTCGCACCGTTCACCAGCGCTGGGGGCAGGCCGGTTGGCGCTCACCCGCGCCAGCACCGCCAGCGGGTTGGCCCTGGTCATGCGCCCACCGCCGCGGGGACGGCGACCGTGACGACGCCGTCGGTGACCAGCAGCGGCACCGGCTCGAGGTGCCGCCCCTCGTCGTCGAGCCCCCGCCCCGCGTGCCGGACGTCGTAGTGCGCCCGGCAGGCCGGGCAGCGCAGCACGGCGTCGCCGGAGCGCCCGCCCAGCCGCCGTTCCAGCGCAGCGCCGGCGAGGCTCTGCCCGCAGGCGGGGCACCGGTCGCGGTAGGCGTAGAGGTCACTTCCGACACGGGCGCCGAGCACCGGCAGGCCCGCGACCTCGAAGACGCCGGTCTGGCCCGGCGCGAGGTCGGCGAGCCCAGCCGCGGCGGTCCACGTGGACGGCGCGCCGTCCAGCCGCGACCGCAGCGCCGTCACCGGGATGACCGTCGCCGGCGCGCTCGGTTCCTCCACGTCGATGGCGCTCACCTCGGGCACCGCGCCCTGGATCGCCGTCTCCACGGCCAGGGTCAGCGTGACCGACGACGACGGGCACCCGTCGCAGCTGCCCAGCATCCGCAGGCGCACCACGCCGTCGTCGGTCACGCCGAGCAGTTCGACGTCGCCGCCGTGCGAGCCGAGGTAGGGGCGGACGCCGTCCAGTGCGCGGGCGACGCGGGTCTCGACGTCGTCCGGATGGAGGCCGTGCACGGCGAGCAGGCTGGCGACGAGCTCGTCGCCAGTGAGCCGGTCGAGCAGCTCGTCGTCCAGCCGGCCCGACTCGTGGACGATCTCGAGCAGCCGCTCGAGGCCGGCCCCGTACAGGTCGACCACCAGCCGCACGAGCTCCTCGGCCCGCTCGCGCGCCACCCGGCCGCCGGCCGCCGCAGCCTCCAGGAGGGCCTCGATGCGCTCCCCGGTGGCCTGGAGGTCGGGTGCCGACGTCATCGCCGGCCCGTCACTCGCCGGTGACCGACTGCGTCGGCGAATGGACCAGCTCCAGCTTCTTGCCGTCGCCCAGGTACATGTGCACGCCGCAGGGCAGGCACGGGTCGAAGCTGCGCACCGTCCGCATGATGTCGATGCCCTTGAAGTGCTCCCGATCGTTCTCCTCGAAGATCGGCTGTCCCTGAACGGCGTCCTCGTACGGGCCCGGGGTGCCGTAGGTGTCCCGCGGGCTGGCGTTCCACGGCGTCGGCGGGTACGGGTGGTAGTTCGCGATCTTGCCGTCGCGGATGACCATGTGGTGGCTGAGCACGCCGCGCACGGCCTCCGTGAAGCCGCAGCCGATGCCCTCGTCCGGCACCTCGAACGGCTCCCAGGTCTTGGTCCGGCCGGCCCGGATCTCGACCAGCGCCTTCTCCGCGAAGTGCAGGGCGCACGCCGCCGCGTAGGCCTGGAAGTAGGTGCGGGCCCGGTTGCGCTCGATCGTGTTGCTCCAACGCGGGACCTTCCACTCCAGCGACACCGGCCCCTTCAGCGCGGTCTTCGGCAGGTTGATCTGGACGCTGTGCCCGGTCGCCTTGACGTAGCCGATGTCGACCAGGTTGGCCAGAGCCGTCGCCCAGAGCCGGGCGAGCGGGCCGCCCCCGGTGTCGAGCGCGAGATAGTCCTGCCCGTCGTACCAGCGCGGGCTCATCACCCAGCTGTACTTGTCGTCGAGGTCGCGCTTCTGCGGCCGCGGATTCGTGTGCTGGTTCCACGGGTGCCGGACATCGACCGGGTTGCCGAGCGGGTCCCGCTTGACGAAGACCTCCTGGCCCACCCAGTCCTCGTAGTAGGAGCTGCCGAGCAGGATCCGGATGCCGAGATTGATCTCCACCAGGTCCGTCGTGCGGAGCTCCCCGTCCACGACGATCCCCGGGGTGATGAACATCTTCCGGCCCCAGTTGGTCATGTCCCGGTACGCGAAGTTGCAGTACTCCGGGTCCTGCAGCGACCCCCAGCAGCCGAGCAGGATCCGCCGGTTGCCGACCATCTCGTAGCCCGGCAGCGCCTCGTAGAAGAAGTCGAAGAGGTCGTCGTGCATCGGCACGACCTTCTTCATGAACTCGACGTAGCGCATGAGCCGCGTCATGTAGTCGGTCATCAACTGGATGGTGGCGACCGTGCCGACCCCGCCCGGGTAGAGGGTCGACGGGTGGACGTGCCGCCCCTCCATGAGGCAGAACATCTCCCGCGTGGAGCGGCTGACCTGCAGTGCCTCGCGGTAGAACTCGCCGGTGAACGGGTTGAGCGACCGCATGATGTCGCCGATGGTCTTGTACCCGTGGTCGCCGGCGTGCGGAGCCTCGGTGCGGTTGGCCTGCTCGAGAACGCCGGGATTGGTCTCGGCGACCATCTTCTCGCAGTAGTCCACCCCGACCAGGTTCTCCTGGAAGATGTTGTGGTCGAACATGTACTCGGCGGCCTCGCCGAGGTTGATGATCAGCTCGCCCAGGTGCGGCGGCTTCACGCCGTACGCCATGTTCTGCGCGTAGCAGGAACAGGTCGCGTGGTTGTCCCCACAGATCCCGCAGATGCGGCTGGTGATGAAGTGCGCGTCGCGCGGGTCCTTGCCCTTCATGAAGATCGAGTAGCCGCGGAAGATCGACGACGTGCTGTGGCACTCGACGACCTCCTTGGCGTCGAAGTCGATCTTGGTGTAGATGCCGAGGCTGCCCACGATCCGGGTGATCGGGTCCCACGCCATGTCGACGAGGTTCGCGCCGCCGGTGGAGCTGCCGGTCCGGGATTCGGTCATCGTCATGGCACTCACCAGGTCCGGTTCGCGCCGGTCACGAGCTCACGCCCGGGCCTGCGCCACTTGGGTTCCTTGTCGACGGTGCGGGTCGTCATGCCCCGCAACCGCCGCACCGCGGCGCCGTAGGGCGCGACGGCCGTGGTCGAGAAGTGGCCACCGGGCGGCTCGTCCATGAAGGGCATGAACTTGTCCGGGAATCCGGGCATCGTGCAGCCGATGCAGATGCCCCCGACGTTCGGGCAGCCGCCGACGCCGTTGATCCAACCGCGCTTGGGCACGTTGCACTTCACGACCGGGCCCCAGCAGCCGAGCTTGACGATGCACTTGGGCGACCCGTACTCGGTCGCGAAGTCGGCCTGCTCGTAGTAGCCGGCACGGTCGCAGCCCTCGTGCACGGTGGCGCCGAACAGCCAGGTGGGCCGCAGCGCCTCGTCCAGCGGGATCATCGGGGCCTGGCCGGTGGCCATGTACAGCAGGTAGGTCAGGGTCTCCGACAGGTTGTCCGGCTGGATCGGGCAGCCGGGCACGCACACGATCGGGGTCCCGGCCTTGGACTTCCAGTCCCATCCCAGGTAGTCGGGCACGCCCATGGCGCCGGTCGGGTTGCCGGCCATGGCGTGGATGCCGCCGTAAGTGGCGCAGGTACCGACGGCGACGACGGCGGTGGCCTTCGGGGTGAGCCTGTCCAGCCACTCGCTGGTGGTCATCGGCTGCCCGGTCGCGGGGTCATTGCCGAAGCCGCACCAGTAGCCCTCGTCCTTGATCTTCTCGTTGGGGATCGACCCCTCCACCACCAGGACGAACGGCTCGAGCTCGCCTCGGTCGGCCTTGAAGAACCACTCCAGGAAGTCATCGGCGCCACCGTTGGGGCCGCACTCGAAGTCGATCAGCGGCCAGTGGACGGCCACTTTCGGCAGCCCGGGCAGAGCACCGAGGGCGATCTCCTCCACGCTGGGCTGGGTGGCCGCGGTGAGGGCGACGGAGTCCCCGTCGCAGCTGAGACCGGCATTGATCCAGAGGACGTGGATCAGGGTGTCCTCGGCGGCGCGAGCGGCCTCTCGTACGGGCGTGGACGTCATGTCGCACGGCTTCCCGGGGTCGCAGCCCGTCCGGCCGGGGGCGGAACCCCTGACATCCGCTGGGACCGGATCTCGGCCCACTTGCGCGGGACGGTCTGTCCTTACGCTCCCCCCGAACGGCCTGTCAAGACACGGCCCTACGCCGTCACGGCCGAAGGGGTGCAGGTCAGCAGCCAGTCACCCCACGCCGCCATTCCTTCGCCCGTCGTGACCGACATCGGCAGCACGCGGATGCCGCCGTTGACCGCTCGGCAGTGCGCCACCAGCCGGTCCAGCCGGACGTCGACGTAGGGCAACAGGTCGATCTTGTTGATCACCACCACGTCGGCGACGGAGAACATGTACGGGTACTTCAGCGGCTTGTCCTCGCCCTCGGTCACCGAGACGACGACCACCTTCGCCGCCTCGCCGAGGTCGAACAGCGCCGGGCAGACCAGGTTGCCGACGTTCTCGACGAAGACCAGCGAGCCCTCGGCCGGCGCGAGCTCGGTCAGTCCGCGGGCCAGCATCCCGGCGTCGAGGTGGCAGCCGGCTCCGGTGTTGATCTGGACGACGGGCGCCCCGGTGCCGCGGATCCGCTCCGCGTCGATCCGGGTCTCCTGGTCACCCTCGATCACGCCGATCGGCCGGAGCAGGGCCAGCTCCTCGATGGTCCGGCGCAGCAGGGAGGTCTTGCCCGACCCGGGCGAGCTCATCAGGTTCAGGACGACGACCCCGCGTTCGGCCAACTCCGCGCGGTTGTGCGCCGCCAGGTGGTCGTTCTTGGCGAGCAGCGCCGCCTCGATCTCGACGACGTCCCCCACGGCTCCGGCAGGGTGATCGTGTCGGTGGGCTCCGAGCCCCTCGACCCGGACGTCCGCCTCGCCACACCCGCAGGTCCCGCACATGATGCGCCTCCTCAGCTCGCCGTCGCGGCCAGCACCACCGAGGCGACGGCCAGCTCCCGCCCGGTGAGCACCTCGACGTCGGCGCTGCCGCACCCGCACAGCAGGATCAGGTCGCCGACTGCGAACTCGGCGCCGCACGACCGGCAGCGGGCGCGGCCCTCCGGCTCGTCGAACTCGAGCGCCGCACCCTCGAGCGGTGTCCCGGCCGTCACGAGTTCGAAGCAGAATCGCATCGCGTCCGGCACGATCCCGGCCAGCCGGCCGACGCGGACGCGCACGCAGGCGATCGGCGCGGCTCCCGTCCGCTCGAGGACCGCGTCCACCACGCTCTGGGTCACCGCGAGCTCGTGCATCGCGCACCCGCCTCTCAGCCCGGGAACGCTACGCCCGCCCTCGGGGAGTAACCACCCCCACCGCCGCCCGGACGCGTCGGGGTGGGGCTGCGATCCTGAGGGGGTGACATCGGCTCCGACCTCCCGGGCGCTCGTCCCGGTCCTGATCTTCATCGGCACGGTCGTGGCGGTGATCAGCAGCCTCGGGGCGCCGCTGGTCCCGGCCATCGCGTCGTCGACCGGCGCCTCGCTGCCGCAGGCCCAGTGGGCGCTGACGGTCACCCTGCTCGTCGGCGCCATCGCCACGCCCGTCGTCGGCCGGCTCGGGGACGGGCCGAACCGGCGGACCGTGGTGCTGGTCGTCCTCGGGGTGGTCACGCTCGGCGGGGTGCTCGCTGCCCTGCCGTTGGGCCTGGGGTGGTTGATCGCGGGCCGGGCACTGCAGGGGTTCGGTCTCGGCCTCACCCCGGTCGCCATCGCCGTGGCCCGGTCCGCGCTCGTCGGTGAGCGCTCACGGTCGACCGTCGCCGCGCTGTCGGTGACCGTGGCCGCCGGTCTGGGACTGGGCTACCCGACCGCCGGTCTGATCGCCGAGGTCGGCGGCGTGCATGCCGCCTTCTGGACCGGCGCGGCCATCAGCCTGCTCGCGCTCCTGGCTGCCGCGGCCGTGCTGCCCGGTGCCCCGGGCGCCCCGTCGCGGCGGCTCGACATCGTCGGAGCCGTGCTGCTCGGGGCGGGGCTGGCCGGCCTGCTGCTCGCCCTCGGCGAGGCCGAGACCTGGGGCGCGGGGTCGCCGCTGATCTGGGGCCTGGCCGGTGGCGCCGTCGTCGTCCTCGCCGTCTGGCTGGTCTGGGAGAGGCGTACCCCGTTCCCGCTGGTCGACCTCCGGCTGGCCCGCGGCCGGGTCGCGGCCACCGCGCACGCCGCGGCGCTGCTCGTCGGGCTGACCAACTACCTGATGATCTCCGGCGTTCCGATCCTCGCGCAGGCGCCCACGGACGGCGGTGCCGGCTTCGACACGACCATCGTGGTCGCGGGCCTGATCCTGCTGCCCTTCTCGCTGGCCAGCGTCGCGGGCGGGAAGCTCGCCCGTGCCGTGGCCGACCGGGCCGGCCCGCGCATCGTGCTGCCGCTGGCCGCGCTGGTGCAGGGCGTCGCCTTCGTCCTCTTCCTCGTCGCGCGCACGCAGCTCTGGGAGCTGTTCCTGGTCATGGCGGTCGCCGGGCTCGGGGTCGGTGCGGCGTTCGCCGCGTTCCCCGCGCTGATCATCTCCGCCGTCCCGCAGCACGAGACCGGCAGCGCCATGAGCCTCAACCAGGTCTTCCGCTACAGCGGGTTCGCGGTCGGCAGCGCGCTGACGGCGACGGTGCTGGCCGCCGCCACCCCCGCCGGGACGTCGTCCCCCGGCAGCAGCGGCTACGGCACCATCGCGGTCATCGGCCTGGGCGTCTGCCTGACGACGGCGGCGGCCACCTGGCTCATCCCCGGCCGGGCCGCGGCCCGCCAGACCGCCGCGGCGCCCCGGACGCCGGAGGCGCTGGTCGATCGCGGCTGACGGGCGGTCACTGCCCCCGCGGAACGCGGCCCATCAGGAAGAACTCCGGGTTGGGCTGCAGCGCGGCGAAGTGCGCCAGCCGGTTGGACAGCGCGAAGAACGACGTGATCATCCCGACGTCCCACACGTCCTCCTCCGTCAGCCCGTGCCCCGCGAGCAGCTCGAGGTCGGCCTCGGTGACCGCGGCCGGGTCGGCGGCCAGCCGGGTCGCGACCTCAAGGACCGCGTGCATTCGCGGGGACAACGGGGCCTTGCGCCAGTCCACGGCGACCTGGTCGGCGATGTAGGGGTCCTTCGTCCGGATCCGGGCGACCGCACCGTGGGCGACGACGCAGTACAGGCAGTCGTTGCCGGCGCTGGTCGCGACGACGATCAGCTCCCGGTCGGCCTTGGACAGGCCGGGCGTCTCCTTGTCCATGAGGGCGTCGTGCATGGCGAAGAAGGCGCGCGCCTCGTCGGGGCGCCAGGCCAGCGCGGCGAAGATGTTGGGCAGGAAACCCGAGCGCTCCTCCACGTCGGCGAACCGCTCGGCGAGGTCCGGCGGCAGGTCCTCCCGCGGCGGCACGGGGAAGCGGCTGATCGGTGGCTGGCTCATCGCCCCACTCTGCCAATGACCGGGGCGGATGGCACCGGGGAGACTGTTTCCGTGACACTCCGACGGTGCCCCTGCGGAACGGGACTCCCCTACGCCGAGTGCTGCGGTCGCCTGCACGACCGCACGGCGACGGCGGGCACGGCGGAGCAGCTCATGCGCTCGCGGTACAGCGCCTTCGTCCTGGGCGACGCCGGCTACCTGCTCGACACCTGGCATCCGAGCACGCGTCCGCGCACGCTCGACCTCGACGACGACGTCCGCTGGACCGGCCTCGAGGTGCTGACGACGACCGGCGGCTCGCTGCTGGCGGCCGAGGGCACTGTCGAGTTCCGCGCCTCCTACGTGCATGACCGTCGGGCGGCCGCGCAGCACGAGGAGAGCCGGTTCGTCCGCGAGGACGGTCACTGGCGGTACCTGGACGGCGTCTCGCTCGGCTAGCTGCGGCCGCGCCGTCGAACCGACCGGGGCCCGGAACCGTGGTGTGGAGGACGACTCCGATCGGTCCCTCCAGGAGCAGCAGCATGAGCGTTCCACCGACAACCGCCCTCGTGGTCAAGCTGGTCGCCACGCCGGAGACCCGGGACGAGGTCGCCGGGTTCCTCGCAGGCGCGGTGGAGCTGGCGAACGCCGAACCGGGCACTCCCGTCTGGTTCGCCCTGCGGACCGACGACACGACCTTCTGGATCGTCGATGCCTTTCCCGGCGCGACCGAGCGGCAGGCACACCTGGACGGCCCGATCGCGGCGGCCCTGATGCAGAACGCCGAGCGGCTGCTGGCCGCTGCGCCGGAGATCCTCCCTGCGGACGTGCTGGCGTCGAAGGTTCCCTGACCGCGTCAGGGACGCCACTCCGCGCGGTACTCGCGATGGCCGGCGTAGGGCAGCGCCAGCAGGGCCAGGGTGACCGCGGCCAGCTGGTGCTGGTCGTGCGGCGCCGGCGGGTAGTCCCCCATGCCCGCCGGCCGGGCGCCCAGGATCCGCGTGTCCGGGCGCAGCTCCCGGCAGGCGAGCACGATGCGGCGCTTCGTCGCGCACTCGGCGCGCACCCGGGCCGGGTCGAACGGCGAGGCGTGCCCGTCCGGCTGCGGTGACCGCGCGTCGGGGGGCGCCTCGGCCGCCAGCCGCTCGTCCTCGGCGATGCGCGCCAGCAGGAACTCGTCCAGACGGGGACCCGACCCCCATGCGGCCTCGGGGCCCCACTCGACGTCCATGCTCTCCATCCTGTCCTCCCGTGGGGTGACGGGCAGCGCTCCCTGCGCACGTCGTCGGACCCCGGAACAGGCCGATCCGGGGCCGATTTCATGGCGGAGATCACGGACCTGAGATACCTCACACCCGCTGAGCTGCATGTTCCACGCCCTCACAGCCGACGATCAAGGGACGGCGCCTTCGGCGCCGCCCCCGTGCGCAGCCAGAGAGGCAGAAGTGACTTCCCAGCCCGGTGTAGTACCCGACAGCGCGAACCCCGACGTGGTCCTCGTCGGGGGCGGCATCATGAGCGCCACGCTCGCCGCCCTGATCGGTGTCGTCGCGCCGCAGTGGAGCGTCACCGTGTTCGAGTCCGCCGCGGACGTCGCCGGTGAGAGCTCGCAGGCCTGGAACAACGCCGGCACCGGCCACGCCGCCCTCTGCGAGCTGAACTACACGCCGGCGGGGCCTGACGGCCGGGTGGACCCGGCGAAGGCCGTCACGATCAACGAGCAGTTCCAGGTCTCGCGCCAGTTCTGGTCGCACCTGGTCCGCGAGGGCCTGACCGGGGCGCCGAAGGAGTTCATCACCCCGGTCCCGCACGTCAGATTCGTCACCGGCGAGGACGGCCGGGCCTACATGCGGGCCCGGCACCGGTCCCTGGCCGCCCAGCCGCTGTTCGACGGCCTCGAGTACAGCGAGGACGCCGCCGAGCTCGCCGAGTGGATCCCGCTGATGATGGCCGGCCGCGACCCCCGGCAGGTCGTCGCCGCCACCCGCTCCGCCGCGGGCACCGACGTCAACTTCGGCGCGCTCACCCGGATGCTGCTCGACGACGCCGTCGAGCGCGGCGTGGCCGTGCACTGCAACCAGCGGGTCCAGGGCCTCGAGCGCGAGACCGACGGCCGCTGGGTCGTCACCGTTCGCGACGCGGTGAGCGGGGAACGCCGCACCGTCCGCACCCGCTTCGTCTTCGTGGGCGCCGGCGGCGGCGCCCTGCCGCTGCTGCAGCGGGCCGGCATCCCGGAGCTCGCCGGGTTCGGCGGCTTCCCGGTCAGCGGCAAGTTCCTGCGCACCCGCTCGCCCGAGCTGGTCAGCAGCCACCAGGCCAAGGTGTACGGCCAGGCCGCCGTCGGCGCGCCGCCGATGTCGGTGCCGCACCTCGACCTGCGCCTGATCGACGGCGACCACTCGCTGATGTTCGGCCCCTACGCCGGCTTCTCGCCGAAGTTCCTCAAGGCCGGCTCGATGTTCGACCTGCCCCGCAGCGTCAAGCCGAACAACCTGGGCTCGATGCTCGGCGTCGCCCGGACCGAGCTGGCGCTGACCCGGTACCTGATCAACGAGCTGATGCAGTCGGGGGCCGACCGGCACCAGACGCTGCGCCACTTCGTGCCCCAGGCCGACGAGCACGACTGGGACATGGTCACCGCGGGTCAGCGGGTGCAGGTCATCAAGCGCGATCCCGCCACCGGCCGGGGCGTCCTCCAGTTCGGCACCGAGCTCGTCGTCGGCGGGGACGGCACCGTGGCCGGGCTCCTCGGCGCCTCGCCCGGCGCGTCCACGGCGGTGTCGGCGATGCTGACCCTGCTCGAGCGCTGCTTCCCCGACCGGATCCCGGCCTGGCGCCCGGCGCTGCAGGAGGCCATCCCCTCCTACGGCCGCTCGCTGGCGGCGGACCCGGCCCTGGCCGCCGAGGTGCGCGCCTCCACGATGCAGACGCTGGAGCTCAACGGCTGATCCGCAGCATCGGGTGCGCGTGATCAGCACTGGTCAGCGGGGTCTCGTCGCCGCTGTGGCCGCGACCCACACGTGCTGATCGTGTGCGGGCCGCCCCGTGCCCGCAGCGCTGCTTTCCCGAGCGGATGCCGCACACTGGACGCGTCACCCCCTCCGCGACACCGGAGCCGCTGCGTGTCGTCCAGCCATCTCCCGTTGGTCCCGCGGGTCCCGTCTGCCGGCCCGTTCTGGGACGACGCCGAGGTGGTCCTCGCGCCTGAGGACCCGCGCCCCGGCGCCTGGGTCGGGGCGCCGTCGGCGCAACTGGTCGACGGCATCTGGTGGCTGGCCTACCGGCTGCGCCGCCCCGTCGGCGAGGGTCGCGGTGGCGCGAACGTCGTCGCCCGGTCGGCCGACGGTGTGCGGTGCACGCCCGTCGCCGTCGTGCGCAAGGAGACGTTCGGCGCCGAGTCGCTGGAGCGCCCGGCGCTCGTACACATGCCCGACGGCCGGTGGCGGCTGTACGTCAGCTGCGCGACCCCGGGCAGCAAGCACTGGCGGGTGGACCTGCTCGAGGCGGACACCGTCGCCGGTCTCGAGGACGCGGAGCCGCGGACGGTGCTGCCGGGCAGCGCGACCGCCGGCGTCAAGGACCCGGTACTCCGGCACGACGGGCAGCAGTGGCACCTCTGGGCGTCGGTGCACCCGCTCGAGGACCCCGACGCGACCGACCGGATGACCACCGAGCACGCCACGAGTCCCGACGGCGTGGAGTGGACGTGGCGCGGGACCGCCCTGGCCGGGACACCGGGCGGCTGGGACGCCCGCGGCGTCCGGTTCACCGCCGTCGTGCTCGACGGGCCGCGCTCCTGGGCCCTCTACGACGGGCGGGCGTCGGCGGCGGAGAACTGGGAGGAGCGCACCGGCCTGGCGGTCGCCCACGGCGAGGGCGGCTTCGTCGCCGTCGGCACCGGGCCCCTGCTGCAGAGCCCGCACCCGCCCTTCGGGCTGCGCTACGCCGAGGTCGTCGCGCTCCCCGACGGCGCCGCCCGGTGGTACTACGAGGCGACCCGGCCAGACGGCGCCCACGAGCTGCGCACGGTGCTCGTCCCCGGCTCACTCGCTGCCCTGTCGGTGACGCGGGCGCTCGAGCTCAACGGCTGACCTCGACCACGACCTTTCCGCGCGGACGGCCCGCGGCCATGAAGTCGACGGCCGCCGCCGCCTCGGCCAGGGGGAAGGTGCGGTCGACTGCTGGGATCACCCGACCGCTCTCGATGAGCTCCGCGAGGACGACGAGGTCCGCCGTGTTCCCGCGGTTGACGAAGAAACCCAGCTTCTGGCCGACGAAGGGGGACAGCAGCGCCGCCCGCAGCTGGCGGCCGATGCCGAGCCAGCGACCGCCGCCCTCGCCGCCGACGATGACCAGCGTGCCGTGCGGGGTCAGCACCTTCCGGAGCCGCCGCACCGGCGCATCGCCCCCGATCGCGAGGACGACGTCGTAGCGCTCGCCGCTGTCGGTGATGTCGGCCGTCGTGTAGTCGACGACGGCATCGGCCCCCAAGGAGTGCACGAAGTCGACCTTGGCCGCGCTGCTGACACCGGTGACCTCGGCGCCGAACGCCTTGGCGATCTGCACGGCGAACGAGCCGACCCCGCCCGATGCGCCGATCACGAGCACCTTCTGGCCCGCGGTCACGCGGCCGTGGTCGCGCACCGCCTGCAGCGCGGTGGACGCCGAGACCGGCGCCGCCGCGGCCTGGACGAACGTCGAACGCTCGGGCTTCGGTGCCACCGTCGTCGCGGGCGCGACCAGGTACTCGGCGAAGGACCCCGCTCCGACCCCGAACACCTCGTCCCCGGGGTGGAGCCCCGTTCCACCGCTCCCGACGGCCTCGATCACCCCCGCGAACTCCATGCCGCGCACGGGGTTGCGGGGGGCGCGCAGCCCGAACGCCAGCCGTGCGGCATAGGGCTTGCCGGCCATGAGATGCCAGACGCCTCGATCGACGCCCGCCGCCTGCACGCGCACGAGCACCTCACCCTCGCCGGGCTCGGGCCGAGCGATCTCCGCGGCCCGCAGTACCTCCCCGGTGTCCCCGTAGCGGTCCTGCACGACCGCTCGCATCGTCGCTACCTGCTGAGTGGTCACGATCTCCTCCACCTCGTCGGCTTACGTTGTAAGGCATACGCTTACAACGTAAGCTGGTCAAGAGGCGAAGGAATCCCGAGGCCGGGAGAGGAGATGTCAGATGGCACCGACCGGATCGGGCCGTGGCCGGCTGAGCCGCGAGCGTGTACTGGCGGCCGCCGTCGTCCTCGCCGACTCCGGCGGGCTGGAGTCGCTGACCATGCGCCGGCTCGGTGAGGAGCTCGGCGTCGAGGCCATGTCCCTCTACAACCACGTGGCCAACAAGGACGACCTGCTCGACGGCATGGTCGACCTGGTCTTCGCCGAGATCGACCTGCCCGGTGACGGCATCGGGTGGCGGACGGCGATGCGCGAGCGAGCGATCTCCGCACGCGCCGCGCTGAAGCGCCACCCCTGGGCCACCGCGCTCATGCAGTCGCGCACGGCACCCGGCCAGGCCACCCTGCGGCACCACGACACGGTGATCGGCGCGCTGCGACGGGCGGGCTTCCCGGTGGCGCTGACCGCGCACGCGTTCTCGGCGATCGACGCCTACGTCTACGGATTCGCGCTGCAGGAGCGCAGCCTGCCGTTCGAGACGGTCGAGCAGGCCGAGGAGGTGGGCCGGCAGATGTTCGCGCGGATGCCCCCGGGCGCGTTCCCGCACCTCGTCGAGCTGACCGTCGAGCACATCCTGCAGCCCGGGTACGACTACGGGGACGAGTTCGAGTACGGCCTGGACCTGGTGCTCGACGGCCTCGACCGGGCACTCGGGGAAGCCTGACCGCGCCCGGCTCCACTAGCGTGCCCGCGGGAGGTCCGATGGACGCGGATGTGCTGGTGGTCGGTGCGGGGCCCGCGGGACTGGCGGTCGCCGCCTGCCTGCGCCGGCGCGGGATCGACGTGCTCGTGGTGGACCGCGGCGCGGCCGTCGGCGACTCCTGGCGCGACCGCTACGACCGGCTGCACCTGCACACCCCACGCGTGCAGTCCGCGCTGCCCGGCCTGCGCATGCCGCGCCGGTTCGGCCGGTGGGTGGCGAAGGACGACGTCGCTGCCTACCTGCGTCAGTACGCCGACCATCACGGGCTCACGCCCCGGTTCGGCACCGAGGTCCGTCACCTCGAGCGGGACGGCGACGCCTGGACAGTGCACACCGACGGGGCGCCGCTGCGCGTCCGCCAGGTCGTGATCGCCACCGGGTTCAACCGGACGCCGGTCGCACCGGACTGGCCGGGCCAGGACTCCTTCGGCGGCGACCTGCGGCACGCGTCGGCGTACTCGAACGCGGAGAAGTACCGCGACCAGGACGTCCTCGTCGTCGGCGCCGGGAACACCGGCGCCGAGATCGCCGCCGACCTCGCCGAGAGCGGCGCCCGCACGGTGTGGCTCGCCGTCCGGACGCCGCCGAACGTCGTGACCCGGCAGCTGGGCCCCATCCCCACCACCCTGCTGGCGATCTCGATGGACTTCTCCCCCGCCTGGCTGGCGGACCCGATCAACCGGTTCCTGCAGCAGGTGTTCGTCGGCGACCTGACGCGGTACGGGCTGCCGGCCCCGCGCGCCGGCGTGGTCAGCCAGATGCGGGCCACCGGCGTCACCCCGACCATCGACGTCGGGTTGATCACGGAGCTACGGGCCGGCCGCATCACCCCCGTCGCGGCGCTGACCCGGTTCGAGGGCGACGAGGCCGTGCTCGCCGACGGCACCCGCCTCTCCCCCGACGCGGTCATCGCCGCGACCGGGTACACGACCGGGCTGACGCCGATGGTCGGCCACCTCGGGGTGCTCGACGACCGCGGCCGGCCGCTGACGAACGGCGCGAACGCCGGCGTGCCCGGCCTGCGCTTCGTCGGCCTGACGAGCCCGCTCAAGGGCCTGCTGCTGCAGATCAACCTCGACGCCCGGGCCGCCGCCCGCGCCGTCGCCCGCGAGCTGCGCAGCTAACGTCTGCGCCATGGCGATCGATCCCCGCGGGGCCGACCTCAAGCGCTACCTCCAGGAGGACCCCGGCGGTCCGGTGGTGATGCTCAACCTGCTGCGGTTCGCCGAGGGCGGCCGCGAGTCCTACTTCCGGTACGCCGAGGCCCTGCGGACGACGTTCCTCCCCCGATACGGCGCCGAGGTGCTCTACGCGGGCGACGGGTCGACGACGCTGGTCGCCGAGCCCGGCCAGGACTGGGACGCCGTGCTGCTGGTCCGGTATCCCTCGCGGGACGCCTTCAGCCGCATGGTCGCCGACCCCGAGTACCAGGAGGTCACCGCCTGGCGGACCGGCGCCCTGACCGAGGCCGTGCTGCAGGCGACCGTTCCCTGGTAGCCGCGTCGGACGCGCGGATCACCGGAACGACGGGTTGACTCGGGGGCATGACCCTGCCCGATGAGCTGATCGACCTGATGAAGCAGCCGAGCACCTGCTTCCTCGCCACGACGATGCCCGACGGATCCCCGCAGATGACCCAGACGTGGGTCGACACCGACGGCGCGCACGTGCTGATCAACACCGTCGAGGGTCACCAGAAGGTCCGCAACGTCGGCCGCGACCCGCGGGTGGCGGTGAGCATCTCCCACCCGGACAACCCGAGCCGGTACTTCGCCGTCCGAGGGCGGGTGGTGGAGATGACGACGGACGGCGCCTCCGACCACATCGAAGAGCTCGCCCAGCGCTACCTCGGCGGGCCCTACCCCTGGTTCGGCGGACGCGACCAGGTGCGGGTGCTGCTCAGGATCGCCCCGGACCGGATCCACGCGATGGGCTGACGTCCTGGCGGGCGGCCAGCACGGTGCCGGTCACCTCGCCGAAGCAGATGCGGCCGCCGTCAGCACCCGGGGCCGTGGCGGTGATCGTGGCCTCGTCGCCGTCCTCGAGGAACGTGCGGGTCGAGCCGTCGGCCAGCCGCAGCGGTTCCGTGCCGCCCCAGGAGAGCTCGAGCAGCGAGCCCCGCTGATCGGGCTCGGAGCCGGAGACGGTGCCCGAGCCGTAGAGGTCACCGGTTCGCAGCGTCGCCCCGTTGACGGTGAGGTGGGCGAGCTGCTGCGCGGCGGTCCAGTACAGCCCCGCGGCCGGTGGTCGGCTGACGGTCTGCCCGTTCAGCCGGACGTCCAGGGTGATGTCCAGCCCCCACGGCCCGTCGTCGCTCAGGTAGGGCAGCGGTCGCGGGTCGCGGGGCGGCGGCGACACGCGGGCCGCCTCCAGCGCGGCCAGCGGCACCACCCAGGGCGAGATCGACGTCAGGAACGACTTGCCGAGGAACGGTCCGAGCGGCACGTACTCCCAGGCCTGCAGGTCGCGGGCCGACCAGTCGTTGAGCAGGCAGACCCCGAACACGTGCTCGGCGAACGCGCCGACGGGCACGGGCCGGGCCGACGGCGCGCCGACGACGAACCCGAGCTCGGCCTCGATGTCCAGCCGGGTGGACGGCCCGAACACCGGCGCCGCGTCGTCCGGACCCTTGCGCTGCCCCTGCGGCCGGTGCACCGGCGTCCCCGAGACCGCCACCGTGCCGGCGCGGCCGTGGTAGCCGATCGGGAGGTGCTTCCAGTTCGGCGGCAGCGGGTCCGAGCCGGGACGGAAGATCCGGCCGACGTTCTCCGCGTGCTGCTCGGAGCTGTAGAAGTCGACGTAGTCGGCGACCTCGATGGGCAGGTGCAGGCTCACGTCGTCGAGCCGGTGCAGGTGCCGCTCGACCGTCCCCCGGTGCGCGTCCTCGGTCAGCCATCGGATGAGGTCGGCGCGCAGCTCCGCCCACGCTCCCGGCCCACGCGCCATGAAGGCGTTCAGCGTGCCGGTCGCGTGCACGTCGTCCCCCGAGATGCCGGTCAGGTCGAGCACCGCGTCGCCGACCCGCACGCCGGTGCGCGCAGATGTGCCGGGGGTCGAGAAGATCCCGTAGGGCAGGTTGTCCAGTCCGAAGCCGGTGTCGGGCGGCAGGTCCAGCCAGGTCACGCGCCGGGTCCCCGGCCCGACCAGGACCAGGCGTAGGCCCCGTCGTCCGACGCCGTGCCAGCCTCGCCGAGCGACAGCGGCCGGAAGGTGTCGACCATGACCGCGAGTTCGTCGAAGAACTCCGCGCCCAGCGAGCGCTCCACCGCACCCGGCTGCGGCCCGTGCGAGTGGCCGCCCGGGTGCAGCGAGATCGACCCCTTGCCGATCCCGGAGCCCTTCCGGGCCTCGTAGTCGCCGTCGACGTAGAACATGACCTCGTCGCTGTCGACGTTGGCGTGGTAGTAGGGCACCGGCACCGCCAGCGGGTGGTAGTCCACCTTCCGCGGCACGAAGTTGCAGATGACGAAGTTGGCGCCCTCGAAGACCTGGTGCACCGGCGGCGGCTGGTGCACCCGCCCCGTGATGGGCTCGAAGTCGGCCACGTTGAACGCGTAGGGGTAGAGGCAGCCGTCCCAGCCGACGACGTCGAACGGGTGCTCGGGCGTCACGTGGACGGTGCCGGTCAGCCCGCCGGGCCCGTCGCCGCGATGCTTGACGTAGACCTCGACGTCGGTGCCGGTCTCCACCATCGGCTCGGTCGGACCGCGCAGGTCGCGCTCGCAGTACGGCGCGTGCTCGAGCAGCTGCCCGTACTTCGACAGGTACCGCTTGGGCGGCGCGATGTGCGAGTTCGCCTCGATCGCATAGGTGCGCAGCGGCTCGTTCCCGGTGGGGATCCAGCGGTGGGTGGTGGCCCGCGGCAGGATCACGTAGTCGCCCGGCCCCACCTCGAGCGCACCGAACACCGTCTCCACCCTGGCCGAGCCGCGCTCGACGTAGACGCACTCGTCGCCGGTCGCGTTGCGGTAGTACGGGCTGGTCAGGCTGCTGACCGCGTAGGAGATGCGGACGTCAGCGTTGCCCAGCACCAGCCGCCGTCCGGTCACCGGGTCGACGTTCTTGTGCTCCTCGCCCGGGAACAGGTCATGCAGCTTCAGGTGCCGCGGCACCAGCGGCGCGTTCGGCGTCAGCGACTGGTCGGGCAGCTCCCACGGGCGGGCGTCGACCAGCGCTGACGGGATCCCCCGGTGGTAGAGCAGCGAGGAGTCCGACGAGAAGCCCTCCTCCCCCATCAGCTCCTCGGAGTACAGCCCGCCGTCCGGACGGCGGAACTGCGTGTGCCGCTTCGGCGGAACCTCACCGACCTGCCGGTAGTGCGCCATGGTGACCTCCCTGGAACGGCCCCGCTGCAGGGGCCCGCCGCGAGCGTGCGAGCGGTGGGGGGCAGCGGGGTCCTCTTTCAGAAGTTGCCGCGCTTGTCCTGCTCGCGCTCGATCGCCTCGAAGAGTGCCTTGAAGTTGCCCTTGCCGAAGCCCAGCGAGCCGTGTCGCTCGATCAACTCGAAGAAGACGGTGGGCCGGTCGCCGGTCGGCTTGGTGAAGATCTGCAGCAGGTAGCCGTCCTCGTCGCGGTCGACCAGGATGCCGCGCTTCTGCAGTTCCTCGATCGGCGCGCGGACGGTGCCGATGCGGGCGCGCAGCTCGGGGTCCTCGTAGTAGGAGTCCGGCGTCGACAGGAACTCGATGCCCTCGGCCCGCAGGGCGTCGACCGTGCCGATGATGTCGTTGGTGGCCAGCGCGACGTGCTGGGCGCCCGGGCCGCCGTAGAACTCCAGGTACTCGTCGATCTGCGACTTCTTCTTGCCCATCGCCGGCTCGTTGAGCGGGAACTTCACCCGGTGGTTGCCGTTGGCGACGACCTTGCTCATCAGCGCGGAGTAGTCGGTGGCGATGTCCTCGCCGATGAACTCGGCCATGTTGGTGAAGCCCATGACCCGGTTGTAGAAGTCGACCCAGTGGTCCATCTCGCCGAGCTCGACGTTCCCGACGACGTGGTCGACGGCCTGGAACAGCCGCTTCGGCGCGCCGTCCCGCTTCCGATGAGACGACGCCCGCGCGACGTACCCGGGCAGATAGGGACCGTCGTAGCGGGACCGGTCGACCAGGGTGTGCCGGGTGTCGCCGTACGCGGCGATGGCCGCCATCCGGACCGTGCCGTGCTCGTCGGTGACGTCGTGCGGCTGCTCCAGGACGGTCGCGCCCTGAGCCGTGGCGTGGGCGATGCAGCGGTCGACGTCGGGCACCGACAGCGCGATGTCGACGATGCCGTCGCCGTGCGCGCGGTGGTGGTCGGCCAGCGCACTGGCCGGGTCGTAGGCGCCGGTGACGACGAAGCGCGCGGCACCGGAGCGCAGCACGAAGGCGTGGTGGTCGCGGTTGCCGGTCTCGGGGCCGGAATAGGCGACGAGCTCCATGCCGAACGCCGACTGGAAGAAGTGCGCCGTCTGCACCGCGTTCCCGACGATCCAGACGAGGGAGTCCCAGCCGGAGACCGGGAAGGGGTCGGTCGACGCGTCGTACTCGACGAGGCCGACGAGCTGCTTGAGCTGGTCGAGATCGAGGTCGGCCAGGCGTTCCTCGTCGTTCAGGGTCTGCTCGAGGCTCACGGTGGTCTCCTCTGCGGTGCGACGGCGGTGTCGCCCGCAGTGCACACCGTCGCGCCCGGCTGCACAAGCAGCGCTGATCGTTCTGGTCGATCCGCCCAATCGAGCTACCTCATGGCCGGAAAGGCTGTGCAGGTTGCATAGTTACTGGATGACCGAGAGGCGGCGGCTGGACGCGCTGGACGTGGAGCTGCTGGCCGCCCTGCGCGAGCACCCGCGGGCGGGCGCCCTGGAGCTCTCCCGCATCACCGGCGTCGCCCGGGCCACCGTGTCGGCCCGGCTGCAGCGGCTGGAGGACGGCGGGGTCATCACCGGGTACGGCCCGGACGTCGACGTGAGCGCCGCGGGCTTCGGCGTCCAGGCGTTCGTCACCCTCGAGATCGCCCAGGGCGCGATCGAGGACGTGCAGCGCGACCTGGAGGCGATCCCCGGGTTGCTCGAGGCGCACGCGACGACGGGCAGCGGCGACGTCCTCTGCCGGGTCGCAGCCACCTCGCACGAGGCGCTGCAGCAGGTGCTCGTCGATCTCAACCGCTCCCCCGCGGTCGTCCGCTCGACCAGCGTCGTGGCCCTGTCGCAGCTGGTCCCCTGGCGCACGCTCCCCCTGCTGCAGTCGGTGGCCGCCCCTGGCGCCGGCCGGGCGCGACCGGCCTCTGGCCGCTGATTCGCACGTCCGCCCCAGCCCCCTCCCAGGTTCCGCCGCGACCGTTCTCCAGGACGACCCGGACCGCGGGTCGAGGATCAGGAGGACACATGAGCGACCCCACGACGTGGAAGCGGGCCGCCGGTGGTGCGGGCCTCGTAGCGGCAGGACTGGTGGCCGGCGGGATCCTCGCGGCCACTCTGTCGGCCAACGCCGCCGACACCGGCACGACGACGGCGCCCGAGGCCTCGACCGGCAGTTCGTCGAGCGCGCCGGTCGACCCGTCCCAGCCGCAGCGGTCCGGCGAGACGCTGCTGACCGGTGACACGAAGGCCTCGGTCGAGAGGGCCGTCCTCGCGGAGTACCCGGACGCCACGATCGAGCGCACCGAGACCGACTCCGACGGCGTCTACGAGTCGCACATCGTCACGACGGCCGGCGATCACGTCATCGTGCGGGTGGACAAGGGCTTCGCGGTCACCGGCACGCAGACCGGCGGGGGCCCAGGTGGCGGCCCGGGCGGCGGGCACCACGGGCCGGACGGCGACGCCGACGACACCGGCACCGCGGACTCCGGCGGCGCCTGATCCGGACACGGTCCGCCCCTTCCCCCGGCGGACCCGCCCCGCGCAGTACGAATCGCCCCTGCTCCCGTGACCCGGGGCGGGGGCGATTCGGCCACTGCGGTCGCTCAGGCAGCGGCGTGCTGGGCCGCCGGCCGGCTGTGGACACCGATCAGCACGAGGGCGGCGCTGATCAGGATCAGGTTCTCGACCACGAACTCGCCGTCCGACGTCAGCGCCAGCGGGTTGCCCTCCGCAGCTGCCTACCCGAGGGGCTGCAGCACGAAGTCGTAGGAGGCGTCCAGCCAGGGCTTGTCGATCGAGCCGCCGTCCGGGGTCGGCCCCGGGTCGCGGGGCTCGAACGCGACCACGAGCTCCTGCTTGGTGCCGAAGACGACGTCCGAGTCCAGGTATTCCGCGCCCTCCTGGAACAAGTGGGTGATCAGCGGCTCGTAGCCGAGCACGTTGATGAGGAAGTGCACGTGCGCCGGCCGGAAGTGGCTGATCTCGGTCTGCCCGATGAGCGCACCGACCGGGCCGTCCATCGGGATCGTGTAGCCCTTGGGCGCGATGGTCCGGATGCAGTAGCTGCCGTCCTCGCGGGTCGTGTACTTCGCCCGCAGCCGCGCCTCGTCGATGTCGGGCACCTGCGACTCGTAGGCGCCCTCGGTGTCGGCCTGCCAGACGTCGAGCACCGCGCCGCCGACCGGATTGCCGGCCAGGTCGCGCACCGTGCCGTGCAGGACCAGCGGCGTGCCGGGTACGCCGTCGGACATGTCGCCGCCGTACCCGAACTCCGGCGAGCCCTCGATGTGGAAGGGCCCGAGGACGGTGGCGGGGGTCGCCTTCGGGTCCAGCCGGTGGTTCATCTGGACGACGAGCATCGACAGCCCGAGGACGTCGGAGGCGAGGATGAACTCCTCGCGCTTGTCGTCGCTGATCTGGCCGGTGCGGGTCAGCCACTGGATCCCGGCCATCCATTCGGCCTCGGTGAGCCGCACCTCACGCGCGAAGTCGTGCAGGTGGCGGACGAGCGCCGTCATCAGCTCCGCGGTCCGCGGGTCTGTCGCGGTGGCCCACCGCTCGGCCGCGAGATCGGTGATGTTGTCCTCGGTCACGAGCTGCACGGGGTCCTCCTACGGGAGTTGGCGGCCGGTTCCCCCGGCCGGAGGGGTCACGGGGTCAGAACCAGGCGTCCGCCCGCATCGCCGGAGGCCTGGCGCGCCCAGGCGGTCGCCACGTCGGCGAGCGGGAGCACGTCGTGGGCCACGGTCAGCCGCCCGGCCGCCGCGTGCCCGAGGACGGCGTCGAGCGCTCCCCGCCGCTGGTCGGGCGTGAGCAGGGCGTTGGTGTAGCCGAGCACGGACGCGGTGCGGCTGCGGAGGACGGCGGAGGAGAACTCGGCGTTGTCGCCGGACAGCCCACCGATGTTCACCAGCCGGCCGAACGGCGCCAGGGACCGGGAGGCGGCGGTGGCGGCGATGCCGAAGATCGTGTCGACGACGACGTCGACGGCGCCGCCGACCGCGTCCTGCAGCCGACCGGTGAGCGAGTCCACGTCGTCGGCGAGCCGCACCACCTCGTCGGCTCCCGCGGCCGTCGCGCGTGCTGCGGCCGCATCCGACCGGCTGACGCCGACGACCCGGCCGGCACCGAGGAGTCGGGCCAGGCCGACGGCCAGCTGGCCGACGGTCCCGCCGGCGCCGAGCACGATCACGCGCTCACCCGGCTGCAGCCGCGCGCGGTCGGTGAGCGCCATCCACGCCGCCACGCCCGACATGCCGAGGGCCGCGGCCAGCGAATCGGGCACGCCGTCAGGCAGCGGGACGACGTCGTCGTCGGGGACCGCGCAGCGCTCGGCCAGGCTGCCGTCCCTCGGCACCCGTCCCGCCTTCGTCTCCACGAAGACACGGGTCCCCTCCGGCAGCACGGCGGACCGTTCCACGACGCCCACGCCCTGATCCCCCGGGACGTAGGGGACCGGCGGCCGGCCCCAGTAGGACGTGCCGGAGGCGATGAGCTGGTCGAGGGGAACGACGGTCGCCGCAGTCATCCGGACGACCGTGGTGCCTGATTCGTGCACCGGCTCCGGATGCTCCCGGTACTCCGGCGCCTCCCCCGGCGTCTGCAGGACAGCGGCACGCATCACGACGGATCCACGTACACCGCGTTGCGATCCACGGCCAGATAGGCGTCCATCCCGATCGGACGACGGCGCTCCTCCGCGATCTGTCCGAGCAGGCCGGCCGCCCTGGCCAGCAGCGCGAACCCGCGGAGCAGCTCGACCGGCAGGCCGAGGTCGGCCAGGGCAGCGCCGCAGACCCCGGCCCCGTTGAGCGGCAGCCGGCGGCCGAGCACCTGCTCGTGCACCCGGCCGATCGCCTCGAACAGCCGCAGGTGCGGTCCGCGGAGCCCCTCCTCGTCGGCGATGCCGATCAGCACCGGCGTCCGCGGGTCGGTGACCTTGTGCACCGGGTGGCCGAGCCCCGGGACGAACCGGCCGGCAGCCTTCGTCGCCGTGACGGCCTCGACCGCGAGCGCATCCCACCCGCCGTCGTCGGTCGGCAGTTCGGAGGCGCCTTCGAGCACCTCGTGCAGGTACGTGCCGCAGTCCTCGGTGACCCCGAGGAAACGGGAGCCGCCGCCGAGCAGGCCGGCGGCCAGCGCGCCCTGCAACGAGTCGGGTGCCGACAGGTAGGTGAGCCGGGCGGCGATCGCGGTCGGGGTGAAGCCGTGGTCGGCCAGCGCCACCAGCACCGCCTCGAACACCCGGACCTCCGACGGCGTCGGCCGGCGCATCGCCACGAGCCAGAAGGCGAGCTCGCCGAAACCGACCTTGCCCATCAGGTCGGCGGTCAGGTCCTGGCCGAGCAGCCGGATCTCGTCGGCCGTCGACGTGCCGAGGGAGGTGGGGAACTCCAGCTCGCTCATGCGGACCGCTCCTCTCCCGTCGGTTCGGCCAGCCAGAGGCGGAGCTCGTCGCCGTGCTCGTCGAGCGTCGGGGGCGGCAGCCGGTACTGCGGTGCCGTGGTGGAGAAGGTGATCGGGTTGCGCACCGACGGCACGGCTGCGTCCCCCTCCCCCACGGTCACGACCGGATCCAGCCCGACCTCCTCGGCGAACGCAACCCCTTGGTCGATGGTGTTGATCGGCCCGCAGGGCACGCCCGCGGCGATGATCTCGTGGAACCAGTCGAGCTTGGACCGGGTGCGCAGCCGCTCGACGAGCAGCGGCCGCAGCTCGTCGCGATTCGCCGTCCGGTCCTCGTTGCGGCCGAACCGGGGATCGTCGGCCAGCTCCGGGACACCGAGCACCTCGACCAGCCGACGGAACTGGCCGTCGTTGCCGGCGGTGATGATCAGCTCGCCGTCGGCGCAGGGCAGCGGTTCGTACGGGAAGAGGCTGGGGTGGCTGTTGCCCATCCGGAACGGGACGACGCCGCCCGCGACGAACGCGCTGGTCTGGTTCACCAGACCGGAAAGGGCGGAGGACAGCAGGCTGACCTCGACGTGCTGGCCCTCGCCGGTGGCGTGCCGGTGGTTGAGCGCCGACAGGACGCCGATGGTCGCGTGCAGGCCGGCCATGACGTCGAACAGGGCGACGCCGGCCCGGTAGGGCTCGCCGTCGGTGTCGCCGGTCAGGCTCATGAAGCCCGAGATCGCCTGCACGATGAGGTCGTAGCCCGGCAGGGCCGCCCCGCCCGCGCCGCTGCCGAACCCGCTGATCGACGCGTAGACGACGCCGGGATTGGTGCGTGCGACGGCGTCGTAATCGAGCCCGAAGCGGGCCAGACCGCCGGGCTTGAAGTTCTCGACCAGGATGTCGGCGCGCCGGGCCAGCTCCTGGGCGAGCGCGACGTCGCCGGGATCCTTGAGGTCGAGCGCCACCGAGCGCTTGTTGCGGTTGACGCCCAGGTAGTACGTCGACACGCCCTGCCCCTCGACGGAGCGGACCGGCGGCTGCCAGGTGCGGGTGTCGTCGCCACCGGGGCCCTCCACCTTGACGACCTCCGCGCCGAGGTCGGCGAGCAGCATCGTGGCGTACGGCCCGGCCAGGATGCGCGAGAAGTCGGCGACCAGGAGCCCCGCGAGCGGTCCCCTGCCGGCAGCCTGACCAGTCGTCATGAGCCGGGTCTCCTCGGGTGCGCTCACAGTACGGACGTCCGTCCGCACGGAGTCTGCTGTTGTCCTGGAAAGCCTGTCAACGGGGCTGCAGCCACGACGCCCAGGCCCCTTGACAGGCCGGTCGGGACCGCACGAGGGTGACCGCCGTCGGCCGCTGACCGCTGTGCGGACGGCAGTCCGTTCGTGCCACCGCAGCCACGAGGAGACGATGACCATGTCCGACGCAGCCCAGCAGAGCGGCCGCCCCCTGGTGTTCCGCGGCGGCACCGTCCTGACGATGGACGACGCCTCGACGGTCCTGACCGACGCGGACGTGCTCGTCGTCGGCGACACGATCGCCGGCGTCGGCGCGAACCTGGACGTGCCCGAGGGCACGCAGGAGATCGACGCCAGTGGCGGCATCGTGATGCCCGGCATGATCGACACCCACCGGCACATGTGGCAGACGGCGATGCGCGGCTACGGCGCCGACTGGACCCTGACGCAGTACTTCGTCTGGTACTACCTCGAGCACGGCAAGA
>Ga0308174_10000143_pt1 | contig 28885 bp, 22 predicted proteins | sample PhyPR2_FD_203894 | JGI IMG/M metagenome (GOLD analysis project Ga0308174, IMG submission 203894) | Soil microbial communities from UC Gill Tract Community Farm, Albany, California, United States - DLSLS.P.R2 | ecosystem: Environmental > Terrestrial > Soil > Agricultural land | place: USA... | reverse complement strand
GAGGTCGCGGACCCAGACCATGTCGTAGGTCAGGACGTAGCCGTGGCCGAGGGCGGGGCCCAGCAGCAGCACGGGCAGGAGCACCGCCCACGCTCGCGGCAGGTACCTGGTGACCACGTCGGCCGGCCCTCAGAGAGGCAGACGCCGGAAGAGGGGCCGCGGCACGTGGCGCAGCCCGGACATGACTCCCCGCATCGCGTTGGGGACCCAGACGAGCTCCGCGCGGCGGGCCACCCCGGCCACGACGGCGTCGGCCACCTGCTCGGCGGTGACCGAGAGCGGCGCCGGGCTGCGGCCCTCGGTCATCTTGGTCCGCACGAATCCGGGACGGACGACGAGCACGCCGGCCCCGCTGCCGCGCAGCGCCTCGCCCAGTCCGAGGTAGAAGCCGTCCATGCCGGCCTTGGTCGAGCCGTAGACGAAGTTCGAGCGACGCACCCGCTCCCCCGCGACCGACGACAGCGCCACGATCATGCCGTGGCCCTGGCGGCGCATCACCTCGGCCAGGCACACGCCGACGCTCACCGCGCCGACGTAGTTGACGCGGGCGAGCGCCACGGCGGCGCCGTGGTCCTGCCAGGCCTGCTCCTCGTCGCCGAGGAGCCCGAAGGCGACGACCGCGACGTCAATGTCGTGCTCGCGTGCCAGTGCCTCGATGAGCCGCGTGTGCTCGTCGGTCCTCTCGGCGTCGAAGTCGACCACCTCCACGCCCAGGCGGAGCGCCTGCGTGCGCGCGACTGCGGCGTCGCGACGCGGCCCCGGCCGGGCGGCGAGGACCACGTGCGGCCGGCAGGTCTGCGCCCAGGCGGCGACCACGGCCTGCGCGATGTCACTCGTCCCTCCCAGGAGGAGCACCGTCTGCGGTTGGCCGAGCGCGTTGATCATCGTCTCTCCCTCACGTGGGTCACAGCTCCAGCCGCCGCGACAGGTCCGACCGGAACACGCCGGCGGGGTCGACCCGCCGGCGTACGGCCAGGAAGTCGTCGAGGTGGGGGTACATCTCGCGCAGCCGGGCCGCCCCCAGGCGCGCGTCCTTCGCCAGGTAGACGCGTCCACCGGCGGCGACGGTGAGCTCGTCGAGCGACTCGAGCAGCTCGGCGAGCCCGGGGTGCGCGGGAAGGTCGAGCGCGAGGGTCCACCCGGCCATCGGGAAGGACAGCAGCCCGGGGTTGCCCGGGCCGAACCGCTTGAGCACGGAGAGGAACGACGCGTGCCCCTGGCCCGCGATCCGCTCGACGATCCGCGCCACCGTCTCCTCGGCGCCGTCGGGCACCACGCACTGGTACTGCACGAAGCCGCGCGGCCCATAGAGCCGGTTCCAGGCGGCGACCCCGTCCAGCGGGTGGAAGAAGGCCGGCAGCGGCTGGACCTCGTCGGTGCGGTGCGCCGGCGCCTTGCGGAACCACGCCTCGTTGAAGGCGCGCACCGTCGCGGGTCGGACCAGCCCGCCGGGGACGTGAGCCGGGGCCGCCAGCCGGGGGCGTCCCGGCGGCACCAGGGGACGGCGTACGGCCCGGCCCGTGAGCTCGGCCCGGGTCGCGTGCTCGCCCTGCGAGAGCACCGACCTGCCCAGGTGCCGGCCCCGGGCGAGCGTGTCGATCCAGGCGACCGAGTAGGTGAAGCCCTCGTCGGTCGAGCGCATCGCCTCCAGGGCGGCGTCGAGGTCGGGTAGCCGGGTGGTCGTCACCGACATGTAGGAGGTCTCGATCGGGATCGTGCGCAGCTCGGCACCGGTGATGACGCCGGTGAGCCCCATCCCACCGACGGTGGCCCAGAAGAGCTCGGGGTCGCGGTCGGGGCCGATGGTCCGGGTGCTGCCGTCGGCGGTGACGAGGTCCAGCGAGACCACGTGCCGGCCGAACGTCCCGGCGACGTGGTGGCTCTTCCCGTGCACGTCGCAGGCGATCGCCCCACCGACGGTCACGTAGCGGGTCCCGGGGGTGACGGGCAGGAAGAGGCCGCGGGGCACCAGCTCGACCATCAGGTCGTGGAGGCTGGTCCCGGCCGACGCCCGCACCACCCCGGTGGAGGTGTCGACCTCGATCGGGCCGGGGACGGGGAGCAGCACGGTGCCGCCGGCGTTCTGGGCGGGGTCGCCGTAGGAGCGGCCCAGGCCCCGGGCCACCAGGCCACGCGGACCCGCCTGCTGCACCGCCGCCGCGACGCCTGCTCCGGTGGCCCGCAGCACGGTGGCCGTCGTGGGGGCGGTGCCGCCCCAGCCCGTCAGGGTGCGCAGCTCAGACATCCATCACCCCCAGGACCAGCAGGACCAGCCAGACCACACCGATCCCCTGCAGCAGCCGGTCGCCCCAGACGATGTCCTCGGGCTCGGCCGCCTCGCCGGCGTCGATGTCGACGGCATACCGCAGCAGCCCGACCACGAAGGGCACGATCGAGTAGGTGTGCCACGGGACCGACGAGGTGCCGGCGTTCTCGAAGGCCCACAGGCAGTACGCCGTGATAGTCGCGGCCGCGGCGATGCTCCACACGAATCGGAGGTAGGTGTCGGTGTAGCGCACCAGCGAGCGCCGGGTGCCTGCCTCGCTGCCCAGCGTGTGGAGCTCGGAGTAGCGCTTGCCGGCCACCATGAACAGCGAGCCGAACCCGGCCACGAGCAGGAACCAGTCGCTGATCGGCAGGCCCGCCGCGAGGCCACCGGCGACGGCGCGCATCAGGAAGCCGCCGGTGACCATCGTGAGGTCGAGCACGGGCTCGTTCTTCAGCTGCCAGGAGTAGAGGACCTGCGTCGCGAGGTAGGCCACCAGCAGGGTCCCGAGCTGCCACGTCGTGAGGTACGCCGCCGCGGTGCTGACCGCTGCCAGCGCCGCTGCGACCCCGAGCGCGGCCGGCACCGACAGCTCGCCGGCCGCAATAGGGCGGTGTCGCTTGCGCGGGTGCAGCCGGTCGGCGTCCCGGTCCGCGCAGTCGTTGACGAGGTAGATCGCCGACGACGCCAGGCAGAACGCCACGAACGCGACCAGCGTCGGCCCCAGCACCCCGGCGTCGGTGAGCTGACCGGCCGCGAGGGGCGCCGCGACGACCAGGAGGTTCTTGGTCCACTGCTTGGGCCGCATCGACCGGAGCACGGCGCCAACGGGGTTCACCTGCCGGAGTCTAGGTGGCGAGACACTCCGGGGAGGGCGTCGCGGTGAGGTGGCGTGCCGGAGTGCGCACTATCCTCCACCCCGTGGTTTCCCGATCCGGCCGTCTGAGCTCCCTGCTGGGCGGTGGCGGATCGATCGCCGTGGCGATGGGCGTGATGAACGTCGCGACGTACGGCTTCACCATGATCGCGGCCCGCCTGCTCGGCCCGCCGGCGTACGGCGCCCTGGCCGGGCTGATGGCGACCCTGCTGGTCATCACGGTCCTCCAGCTCGGGCTCCAGGCCACGGCGGCGCGGCGCATCTCGGCCGACCCCGACCACGTGGCGCAGATCGAGGGCACGATCCTCGGCGTCACCTGGCGCGCGGCGCTGGCGCTCGCCGTGGTGCTGCTGGCGCTCTCGCCGGTGCTGGATGCGCTGCTCCGCCTCGACAGCCTGCCGACCGCGGCCCTGGTCGCGGTCGCCTCCATCCCGTTCACGGTGATGGGCGGCCAGGCGGGCATCCTGCAGGGCGAGCGCCGGTGGTGGGAGCTGTCGGTGCTCTACGTCCTGAGCGGGGTACCCCGGCTGGTGATAGGCACCGCCCTGATCTTGTGGCAGCCCACCGAGACCAGCGCGCTGATCGGCACCGCGATCGGCGCGGTCGCCCCCGTGGTCGCCGGGTGGTGGTTCCTGCGCCGCGAGCGCGATCCCGGGGTGAGCAGCGAGACCCACAGGTTCCGGTCCGTCATGGTCGAGATCTTCCGCAACTCCCAGGTGCTGCTGGCCTTCTTCGTGCTCTCCAACGTCGACGTGATCGTGGCCCGCAACGTGCTTCCCGAGCACGACGCCGGCCTCTACGCCGGCGGCCTGATCCTGACCAAGGCGGTGCTCTTCCTGCCCCAGTTCGTGGTCGTCGTCGCCTTTCCGTCGATGTCGACGATCGGCGAGCGCCGCCAGGCACTCACCCTCAGCCTCGGCCTGGTCGCGGGCATCGGGGCGGCGGTCACCCTGGGTGCCGCACTGTTCCCCGGCCTGGCGCTTGTCTTCGTCGGCGGCGCCGACTACACCGAGATCTCCGACAACCTGGCCGTCTTCGCCGTGCTCGGCACGGTCCTCTCGATGCTCCAGCTGCTGGTCTACGCCGTGCTCGCCCGGCAGGCGCACCGGTCGGTGCTGCTGGTGTGGCTGGCCCTGGTGGTCCTGGTCTGCCTCGGCCTGCTCACCACGACCTTCGAGCAGCTGCTCACCGTGGTCATCGTCGTCGACGCGGCGCTCTTCGCCGTACTGCTGGTGCTCAGCCTGCGTACGACGCAGATCGCGACCGTCGAGCCCCCGCTGGACCCCGCGGCCTGACCTGCGGCCGCTCGGCGACTGCCCGACGACTGCTCAGTGCGCGGCCTCGTGCCAGCTGCGGCCGGTGCCGACGGACACGTCGAGGGGCACCGTGAGGTCGGCGGCGCCGCCCATCTCCTGGCGGACCAGCGCGTCGAGCGCCTCGCGCTCGCCCGGCGCGACCTCGAACACGAGCTCGTCGTGGACCTGCAGCAGCATCCGTGAGCGCAGCCCGGCCTCGGCGATCGCCCGGTCGACGTTGAGCATCGCCACCTTGATCAGGTCGGCGGCCGAGCCCTGGATCGGCGCGTTGAGGGCCATCCGCTCGGCCATCTCACGACGCTGGCGGTTGTCGCTGGTGAGGTCGGGCAGGTAGCGGCGCCGGCCCCAGATGGTCTCGGTGAAGCCCGAGCGTCGGGCCTCGTCGACCACACCGGCGAGGTAGTCGCGGACCCCGCCGAAGGTCTGGAAGTACTCGTCCATCAGGCCGCGGGCCTCCGCGGGCTCGATCCGCAGCTGCTGGCTCAGGCCGAAGGCCGACAGCCCGTAGGCGAGGCCGTAGTTCATCGCCTTGATCTTGGCGCGCATCTCGACGTTGACCGCGTCGGCCGGCACGTCGAAGACCCGCGCCGCGGTGATGGAGTGGAAGTCCTGGCCGGACTTGAACGCCTCGATGAGCAGCGCGTCCTCCGAGAGGTGGGCCATGATCCGCATCTCGATCTGGCTGTAGTCGGCGGTCATCAGGGACTCGTATCCCTCGCCCACCACGAACCCCTCGCGGATCCGGCGACCCTCTTCGGTGCGGATCGGGATGTTCTGCAGGTTGGGGTCGGTGCTGGAGAGGCGGCCGGTCGCGGCGATCAGCTGGTTGAACGTGGTGTGGATGCGCCCGTCGGCGGCCACCGTCTTCAGCAGCCCCTCGATCGTCTGCCGGAGCCGGGAGACGTCCCGGTGGCGCAGCAGCGCGAGCAGGAACGGGTGCTCGGTCTTGACGTAGAGCTGCTGGAGCGCGTCGGCGTCGGTGGTGTAGCCCGTCTTGGTGCGCTTGGTCTTCGGCATGTCGAGCTCGTCGAACAGCACGACCTGCAGCTGCTTGGGCGAGCCGAGGTTTATCTCCTTGCCGATCACGTCGAAGGCCTCGTCCGCCGCCGTCTTCACCTCGCTCGCGAAGTGCGCCTCGAGGCTCTCGAGGTGGTCGGTGTCGACCGCGATCCCGGTGCGCTCCATCTGCGCGAGGAGGTGGACCAGGGGCAGCTCGATCTGGCCCAGCAGCTCGGCGCCGCCGTGCTTCTCGATCGCCTCGTCGAGGGCCTCGGCCAGGTCGAGCACCGCGCGGGCGTGCAGCATCGCCGTCTCGGCCGCGCCGGTGTCGGCGCCGTCGAGGCTGTCGAAGCTCAGCTGGCCGGCGTCCTGGCTCTCCTGCTTCAGCTCGCGGCGCAGGTAGCGCAGGGTCAGGTCGGCGAGGTCGTAGGAGCGCTGGTCGGGCCGCACCAGGTAGGCCGCGAGCGCGGTGTCGCTGACCAGCCCGTCCAGCGGCCAGCCCCGCGCCGAGAGCGCGAGCATGGGCCCCTTGGCGTCGTGCAGCACCTTGGGCGCCTCGGCGTCCGCGAACCAGGCGGCCACCGCGGCGTCGTCCTCGGGGGTCACCTCGGCGGCGTCGAACCAGGCTGCGGTGCCGTCCTGCGCCGCCAGCGCGACCGACCAGACCTCGCCGGTCCCGGCGCGCCAGCTGCCCTGCACCGTGACGCCGGTGCGGGCCTTGGAGTCGGCGGCATGGGTGGCCAGCCAGCCGGCGACCTGCCCGGACTGCAGCCGCTGCCCGGCCATCTCGAAGCCGGAGTCGTCGATCTCCTCCTCGGACTGGAGGGTCTCGAAGAGCCGGTCACGCAGCACCCGGAACTCGAGGCTGTCGAAGAGCGTGTGCACCTCCTGGCGGTCCCACGGCCGGACGGCCAGCTCACCGGGGTGCTGCTCGAGGTCGAGGTCGCGCACCAGCGCGTTGAGCCGCCGGTTGCGGATCACGTCACCGAGGTGGGCGCGCAGGTTGTCCCCGGCCTTGCCCTTGATCTCGTCGGCGTGGGTGATGACGTTGTCGAGGCCGTCGTACTGGACGATCCACTTGGCGGCTGTCTTGGGGCCGACCCCGGGCACGCCCGGCAGGTTGTCGGAGTCCTCCCCCACCAGTGCCGCCAGCTCGGGGTAGCGGTGCGGCGGCACGCCGTACTTGGTCTCGACCGCCTCGGGCGTCATCCGCGAGAGGTCGGAGACGCCGCGCATCGGGTAGAGCACGGTCGAGTGCTGGGTCACCAGCTGGAGGCTGTCGCGGTCACCGGTGAGGATCAGGACGTCGAGGCCCTCCGCGAGCGCCTCGGTGACCAGCGTCGCGATGATGTCGTCGGCCTCGTAGCCCTCCTTCTTCAGGAACGGGATCCGCAGCGCGTCGAGGACCTCCTCGATCAGCGGCAGCTGGCTCTTGAACTCGTCGGGGGTCTTGTTGCGCTTGGCCTTGTACTCCGGGTACTCGTCCAGGCGGAAGCCCTGGCGTGAGACGTCGAAGGCGACCGCGACGTGCGTCGGCTGCTCGTCGCGCAGCACGTTGATGAGCATCGAGGTGAAGCCGTAGACGGCGTTGGTGTGCTGGCCCGTCGTGGTGGAGAAGTTCTCGACCGGCAGCGCGAAGAACGCGCGGTAGGCCAGGGAGTGACCGTCGAGCAGCAGCAGGCGTGGACGGGTCTGGTCGGTCGGGGTGGCGGCGAGCTCAGGCACGCGGTGACTCTATCCGGCGGCGGGGACGCTCCGGCGGTCGGCAACAATGGCGCCATGACCGACCAGACCTCTGCCCCCGCGCCCGGCGACATGACCGTCGACGAGTACATCTCCTCGATGCCGCAGGGCATGGGCAGCCTCAACGACCGGATGGGCATCGAGCTGGTCGAGATCTCCGCCGAGCGGGTCGTGGGCACGATGCCGGTCGAGGGCAACACCCAGCCCTACGGCCTCCTCCACGGGGGCGCGTCGGTGGTCCTCGCCGAGACGCTGGGCTCGGTCGGGTCGGCCGCGCACGCCCACCCGGACCGGCTCTCGGTGGGCGTCGACATCAACGCCACCCACCACCGCTCGGCCACCTCGGGCACGGTCACGGGGGTCGCCACCGCGGTCCACCTCGGGCGCAGCACCGCGACCTACGAGGTCGTCATCTCCGACGAGGACGGCCGTCGCGTGTGCACCTCGCGGATCACCTGCGCACTGATCCCCCGCGAGAAGTTCACCGGCTGACGCGGGCCCCGGTCAGCCCAGCGAGGAGCCCTGGCTCCTGCGCATCGAGCGCCGGGCCGCGAGCACCTGGGTCAGCTGGCGGCCGTTCGCCCGCTGCGCCGCCGGGCGTTGCGCGGTCAGCTTGGCGCGTACGGCGTGGGTCGACGCCACCCGCAGCACCGCCTGCGGCCCCAAGGAGAGCCGGGCCATGAACCGGTTGGCGTCGCGCGACCCGGCCGAGGCGGCCGTGGCGACGTGGCCGATCCCGTGCTCCTCGGCGAAGGAGACCGCCGAGTCCATGAGGGCGCGACCGACGCCGTGGCGGCGGTACTGGGGGAAGACGTGGGGCGAGACCGCCAGGACCACGGGCTCGAGGTTCAGCGGCGTCATCGTGGTGATCCGCAGGTGCACGGCACCCGCGACCTCACCGTCGTACTCGGCCACCACGAGACGCTCGTCGCCGGAGGCGGCGGCGCTCTCGATGATGGCCACGACGTCGGCGACCTGCTCCGCGTGGTCCGCGCGCCTCAGGACCTCGGTCCACAGCTCGGCCAGCAAGGGCGCGTCGGAGGGCATCGCGCCACGCAGCGCCACCAGGGAGCGGGTCATCGTCGTGAGCCTTTCGGGCCAAGTTCCGTGGCGCCGCGCAGTCGGTCCCCGTGAGCGCGGCTCCAGGGGGCGAGACTACGCTCAGGCTCCCTGAGATGTGAGAGGAGTCCCTTGTTCCCCGGAATCGGCACGGTCGTGAACGTGGTCACGGTCCTCCTCGGAGCCGGCATCGGGGTCCTGCTGGGCAACCGGCTGCCGATCCGCACCCGCGACGTCGTGACCGATGCGCTCGGGCTGGTGACGCTCCTGATCGCGGGTACGTCGGCCATCGCGGTGCTCGACGGGGACCTCAGCGACGCAGTCGGGTCCAGCGCCCCGATGCTGATCGTGCTGGGATCGCTCCTCATCGGTGGCATCGCCGGGTCGCTGCTGCGCCTCGAGCAGCGCGTGGAGTCCTTCGGCGGTTGGCTGCAGACCCGTCTCTCCGGCGACGCCGGCTCGGTGGAGCGGCACCGCTTCATCGAGGGCTTCGTGACCGCGTCGCTGCTCTTCTGCACCGGCCCGCTCACCATCCTGGGCTCGCTGAACGACGGGCTCGGCAACGGCGCCGACCAGCTCTTCCTCAAGGCCGTGCTGGACGGGTTCGCGGCGATCGCCTTCGCGGCGTCGTTCGGATGGGGCGTCGCCGCCAGCGCGCTGACCGTCGTGGTGGTCCAGGGAAGCCTCACCGTCGTGGGCTTCCTGCTCGGCGGCGTGCTGCCCGCACCCCACCTGTCGGCGCTGACCGCGACCGGCGGGCTGCTGCTCGTGGGCGTCGCGCTGCGGCTGCTCCGGATCCGCGAGATCCCGGTCGCCGACCTGCTGCCGGCGCTCGCGGTGGCCCCACTGCTCGTGCAGCTCGCGGCGTGGATTCATTGACGTAACGGTTCGGTCACGACAGGGTGCGCTGTAACCCGAGGCCCTGTGCACGCCCCTACCGTGTCAGGGCCTGCCCAACCTCTCGGGGACGGGCTGCGGTGAAGTGCACCTAATCGCGACAGAAAGGTTCACCCCGTGAATCGATCCAGAACCGCCACCTGGGGCAGGTTGATGGCCGGCACCGCCGTCCTCAGCATGGCCCTCACCGCTTGTGGGTCCGACAGCTCCAACAACGCGTCGGACAAGCCGTCGGCCTCGGGTTCGTCCTCCGAGTCCGGCTCCTCGAGCGACAGCTTCACCAACGACAAGTGCTCCGGCAGCCAGACCAGCGCCAACGCGCTCCACGTGGGCGGCATCCTGCCGCTCACCGGAAACCTGGCGTTCCTCGGCCCGCCGGAGGTCGCAGGCGTGGGCCTGGCCGTCTCGGACATCAACGCCGCGGGCGGTGTCGACGGCGCCAAGGCGTGCCACGACATCCAGGACTCGGGTGACTCCACCGACATGTCGGTCTCCACCTCCTCGGCCGGCACGCTCGTCGCCAACAAGCCGTCTGTCGTGATCGGCGCCGCGTCGTCGAGCGTCTCGCTCAACGTCGTGGACACGTTCGCCTCCAACAAGATCACCGAGGTCTCCCCGGCCAACACCGCGGTCGACCTCAGCGGCTACTCCCCGTACTACTTCCGCACCGCTCCCCCGGACACCATCCAGGGCAACGCGCTGGGCACCCTGATCAGCACCGACGGCTACCAGAAGGTCGCCTTCATCGTCTTCAACGACACCTACGGCACCGGTCTGCGCAACGCGGTCCAGCAGACCATCGAGTCCGCCAACGGTGAGTGCGTCTACGGCTGCAAGGGCCAGGGCGACGAGTTCCCGGCCGGCCAGACGACGTTCTCCTCCGAGGTCAGCGCCGCGCTCGCTGCCAAGCCCGACGCCATCGTCGTGCTCGCCTTCGACGAGACCAAGCAGATCGTGCCCGAGCTCGCCTCGCAGGGCTGGGACATGAAGAAGACCTACTTCTCCGACGGCAACACCGCCGACTACAGCTCCACCTTCCAGAAGGGCACCCTCGAGGGCGCCCAGGGCACCATCCCCGGTGCCGACCCCGACCAGACGTTCAAGGACCGGCTGAGCGGCTGGGCCGAGGTGGGCGAGGGCAAGCCGCTGAGCGACTACGCCTACGGCGCCGAGTCCTACGACGCCACCATCCTGGCCGCGCTGGCCGCGGTGAAGGGCGGGGCGACCGACTCCCAGACGATCCAGCAGAACTACGCGGCCGTCTCCGGTGCCACCGGCGGCACGGAGTGCAAGACCTACTCCGACTGTGTCGCGCTGCTCAAGGACGGCAAGGAGATCCGGTACGCCGGTCCGTCGGGCATCGGTCCGATCAACGACAAGAACGACCCGTCGTCGGCGTTCATCGGCATCTACACCTTCAACTCCGACAACAAGAACGAGCTGAGCAACTCGGTGGAGGGTTCCTCCTCCTGAGCCGGACGCTCGTCTGAACAGCACGCAGGAGGGCCCCGGACCGCACGGTCCGGGGCCCTTCTGCGTACGGCGGTGGTCGTCGGCTGCATCGCGTGCGTCGCGTCACCCGGCCCCACATGCACGAGGGCCCCGGACCTGTCGGTCCGGGGCCCTCGTCGTACAGGTCAGTGCTGGGGGTGCTCCTCCTCGACGTCCTTGGCGAGGGTGCCCAGGTAGAGCTCGATCACCTTGGGGTCGTTGGCCAGCTCGCGGCCGGTGCCGGTGTAGGCGTCCCGGCCCTGGTCCAGCACGTAGCCGCGGTCGCAGATCTGCAGGCAGCGCCTGGCGTTCTGCTCGACCATGACGACGCAGACGCCGGTCTTGTTGATCCGCCGTGTGCGCAGGAAGGTCTCGTCCTGGCGCACGGGCGACAGTCCGGCGGAAGGCTCGTCGAGGAGGAGCACCGACGGCTCCATCATCAGCGCCCGGGCCATCGCCAGGGACTGCCGCTCGCCACCGGAGAGCGCACCGGCCCGCTGGTTGCGCCGGTCGTGCAGCACCGGGAAGAGGTCCCACATCGCGCCGAGGCGCTCGGTGATCTTCCGGGGCCGCATGAACAGCCCCATCCGCAGGTTCTCCTCGATGGTCAGCGTCGGGAACACGTTGTTGGTCTGCGGCACGAACCCGACGCCCATCTCGACGAGGCGGTTGGTCTTGGCGTTCGTGATGTCGCGGTCGCCGAGCATGACGGTCCCGGAGTGGACCTTGACCAGGCCGAACATCGCCTTGAGCAGCGTGGACTTGCCCGCGCCGTTCGGGCCGATGATGCCGATCATCTCGCCGGGGTAGGCGACCAGGCTGCAGCCGTTGAGGATGTTGACGCCGGGCAGGTAGCCGGCGACCACGTCCTTGGCCTCGACGACCGCCTCCTGGGCGTTGGGCTGGGGATCTGCGCTCATGCCTCTTCCTCCCGCTCTGCTTCCTCCGCCTTGACTTCCTGCTGCATCTCCACCATCGCCTCGTCGGAGAGCAGTGCGTCGTCCCCGAGGTCGGTGTCGTGGTGGGCGCCCAGGTAGGCATCGATCACGGCGGTGTCCGACATGACCGTGTCGGCCGGTCCCTCGGCGACCAGGCGGCCCTCGGCCATCACGGCGACCCAGTCGGAGATGTGGCGCACGACGTGCATGTCGTGCTCGACGAAGAGCACGGTGGTGCCGTCGTCGCGCAGGCTCTGGATGTGGCCGAGCAGCGACTGCGTGAGGGCCGGGTTCACCCCCGCCATCGGCTCGTCGAGCATGATCATCTTCGGGTCGCTCATCAGGGCCCGGGCCATCTCCAGCAGCTTGCGCTGGCCGCCCGAGAGGCTGCCCGCGTAGTCGTCCTTCTTCTCCAGCAGCTTGAACCGCTGGAGGAGGTCCTTGGCCTTCTCCTCGATCGCCCGCTCCTGCCCGCTCCACAGCGGCTTGAAGACGCACTTGAGGAGGTTCTCCCCCGCCTGGCCCTGGGCGCCCAGCATCATGTTGTCCATCACCGTCATCCGGCTCAGGGCCTTGGTGAGCTGGAAGGTGCGGACCATGCCGGCCTTGGCCACGCTGGAGGCCGAGGTCTTGTCGAGGGTCGCCCCGTCGAAGGACCAGTGCGCTCCGTTCTTCGCCGAGGTCGGCCGGTCGAAGCCGGTGATCAGGTTGAAGAACGTCGTCTTGCCCGCACCGTTGGGCCCGATGAGCGCGGTGATGATCCCGCGCTGCACCTCGAGGTGGGAGACGTCGACGGCGGTCATGCCGCCGAACGCGCGGACGATGTTGTCGACCACCAGGATCGGGTCGGGCTTGGCCGACCCGGGCGTGGCGTCGACCCCGGACATGAGCGCCCGTCGGGCGGTGGGATCGGCCAGGTCGGACCTGGCGACGGTGGACTCAGACATTGAACCGGAGCTCCCTCTTGTTGCCGAGGATTCCTTGCGGTCGGAAGATCACGATCAGCATCAGGGCGACGCCGACGACGATGAAGGAGAACTGCTCGGTCTGCTGGCCGTTCATGATGCTGTCGGGGATGTAGGCGTTGGCCACTCCCTTGATCATGATCCGCGCCGCGTAGAAGATCACGGCGCCCAGCGCGGGACCGAAGATGGTGGCCGCACCACCGAGCAGCAGCGCGGTGTAGCAGAAGAAGGTCAGCGACCGGCCCATCGAGTCGGGCTGCACCGATGCGGGCAGCACGTAGAGCATGCCGCCCAGCGCGCCGAAGAGGCCGCCGATGATCAGCGCCTGCATCTTGATCGCGAAGACGTTCTTGCCGAGGCTGCGGATCGCGTCCTCGTCCTCGCGGATCCCGCGCAGCAGGCGGCCCCAGGGGCTGCGCACCAGCAGGTAGACCACCAGCAGGCAGACCGCCACCAGCAGCCAGGCGATGACGCGCACCCACCAGCCGCTGACGCCGGTGTCCTGGTAGCTGGTCGGCATCAGGAAGAAGAGCAGGAAGACCGACACGGCGACGAGCACGCCGATGACGGTACGACGCACCGGCGGCGACACGACCGCGACCTGTCGTGCGTCCGCCCCGAGGTCGGCCCGGCGCTCGGTGGCCGGGGTCGCGGTGACGAGGCCGTCGGCGTCGCGCGAGGCCCGCCTGGCCTTGGTGGGACGTCCCTTGCCGGCCTTGGCCACGAGCACGATGCCCGTCACGCAGGCGGCGAGGAGCAGCCAGCCGACCAGGCGGACCCAGACGGCGCCGCCCGCGATGTCGTAGATGTTGAAGGGGCTCAGCGTGGTGTCACCGTCCCCGAAGAACGACAGGTTGGTGAACGGGGTGCGGTAGCTGACGCCCTGGAGTCCCTGCGCGGCACCGGTGAAGTCGGTGAGCAGCGCTGATCGCCCGACGTACCTGATGATCTCCGCGGCCGAGATCGTCACGATCGCCAGGTAGTCGCCGCGCAGCTTCAGGGTCGGGGCGCCCAGGACCAGGGCGAAGACCAGCGCCGCGGCGAAGCCGAGGAGCACGCCCACGACCAGCGGGAGCCCGTGCCCGATGGAGATCGCGAAGCCGTAGGCCCCGAGCAGCATGAAGCCGGACTGGCCGATGTTGAGCAGGCCGGTGAAGCCGAAGTGGACGTTGAGGCCGATGGCGGCGATCGCCACGGCGGCGGTCTGCGGCGAGATCGCCTCGCGCAGCATCGAGTTCAGAATCGCCTGGATGGTGTCCATGCCCGTGTCCTTCCTAACCGATCCGCTCCGGGCGACCGAGCAGGCCCTGGGGCCTGACCAGCAGCAGGAGGATGAGGATCAGCAGCGCGGTGGCGTACTTGAAGTCACCGGGCATCCCCAGCACCGGGGAGAGCTCGACGACCAGGCCGATGATGAGGGAGCCAACGAGGGCGCCGAAGGCGGTGCCGAGGCCCCCGAGGGTCACGGCGGCGAAGAGCAGCAGCAGGATCTGCAGGCCCGAGTCCCACTTGATGCCGTTGGTGACCAGCGCGTAGAGCAGGCCCGAGAGTCCGGCCAGCGCCATCGCCACGGTCCAGACGAGCCGGATCACCCGGTCGACGTCGATGCCGGAGGCCGCGGCGAGGGCCGGGTTGTCCGACACCGCGCGGGTGGCGCGGCCGATGCGGGTGCGCAGCAGGGCGAACCCGACGGCGGCGATCACCACGATCGAGATGCCCATCGCGACGAAGGACTGGTTGGTCAGCGTGATCGGCCCGAGGGTGCGGACCGTGGGGTTGTCCTGCACGACCCGGACGGTGCGGGCGCCGACGGTGTACTGGAAGGTGTACTGCATCGCCAGCGAGAGGCCGATCGTCACGATCATCAGCTGGGTCAGCCCAAGCCCCCGGCGCCGCAGCGGTTGCCACATGATCCGGTCCTGGAACCAACCCGTGAAGCCGCACAGCGCGATGACGAGGAGGCCGCCCAGCCACAGGTTGATCCCGTGCACGTTGACGATGAAGTAGCCCAGGATGCCGCCGAGCGTCACCTGCTCGGCGTGCGCGAAGTTCGACAGCCCGGTGGTGCCGTAGATCAGGGAGAGCCCGATCGAGGCCAGCGCCAGGAGGAGCCCCAGGCGCAGCCCGCTCGCGGAGCTCTGGAGGAGCTCGTCGAACTTGCTCGTGGAGGAGACGTACGCCGAGGTGCGCACCGGGATCAGGACAGGCGCCGTCGCATCGAACTTGGCCTGGACGGTGACCTCGTTGGCGCCGGAGACCGCGACGTTGTCCGGGAGCGTGTCCTCCTGGAGGGTGATCTTGTAGGCGCCCTCCTTGGTGACCTGGACGTTCCACCGGCCGTCGTCGCCGGTCACCACCTCCTGGGAGGTGCCCGACGGGTCGGTGACCGTGAGCTTGACGTTCGGGACGACTCCCGCCTCGCTGCGCACGGTGCCGGCGATGCAGGCCTGCGTCTTCGTGGGGAGGCAGAGCGTGCCGACGGCACCCGCGGGTGGAGCCGCGACCAGGAGCAGCAGCGGCGCCAGGAGCAGGAGCGCCACGGCCCCGGCCACACCTCGAAGAGCACCCCCTCCGCCACCGCTCTCACGGACTGTGGGTCGAGACTTCAACTGGTCCTCCCATCCACGCACCCGGCGGGCGCTGCCCGGTAGTGTAGGGGTCAGGGACGTGGGCCGCGCCACATCCCTCCCGCGATCCCCGTCGCGGCCGCAAGGGTGTTATCCAGTCGTGACATGAGCGAGATGCGCGACCCTCGACAGGGAGTCGCGATCGCGACGAGTTCGCCCCATCCGCGGGGCCGCGCCCCAGGGCAACAGCGGTCCTGCCAGGCGTTCGTGCACGTCGTCCCCGCCGGATGCCGGGTCTGGCTCACGATCGGTCACGAACTGCAGCCGGAAGCCCGGGAGCCTGCGGAGGGTCACCAATCCGTGTTCGCGCCGCTGTCCGGGTTCGCCGCGTCAGCCGGCGACGCCCGGGCCGTGGGTGACGACCCCTTCCGCCACCTGGCGCATGGAGAGCCGCAGGTCCATCGCGGTCTTCTGGATCCAGCGGAACGCCTCGGGCTCGGAGAGCTGGAGCTGCTGCTGGAGGATGCTCTTGGCCCGGTCGACCGCCTTGCGGGTCTCGAGGCGGTCCTGCAGGTCGGCGACCTCCTGCTCGAGCAGTGTCACCTCCGCGAACCTGCTGACGGCCATCTCGATCGCGGGGACCAGGTCGCTCTGGGTGAAGGGCTTGACCAGGTAGGCCATCGCACCGGCGTCGCGCGCTCGCTCCACGAGGTCGCGCTGCGAGAACGCTGTCAGGATGACCACCGGCGCGATGCGCTGGCCGGCGATCCGCTCGGCCGCCGCGATCCCATCGAGGACGGGCATCTTCACGTCGAGGATGACCAGGTCCGGCCGGAGCTGCTCGGCGAGCTCGACTGCCTTGGCCCCGTCACCGGCCTGCCCGACGACGTCGTACCCCTCCTCGGTCAGCATCTCGGCGAGGTCCATGCGGATCAGCGCCTCGTCCTCGGCGATGACGACGCTGCGTGTGGCGGGGGCGGCTGGCTCGGTCACCGCCACAGATTATCGGCAGCGACGCCCAGGCCGGGCCTCCGCCCGGGTCACGCGGGCTGCGGAGCCGCCGTACGTCGCGTCGTGAGCTCGGTCAGGAAGAGCTCGACCTCGTCGCGCTCGACGCGCCGACGACCCAGCTCTGTGCTCGCCGCCCGGGCGTTGGCCACCGCGCGCTCGTTGCTGGTCCGTCCCCAGTCCCAGATCTTCACCATGGCGCTCTTCCCATCGCTCGCTGTCCTTGGTCCTCAAAGTCTAGTGGCTTGCTACAGATTGGCCAAGGCGCGGTCGAGGGTTGGGATCGGATAGGGTCTGGCACCGCCAGCCCCGGTATTCCAATCGGCAGAGAACGCGGTCTCAAACACCGTCCAGTGTGGGTTCGAGTCCCACCCGGGGCACGCAGGCAATCACCGTCCTCACGCAATGTCGGAGGGCGGTGGCACCGTCACCTCATGTACTCGGATCGGGCCCGCGCGCAGGCGCTGGAGCAGCTCGCGGGCGGGGCAAGCCTCTCGATGGTCAGCCGAAACGCCGGGATCAGCCGTTCCACGCTGCGTTCCTGGCATTCCCCCGAAGGTCCGCGCCCCCGAGGCGAGTGCCCGCGCTGCGACGGGGCTGCGCTGGGACGGAACTGCCTACTCGGCACTGCTCGGCTACTACCTCGGCGACGGCTGTCTCTCGCGACATGCCAGGTATTGGGCTCTCCGGATCTCCTGCGACGCCGAATCAGCGTCTCGCGGCGCGACGACGTCGCCCGGCTGGACGCCCTGATCGGTCCGAAGCGATGAGGTTCAGGTCGTCCTTCGATACGCGGGCGCCACCTCGTTGATGGCGTCGCCCATCCGGTGGATCCGCAGCGCGTTGGTGGATCCCGGGATCCCGGGCGGGCTGCCGGCGATGAGCACGACGAGGTCGCCCTCCTCGACCCGCCCGATCCGCAGCAGCTGCTCGTCGACCTGGCGCACCATCTCGTCGGTGTGCTGGACCGCCGAGGTCTTGAACGTCTCCACGCCCCACGACAGCGACAGCTGCGAGCGCACCGACGCCTCGGGGGTGAACGCCAGCAGCGGGACCGGCCCGCGCAGCCGCGACATCCGCCGGGCCGAGTCACCGCTCTGCGTGAACGCCACGACGTACTTGGCCTCCACCCGCTCGGCGACCTCCGCGGCCGCCTTCGCGATGACACCACCCTTGGTGTGCGGGTCCCAGTCGATCTCACGCAGCTGACCGGGACCGGTCTGCTCCATGGCGTGCCGCTCGGTGGCCGTGATGATGCGCGCCATCGTCTCGACGGTGTGGACGGGGTACTCCCCCACGCTCGTCTCACCCGAGAGCATCACCGCATCGGCGCCGTCGAGGACGGCGTTCGCGACGTCGGAGGCCTCGGCCCGCGTCGGCGCGGGGTTGCCGACCATCGACTCCAGCATCTGGGTGGCCACGATGACCGGCTTGGCGTTGAGCCGGGCCTTCTCGATGACCTGCTTCTGCAGGAAGGGGACCTCCTCGAGCGGGCACTCGACGCCGAGGTCGCCGCGGGCCACCATGAAGCCGTCGAACGCCGCGATCACCTCGTCGAGGTTCTCGATCGCCTGCGGCTTCTCGATCTTCGCGATGACGGGGAGGCGCACACCCTCCTCGTCCATGATCTTGCGGACGTCGTCGGCGTCCTTGGCGTCGCGCACGAAGCTCAGCGCGATGAAGTCCACGGTCAGGTGCAACGCGAACCGCAGGTCCGCGATGTCCTTCTCCGACAACGCGGGCACCGACACCGCGACGCCGGGCAGGTTGATGCCCTTGTGGTTGCTCACCTTGCCGCCGACGAGGACCTCGGTCTTGACGTCCTGGCCGTCGACCGCGGTCACCCGCAGGCGGACCTTGCCGTCGTCGATGAGGATCGGGTCGCCGGCACTGACGTCACCGGGCAGCCCGGAGTACGTCGTACCGCACTCCTTCTCGTCGCCCGGGACCTCACGCGTGGTGATCGTCCACTCCTGGCCGCGGCGCAGGGTGACGGGTCCGTCGGCGAAGGTGGCCAGCCGGATCTTGGGGCCCTGGAGGTCGGCGAAGATGCCCACCCCGTGGCCGCTCGCGTCGGAGGCCTCCCGCACGAGGCGGTAGGACTCGGCATGGTCGGCGTGGCTGCCGTGGCTCATGTTCAGCCGGGCGACGTCCATGCCGGCATAGACCAGCTCACGGATCCTGCGCGGTGAGGAGGTTGCCGGGCCGAGGGTGCAGACGATCTTGGCTCTACGCACGTGCCAGAGCCTAGCGGGTCCTTAGATCGTTCCAACACCTGCCGTCCCACTCCCCGTCCTGCCCTCTCGAATCGGGTAGTCCCCGCCGTTCGGCACCTCGACCAGAGGTCCAGGGGGTGCCAAACGGCGGGGACTATCCCAACCGGAAGGTCAGACGACGAGCGGGCGCTCGGTCGGCTTGATCGGGGCGGGGAGGGTGGTGGAGCCGGTGAGGAAGGTGTCCACCGCGGCGGCGGCGGCCCGGCCCTCGGCGATCGCCCAGACGATGAGCGACTGGCCACGTCCGGCGTCGCCGGCGACGAAGACACCCGGCACCGAGGACATGTACGACGCGTCGCGCGCCACGTTGCCACGGTCGTCGAGGTCGACGCCGAGCTGCTCCACGAGACCCGGCTTCTGGGGGCCGGTGAAGCCCATCGCGAAGAGCACCAGCTCGGCGGGGATCTCCCGCTCGGTGCCCTCGAGCTCGACGAGCTTGCCGTCCTCGAACTTCACGTCCACCAGGCGCAGCGCGCGGACGTTGCCGTCCTCGTCGCCGAGGAACTCCTGGGTGGAGACCGAGTAGACCCGCTCCCCCGCCTCCTCGTGCGCCGAGGAGACCCGGAACACCATCGGGTAGGTGGGCCACGGCTGGCCGGCCGGCCGCTGACCGGGCGGCTCGGGCATGATCTCCAGCTGCGTGATCGAGGCCGCGCCCTGACGGGTGGAGGTGCCGAGGCAGTCGGCGCCCGTGTCACCGCCGCCGATGATCACCACGTGCTTGCCGGTGGCGGTGATCTGGTCCTCGACCGTGTCCCCGAGCGCCACGCGGTTGGCCTGCGGGAGGAACTCCATGGCCTGGTGGATGCCGCCGAGCTCCCGGCCGGTGATCGGCAGGTCACGCGCGTCGGTCGAACCCAGGGCGAGCACGACCGCGTCGTACCGGTCGCGCAGGCTCTGGCCGGTCAGGTCGCCGCCGACGTCGACACCGGCCCGGAAGACCGTGCCCTCGCGGCGCATCTGGTCCAGGCGCTTGTCGAGGTGCTGCTTCTCCATCTTGAACTCGGGGATCCCGTAGCGGAGCAGGCCACCGATCTTGTCCGCGCGCTCGTAGACGGCGACCGTGTGGCCGGCCCGCGTGAGCTGCTGCGCGGCGGCCAGCCCGGCAGGACCGGAGCCGACGACCGCGACCGTGCGGCCCGAGAGCCACTCCGGCGGCTGGGGCCGCACGAAGCCGGACTCCCACGCCTTGTCGATGATCGTGACCTCGACGTTCTTGATGGTCACCGGGTCCTGGTTGATGCCCAGCACGCAGGCGGTCTCGCACGGCGCCGGGCAGAGGCGACCGGTGAACTCGGGGAAGTTGTTGGTCGCGTGCAGGCGCTCGATCGCGCCCTCCCAGTCGTCACGCCAGACCAGGTCGTTCCACTCCGGGATGATGTTCCCGAGCGGGCAGCCCTGGTGGCAGAACGGGATGCCGCAGTCCATGCAGCGCCCGGCCTGCTCGGTGATGATCGGGAGCAGGGCCCGCCCGGCGCTGCCGGGGTAGACCTCGTTCCAGTCCTGGACCCGCTCGGCGACCGGACGCCGCTCGGCGACCTCGCGGCCCGTCTTGAGGAATCCCTTCGGGTCAGCCATTGCACGCCTCCTTCGTCGGCGAGCAACGGCCCACCATGCTGCGCTCGAACTCCATCTCTTCGCTGCGCTCAGCCATGGAGGACCTCCATGATGCGAGCCGCGGCCTGCTCGTCGTCGAGGCCGTCCTCGAGGGCCTCGGCGCGAGCATCCAGCACCCGCTTGTAGTCGCTGGGCATGACCTCGGTGAACCGGGCGACGGCCGCCGGCCAGTCGGCCAGCAGCTCCTCCGCCACGGTCGACCCGGTCTCCTCGAGGTGACGGATGACGAGCGCGTGCAGCTCGTCGACCGCGTCGCCCTCGACCTTGTTCAGGTCGACGAGCTCGGGGTTGACCCGGCGTTCGTCGAGGTCGAGCACGAAGGCGTAGCCGCCCGACATGCCCGCCGCGAAGTTGCGGCCGGTCGGCCCGAGGATGACGACGATCCCGCCGGTCATGTACTCGCAGCCGTGGTCGCCGACACCCTCCACGACGGCGTGGGCACCGGAGTTGCGCACGCAGAAGCGCTCGCCCACGACACCGCGCAGGAAGATCTCGCCCGAGGTCGCGCCGTAGCCGATGACGTTGCCGGCGATGATCTGGTCCTGGGCCTCGAACGCCGCAACCCGGTCGGGTCGTACGACGATCCGGCCGCCCGAGAGGCCCTTGCCCACGTAGTCGTTGGCGTCACCTTCGAGGCGCAGCGTGATGCCCCGGGGCAGGAACGCCCCGAAGGACTGCCCCGCCGAGCCGTTGAAGGTGAGGTCGATCGTCCCGTCCGGGAGGCCGTCGCCGCCGTACCGCTTGGTCACCTCGTGGCCGAGGATGGTGCCGACCGTGCGGTTGACGTTGCGGATGGCCACCTGCGCTCGCAGCGGCTCGCCGCTCTCGAGAGCCGCCTGGGCCAGCGGAACCAGCTCGGTGACGTCGAGCGCCTTGTCGAGCCCGTGGTCCTGCACCGTGGTGTTGCGCAGCGAGGCGCCCGCGGGCAGCTCGGGCTTGTGCAGGATCGGCGAGAGGTCGAGGCCGGCCGCCTTCCAGTGGTCCACGGCCTGCTCGACATCGAGGACCTCGACCTGGCCGATCGCCTCGTCGAGGGTGCGGAACCCCAGCTCGGCCAGCAGCTCGCGGACCTCCTCGGCGATGTACTCGAAGAAGTTCACGACGAACTCGGGCTTGCCGGTGAAGCGCTCCCGCAGCGTCGGGTTCTGCGTGGCGACGCCGACCGGGCAGGTGTCGAGGTGACACACGCGCATCATGATGCAGCCCGAGACGACCAGCGGTGCCGTGGCGAAGCCGTACTCCTCGGCGCCGAGCAGCGCGGCGATGACGACGTCGCGCCCGGTCTTGAGCTGGCCGTCGGTCTGGACGACGATGCGGTCGCGCAGCCCGTTGAGCAGCAGCGTCTGCTGGGTCTCGGCCAGGCCGAGCTCCCACGGACCGCCGGCGTGCTTGAGCGACGTCAGCGGCGAGGCGCCGGTGCCGCCGTCGTGGCCGGAGATGAGCACCACGTCCGCGTGCGCCTTGGACACACCCGTCGCGACCGTGCCGACGCCGACCTCGGAGACCAGCTTCACGTGGACGCGGGCCGAGGGGTTGGCGTTCTTCAGGTCGTGGATCAGCTGCGCCAGGTCCTCGATCGAGTAGATGTCGTGGTGCGGCGGCGGGCTGATCAGGCCGACGCCCGGCGTTGAGTGCCGGGTCCTGGCCACCCACGGGTAGACCTTGTGGCCGGGCAGCTGGCCGCCCTCGCCGGGCTTGGCGCCCTGGGCCATCTTGATCTGGATGTCGTCGGCGTTGGTGAGGTACTCCGAGGTGACGCCGAAGCGACCCGACGCGACCTGCTTGATCGCGCTGCGGCGCTCGGGGTCGTGCAGCCGGTCGGAGTCCTCGCCGCCCTCACCGGTGTTGGACTTCGCGCCCAGCCGGTTCATCGCGATCGCGAGGGTCTCGTGGGCCTCCTGCGAGATCGACCCGTAGGACATCGCGCCGGTGGAGAACCGCTTGACGATCTCGGAGACCGGCTCGACCTCGTCGATCGGGATCGGCCCGCGCCCCGTCACCGAGGCGTCGGCGAAGCGGAACAGGCCGCGCAGCGTCATCAACCGCGCCGACTGCTCGTCGACGCGCGAGGTGTACTGCTTGAAGACGTCGTAGCGGCCGCTGCGCGTGGAGTGCTGCAGCCGGAAGACGGTCTCGGGGTCGAACAGGTGCGGCTCGCCCTCGCGACGCCACTGGTACTCCCCGCCGATCTCGAGCTCACGGTGCGCCGGCGCGATGCCGCCGCGGGGGTACGCCGTGGCGTGGCGCCGCGCGACCTCCTCGGCGATCGTGTCGAGCTCGATCCCGCCGAGCTTGGAGGTGGTCCCGGTGAAGTACTTGTCGACGACCGACTGCGACAGCCCGACCGCCTCGAAGATCTGCGCGCCGGTGTAGGACGCGACCGTGGAGACGCCCATCTTGGACATCACCTTCAGCACGCCCTTGCCCAGCGCCTTGACCAGGTTGGCGACCGCCTTCTCGGACTCGGCCTTGACGTAGTGGCCCTCGCGGGCGAGGTCCTCGACCGACTCCATGGCCAGGTAGGGGTTGACCGCGGCCGCGCCGTAGCCGACCAGCAGGGCCACGTGGTGCACCTCGCGCACGTCGCCGGCCTCGACCAGCATCCCGACCTGGGTGCGGGTCTTCTCCCGCACCAGGTGGTGGTGGACCGCGCCGGTCAGCAGCAGCGACGGGATCGGGGCCAGCTCGGCGGTCGAGTGCCGGTCGGAGAGCACGATCACGCGTGCGCCGTCCGCGATCGCCTCGCTGACCTCCTGGCAGATCTCCTCGATCCGCTCGGCCATGGCCCGGCCGCCGCCCTCGACGTCGTACAGGCCGCGGGCCACGTGGGTGATGAAGCCGGGCATGTCGCCGTCACGGTTGATGTGGCGGATCTTGGCCAGGTCGTCGTTGGAGATCACCGGGAACGGCAGCACCACCTGGCGGCACGACGCGGGCGCCGGCTCGAGCAGGTTGGCCTCGGGGCCGATGGTGCCGTTCAGCGAGGTGACGAGCTCCTCGCGGATCGCGTCGAGCGGCGGGTTGGTGACCTGCGCGAAGAGCTGCGCGAAGTAGTCGAAGAGCAGCCGGGGCTTCTCGCTCAGCGCCGCGATCGGGGTGTCGGTGCCCATCGAGCCGATCGGCTCGGCCCCGGTGTTGGCCATCGGGGTGAGCAGGACGCGCAGCTGCTCCTCGGTGTAGCCGAACACCTGCTGGCGGCGGGTCACCGAGGCGTGCGTGTGAACGACGTGCTCCCGCTCGGGGATGTCGTCGAGGTGGATCAGACCGGCGTGGAGCCACTCGTCGTACGGGTGCTCCGAGGCCAGCTCGGACTTGATCTCCTCGTCCTCGATGATGCGGTGCTCGTCGGTGTCGACGAGGAACATCCGGCCCGGCTGGAGCCGGCCCTTGCGGACGACCTTCGCCGGGTCGATGTCGAGGACGCCGACCTCGGAGGCCAGGACGACGAGGCCGTCGTCGGTGACCCAGTAGCGCGAGGGACGCAGGCCGTTGCGGTCGAGGACCGCGCCGATCTGGGAGCCGTCGGTGAAGACCACGCAGGCGGGGCCGTCCCACGGCTCCATCATCGCGGAGTGGAACTCGTAGAAGGCGCGACGCTTGGCGTCCATCTCGGCGTGGTTCTCCCACGCCTCGGGGATCATCATCAGCACCGAGTGCGGCAGCGAGCGCCCGCCCATGTGGAGCAGCTCGAGCACCTCGTCGAACGACGCGGAGTCAGACGCACCGGGCGTGCAGACGGGGTAGAGCCGCTCGAGGTCGCCCGGGATCAGGTCGGAGCTCAGCAGGGCCTCGCGGGCCCGCATCCAGTTGCGGTTGCCCATGACCGTGTTGATCTCGCCGTTGTGGGCGATGAACCGGAACGGGTGGGACAGCGGCCAGCTCGGGAAGGTGTTGGTGGAGAACCGGGAGTGGACCACGGCCATGGCCGAGGTGACCCGCTCGTCGCGCAGGTCGGGGTAGACCTCGTCGAGCTGAGCCGGGGTGAGCATGCCCTTGTAGACCAGGGTGCGCGAGGACAGCGACGGGAAGTAGACGTCGGTCTCGCGCTCGGCGCGCTTGCGCAGGCAGAAGGCCAGGCGCTCGAGGGCCATGCCCGTCACCCGGGAGCCGGCGCCGGCCACGAACAGCTGGCGGAACGACGGCATCACGCCGCGTGCGGTCTCGCCGAGGGACTCGGGGTCGACCGGCACCTCGCGCCAGCCCAGGACGGCGAGGCCCTCCTCGGCGGCGATCTCCTCGATGCGGCGCCGGGTCTTGGTGACCGTCTCGGCGTCGCCGGGCAGGAACGCCGTGCCGACGGCGTACGCGTGCTGTGCGGGCAGGTCGAAGTCGACCACCTCGCGCAGGAACGCGTCGGGCACCTGGATCAGGATCCCGGCACCGTCTCCGGAGTTGGGCTCGGCCCCCGCCGCGCCGCGGTGGTCGAGGTTCAGCAGGGCGGTGACGCCCTGCCTCACGATGTCGTGGCTGGCAACGCCGGTCAGGGTCGCGACGAACGCCACGCCACAAGCATCGTGCTCGTGGGTGGGGTCGTAGAGCCCTTGGGGCGGCGGGAATGCGTGCTGGTACGGCACCGGGCATTCTCCCGTCGTCGTCGAGTCGGGCGTCCCGGAAGTCCCCGGATCCGCGCCGACGGATCGGCCGTGCATGTGAGATGCAGCTGAGGCTGTGCAGGGGACGACATTGGCCCTAGCGGAGGCTTCAGGCTACCACCGAGTCACGGACACGAGCAGGGGCAGCCTGAGGCGCGGACACACCTCACTCGACGGGGCCGGACACCCCTCCGGCCGGGCGGTCCTTTCCGAGCGGACGGCCTTCGACGGTCGGTTCCACGTCGCCTGTCGGCGCTCCGTCGTCGGTCGGCTTTCCGTCGCCGGCCGACACTGCGTCGGGGTTGCGCCCGGGGAGGTAGACGTCCTCCTCGCGGCCCGGCCGCAGCCGGCTGCTGATCACGAAGTACGCCGCCGCGGCGAGGAACAGCACGATCGAGGTCCACACGTTGAACCGCAGGCCGAAGACGTTCTTGAGCTCGACGTCGTCGATGCGCAGCATCTCGATCCAGCCGCGCCCGGCGGTGTAGGCCATGACGTAGAGCGCCATCACCCGGCCGTGCCCGAGCCGGAACTTCCGGTCGGCCCAGATCACGAAGGCGAAGGCGCCGAGGTTCCACAGGAACTCGTAGAGGAACGTCGGCTGGAACGTGGAGTACTGGTAGTAGCCGAAGGGGCGGTTCTGCGGGTCGATGTGCAGGCCCCACGGCAGGTCGGTGGGCTTGCCGAAGAGCTCCTGGTTGAACCAGTTGCCCCACCGGCCGATCGCCTGGGCGACCAGCACGCCCGGCGCCAGCGCGTCGAGCACCGGCAGGAACCGGATCCCCTTGCGCCGGGCTCCGATGTAGACCCCCAGCGCCCCGAGTGCGATCGCGCCCCACACGCCCAACCCGCCACGCCAGACGTAGAGCGCCTCGATCGGGTGCTTGCCCGCCCCGAAGTAGAGGTCGTGGTCGGTCATCACGTGGTAGAGCCGGCCGCCCACGAGGCCGAAGGGGACCGCCCAGATGGCGAGGTCGCTGACGTCCCCCTGACGGCCACCACGCGCGACCCAGCGCCGCTCGCCGATCCAGATCGCGACGACGATGCCCAGGATGATGCACAGCGCGTAGCCGCGCACGGGCACCGGGCCGAGGTACCAGACCCCCTGGGAGGGACTCGGGATGGACAGCGTGGTGAGCATCAGTTCCCCTGGGACAGCAGCGTGTGGATGTCGGCGGCGAACTGCGCCGAGGAGGTCTCCTGCGACCAGTAGACCGGCGCCTGGTCGTGGGAGTCGATCGCGGTGATCGTCGTGCCGTGGGTGACGTCGTAGCCACCGGACGGGAGCTTCTCGCCCTGGGTGATCCCGACCCCGAGGGGCTTGGCGACCGCGGCGATGTCCTTCAGGTCACCGGTCAACCCGATGAAGCCGGGGTGCACGTGGTCGAGGTAGCGCTTCAGCGCCGACTCGGTGTCGCGGGCGGGGTCGGTCGTGACGTAGACGACGTCGACCCTGGCGGCGTCGCCGGGGCTGAGCCGGGTGATCGCGGTCGCGAGGTTGGCCATCACGACCCCACAGATGTCGGGGCAGTGCGTGTAGCCGAAGAAGACCAGGGTCAGCGGCTTGTCCGTGCTCCTGGTCAGCGAGTACGGCTGGCCGGACGTGTCGGTGAGCTCGGTGCCGGAGACCTCGAACGGCGGCTTGAGCCGGTGCCCGGTGAAGCCGCCCTCGGCGCTCGACTGGCCGCCGCAGCCGGCGAGCAGGACCAGGGCGAGGACGGCGAGGAGCGCCTTACGCACGCCGGACCCCCCGGGCGAGGTCCTCGGTGAGCTCGGTGAGCGCGCGCAGGCCCGCCGTGCGGTCGTCGGGGTGGTCGAGCAGCGTCCGGACGAAGGCCGAGCCGACGATCACGCCGTCGGCGTACGACGCGACCTCGGCGGCCTGGTCGCCGTTGCTGACCCCCAGGCCGACACCGATCGGCAGGTGGGCCCTTGACGGGCTGAGTGCGCGGGTGCGTGCGACCAGCGGCCCGGCGAGGTCGCTGGTGGTGGCGCGGGCACCGGTCACGCCCATGACCGCGGTGGCGTAGACGAAGCCCCGGCAGGCGGCCGTCGTCATCGCGATCCGCTCGTCGGTCGACGAGGGGGCCACCAGGAAGACCTTGTCGAGGTCGTGCTGGTCGGCCGCGGCGATCCAGGCGCCGGCGACGTCGGGGTCGGGGGTCAGGTCGGGGGTGATCAGGCCCGCTCCCCCGGCGCCGGCGAGGTCGGCAGCGAACCGCTCGACGCCACTCCGCTGATGGCTCCGGCCGCTGGCGCGTCCGTAGCTCTCGACCGGGTTCCAGTAGGTCATCACGAGCGTCGGGATGCCGGTGGCGGCGACCGCCTCGACCGTGCGCAGCACGTCGGTGGTGCGTACGCCGCCCTCGAGTGCCTGCTGCGCGGCCGCCTGGATGGTGGGCCCGTCCATCACCGGGTCGCTGTAGGGCAGCCCGATCTCGAGGACGTCGCAGCCGGCGTCGACCATGGCGCGCAACGCCTCGATGCCGCCGGCCACGTCGGGGAAGCCGGCCGGCAGGTATCCCACCAGGGCGGCCCGCCCGTCGGCCCTCGCCTTCTCGAACGCGGTCGAGACGCTCACTCCTGCACTCCCTCGGGCTCGCCCACCGGCTCCTCGGTGACCTGGTCGGGGTCGCCGAGACCGAAGTACTCGATCGCGGTGCCCATGTCCTTGTCGCCGCGGCCGGAGAGGTTGATGATCACGGTGGCCTCGGGGCCCTTCTCCGCAGCCAGCCGCTCGGCCACCCGCAGCGCGCCCGCGACGGCGTGGGCGGACTCGATGGCGGGGATGATGCCCTCGGTCCGGCTCAGCAGTGCCATCGCCTCCATCGCCTCGTCGTCGGTGACCGGGAGGTACGTCGCCCGGCCGGTCGCCGCGAGGTGCGCGTGCTGCGGACCGACGCCGGGGTAGTCCAGGCCCGCGGAGATGGAGTGGGACTCGATGGTCTGGCCGTCCTCGTCCTGCAGGACGTAGGTGCGCGCACCGTGCAGCACGCCGCGTGCGCCGGCGTGGATGGTGGCCGCGTGCCGTGGGGTGTCGACCCCCTCGCCGCCCGGTTCGAAACCGTAGATCGCCACGTCGGCGTCGTCGAGGAACGCGGTGAACAGCCCGATGGCGTTCGACCCCCCGCCGACGCAGGCGGCGATGGCGTCCGGGAGCCGGCCGAAGCGGTCCAGGCACTGCTCGCGTGCCTCGTCGCCGATGCCGCGGGTGAAGTCGCGGACCAGGCTCGGGAACGGGTGCGGCCCCGCCGCCGTCCCGAAGAGGTAGGCCGTGTGGTCGACGCTGGCCACCCAGTCGCGCAGCGCCTCGTTGATGGCGTCCTTGAGGGTGGCGCTGCCCGACTCGACCGGCACGACCTTGGCGCCGAGCAGGTGCATGCGGGCGACGTTCAACGCCTGCCGGCGGGTGTCGACCGCACCCATGTAGACGGTGCAGTCGAGCCCGAAGTAGGCAGCGGCGGTCGCACTGGCGACGCCGTGCTGGCCGGCGCCGGTCTCGGCGATGACGCGGGTCTTGCCCATCCGCTTGGTGAGCAGTGCCTGGCCCAGGACGTTGCGGATCTTGTGGGCGCCGGTGTGGTTGAGGTCCTCGCGCTTGAGCAGGATGCGGGCCCCGACCTTGGCGGAGAGCCGCTCGGCGAGGTAGAGCGGGCTGGGCAGGCCGGCGTACTCACGCAGGATCGCGTCGAACTCCGCCACGAAGGACGGGTCGGCCATGGCGTCGTGCCAGGCGACGGTCAGCTCGTCGAGGGCGGCGACGAGGGCCTCCGGCATGAACCGGCCGCCCCAGCCGGCCTCGGGGCCCCCGAACCAGCCGTGCTCGTCCGCGTCGTAGCTGGTCGGACGCTCCACCTCGGTCGTCATCCCCGCACTCCTGTCATCGCTCGTACTGCCTGCTGGGGGTCTCCGTCCTTGACCAGCGCCTCGCCCACGAGCACCGCGCGGGCGCCCTGGGAGACGAAGCGGGCGACGTCGTCGGGGCCGAAGATCCCCGACTCGGCCACCTTGACCCGGTCCTCGGGGATCAGCGGCGCCAGCCGGCCGAAGGTCTCGCCGTCCACGGCGAGGGTCTTGAGGTTGCGCGCGTTGACCCCGATCAGCTCGGCGCCCAGCGCGACCGCCCGCTCGGTCTCCTGCTCGTCGTGCACCTCGACCAGGACGGTCAGGCCCAGCTCGCGCGCCTCGTCGTGGAGCGCGCGGAGCTGGTCGTCGGTGAGGGCGGCGACGATGAGCAGGGCCAGGTCGGCACCGGCGGCGCGGGCCTCGACCAG
>Ga0308174_10000142_pt1 | contig 28907 bp, 26 predicted proteins | sample PhyPR2_FD_203894 | JGI IMG/M metagenome (GOLD analysis project Ga0308174, IMG submission 203894) | Soil microbial communities from UC Gill Tract Community Farm, Albany, California, United States - DLSLS.P.R2 | ecosystem: Environmental > Terrestrial > Soil > Agricultural land | place: USA... | reverse complement strand
GCGGGCAGTCACTTTCCGGATTGGATGCTTCTCGAGCCCATCACCGAGCATCATCCTCCCAAGGTCAACCATTACCCGATTGCGAACGACCGGGCCACTCTGCTCTACCTGGTGAACCTCGGCTGTATCGATCACAACCCCTGGATGAGCCGCATCGGAAATCTGGAGCATCCCGACTGGATGCTGCTTGATCTCGACCCGGTTGACACCGGTTTTGATCAGATCGTCGAAGCAGTGCTCCTGGTTCGCGAAGTGCTGTCTGGCTTGGGCCTGAAAGGCTACCCCAAGACGACCGGCGGAGATGGCATGCACATATATGTTCCCCTGGAGCCGGTCTACACCTATGAACAGGTGCGCAGTTTCGCGGAACTTGTATCTCACCTGGCGCTCGAACGGGAGCCAAATCTTTTCACAACTCCGCGCAGCGTCGGCAAGCGAAAGAAGGGTCGGGTCTATTTCGATTATCTGCAGATCGGGACCGGCAAGACGATCGCCGCGCCATACGTCGTTCGTGCTCACGATGGCGCGCCGGTCGCAACGCCCCTGGATTGGAAAGAGGTCAAGCGGGGAATCCGCGCTAACGACTTTCGCATCGACAATACAATCGAACGGTTCCAGCGAGTCGGGGATCTATTTGTCCCTGTGATTCAGGGCGGCCAGACTCTGGAGAGCGCGCTGGAGCACCTGCACGGAGCCGCTCAAGAGAAGCCGGCCGCGAAATCCGTCAAAAAGGCCGCCGCCAAAAGCGTCAAGAAATCCTGACTGTTACTGAGCTGGCTCTTCCACCGCCATAAACCCGATACGCCGCTTTGGTGGATCAGGGGGAGCGGCAATCATCTCCTCAATGGTGGCGAAAACAGCTTCAATCTGCTGATGATGGTGGTCAATCCGATAGTCCTGGTCCAATTGGTGGCGCTCCAATTCGCTAAGGCGTTGCGCAAGTCTTCGTGAGTTGCCAGTGATTATCGTAAGCGAACGAAGGCGCGCATAATCGCTATATTGACTTCGATAGCTCGTTCACTGCTCAGAACAGAGGAGAGCATTGCAATTCCTTGTTCGGTGAAAGCGTAAGGCAGAACGACGCCCCCCGCGTCCACTGTTTGAGGTCGCAATTTGCGACCTCAAAGCATGAGCTTCCTCGGACGTTAGCCGGAACATGAAGTCCTCCGGGAAGCGATTTCTGTTGCGGCGAACCGCTTCATTCAGCCGCTTCGTCGGCACCTGATAAAGCTCTGCCAAATCCTCATCCAGCATTACCTTTTCCGCACGAACTAACAATATCCGGTTCTCGATCAGTCGCCCCGGCAAATCTGCTTTGGTTTCCAGTGTTAGGTCGTCCATTTGTCTTCGTCTATCTTGTCGCAAGCTCGATCCCATTACAGTGAGCGGCTTCGGCCACTTCTGCCCCAATATACGCACGTCAAGAAATCCTGACTGTTAAACACCTCCACTCCGCTATTGCAGACACCTCCGCATTCGGAAACTCCCTCGTGAATACTGCGGCCTCCGATTCTGGAAATCCAGTCAGGATCAGCCATCCGCCCCTTCGCCCAATACGAACCAATTCATCGAGTATGTGCAGCAGCACGGTTCCGTTTATATTCGCAACCGTTATATCCGCGGAGCTATCGGCCAGGCAATCTGCCGAACCAGCCGCCAGTACCGGCTGCAACCCGTTCAGCTCGAAGTTGTCTCTTGCGGCGGCAAGTGCCGCCTCATCCGTGTCGATACCTATAGCCGATTCTGCGCCAACCTTGAGTGCCGCAATTGTCAGGATCGCCGAACCGGTGCCGATATCCGCTACCCTGCAGCCGTTTCGGACGCATCTTTCCAGCGCGATCAGCGCAAGTTGCGAGCACGGATGCTCACCCGTGCCGCAGGCGAGCCCCGGATTGTGGATCACCCGCTTGCGGCCAGCCGGCGTCGCTTCCTCGCTCCACGGCGGTGCAAGAAAAAGTTGATCGCCTATCACTCGTGCTGGCCATGCCCGGTGCGTTTCATGCACCCAATCGATCGCTTGTTCCTGCTGCCACCTTGGCGTGTAAGTATTGAACTCTGCCAGCAGCGCAGTCCGCAGCTCATTCGTTTCGAAACCGGCGGTCAAAACGATCCCATCGGAGTCATCGGCCTCGAAAATTCCTATTGTTCCGGCTTCCCACAACTCGCCCGAGATCCGGTCCACATCTTCAGCCGGGCAGGTCAGGCGGAGCGAATACATCTACGCGGGCTTTTGCCGCGAGGCCTTGTACTCGGCTCGTACGCTTCGAATCTGTGTGGCGTGCTTCTCGGCATGCTCGGCCATAAGTCGCAGTAAATCCAGCAAGGTCATGGGGCCGCGCCTGGGATGTGTGCCGGTCCGCGAAAACGTCTCCTCCGAGAGATCCTTCAGCAGAGCGTAATTGTCGGCGCGAAGGTGCCGCATGGTATCAAGTGCCTGTGATGGCTTGCGCTTCGCGTAATCGGTTTTATCGGCCCAGGCATTCTGGTCGAATGGAACCAGGGCAGGATTGTCTTCCGCGATTATGCTGCGCAGCCGGGCAACCGTTACGGCTTCGGTATCCGCCAGGTGCGCGACGATTTGCCGCACACTCCACTTATCCGGCGTCGGCTTGAAATCCAACTCGGGTCCGGCGGCGCCTGTGATCGCAACGGCTACCAACTCCGCCCCTCTGCGATATCGTTCCAACAATTCCGGTATTTCGCTCATAGAGACTTCTATCTTCTCGCAACAGGCTCCTTTGCGAGAATCTTCTGCAAGATCGGCGGAATTTCGAAGACCGCGCGATTCTCCATTGCAGCAATCTTCAGCTTCATCGTTTCCAGATTCTGGCCAGTAAGCAATTTCTGAACAGCGGATTCAATCTCCCGAAAACTGCGCACCACTACGCCTACACCCTGTTCCTGTATCCACTCGACGTTGTAGCGCTCCTGGGGAAGTGTCCAGGCGTTCCGCTCCACGATAACGGGCAGCATCATTTGAAGTGCTTCTGAAATACTTCCGGGACCCGGCTTCCCGATGAAGAAATCTGCAAGACGCATATAGTGCGGGATTTCCTTTGTGAAACCCTCAAGCAAAATTGTGTTCCTGCTCTTCAAATTTTCCAGCCGCTCGCGCAATTGCTTATTCCGGCCGCAGATCATGATCAACTGCAGATCCAGCGAACTGTTCCCTAGCCGCTCAGCTATAGAGTACATGGCGTTCGAACCTTCGCCGCCGAACAATACCAGGCCGGTCGGCAGGTGCGCGTGCAGCCCCAGCCCCTCGCGTTCCTGTATGCGGTTACTATCCGGTGCGTTATAGAACTCCGGCCGTAATATCATCCCGCTGGTCTTGAAAACACGCGATGATGGATATTCCGTTGCGGCCGCTTGCTCCACGGCGCGCTGTGTTCCGCAGATCAGGTACTGCGGTTGCTTTTCAATCCAGAAATGCGGCGGATAATCCGCTAGATCTGTCAATATTGTCACTAGAGGCGTCCCCGGCAGCGCTCGCTGCAAACTCTGAAACAGCGCCCGGTTAAAGTTCGGCACCAGCGACACGACCATGTCCGGGCGATGCTGTTTCCAGAACGCGGTCAGCAGCCGTACCTGCGCCGGATGGTACACGCGAATGATCCCATGCATCATGCGCAGTAACTGTGCGGAGCCGAAAGTCCAGCGCTTTGCCAGAATCAGATTGTAAATATCCTGCAGTCGGATTCCAGTCAGTTTGCGAAAGATATCGAGCGAATCCAAGATTTCCTGCAGGTTCACCAGTCTGATATTCCAGTCGTACCCTTGCGAGGCGATGACAGATTGAAGGGCAGTTGCTGCGCTCCGATGTCCGCCGCCCGCGTCAAAATAGACAAAATCCAGTGCTGGCGTCTGCGGCAACTGCGCTCTACAGCAACCCGCCGCTATGGAGCACTACGCCGGGCTCAGGGTATTTGGCGAAGATAGTCAGCAAGCTGTTCTCATACGTGTACCCGTACTTCCCGTATTTTGAACGGTCTCCATTCGCGGATATGATGTTCTGGTACCCTTCCTTTCTCCGAAGCAACTGCGCGTAACTCTTGATCATGACTTCCGGGCCGGAGACCGTAGGCGCGTCCGGGTTCTGCCTGAATTTCGTGTCCATCGCCAGGAAGCGTCCTGCCCGCTCTTCGGAACCGCCGCTTGCTGCTTTGGTGTAGCTATCTTTGAGCCGCTTGTAATTATCAATGATGGCCTGAGACTCTCCCAGTCGGAGATATTCTTCCTGATCGGCATGGGCCAGGACGGACGCCTCCGTCTCCACCATGGATCGCCCCGTATGGGTGTCAAATCCGGTAGCACCGGTTCTGGCAGTCATGCGCACATTCCGGAACAGGCAGATCCTGCGATAGAACTGATAAGCAAAGCTGCTTTTCAAATCGCCGCTGGCGATGTTTCCCTGATGGTCCAGGCGAAAGTTCTCAGACCGTGCGCCATAGCACATGATGAGCGCCAGATTGTAAGTAGTGTCGGCAGCCGGCAAGACGGACAACATTAAATCCGCAATCTGGTTGTAATCGGCAACCGCAGTGGCAGCCGTGCCGATGGTATCGCTCGCGTAGCCGTGCGTAACATTGTTGTGAAGTCCATGCATGCAAAGCATGATTTTGTCGGCGCGGGAACACCGATCGCGTGCTTGCTTAAGCTCGGCATCTGAGCGCTCAAGCGATGCTCCGCCGGCTCCTTTTAATTTATTCATGAGTCCGAAGAGTGGAATCTCCGTCACCGTGTTCTGGCCACAGAACACACTCACCAACACATTCTTCTCCGGACGCTTTACTTTGATGGACCTTGCTGTCTTAGCAACCAATCCATGCTCGTCGCGATCCGCCAAATTAAGCAGGACAAGATTGTAACCCATGCGCCCGTTTTCTCCCTATTCGAATTGCAATCGCGCCAAGTATATCAACGAGCAAGGACTAGCAGGCGCTTCGGGCCTTTGCCAACTTTCACGCGCGCCACTTCTTTCCGCGTTTGCGTGTCGATGATGGAACACTCATCGCTGCCACTGTTACTTACGCAGCAATATTTGCCATCGGGAGAAAAGGCGATCCAATTCGGACATTGGCCAGTCGAGACTTTACCTAAAAGCCTCAGGGTGTGCGTGTCGTAAATATAGACGAGATGATCCGCGAGGCTGGTGACCCAGAGTTGCGCGCCATCGGGCGAGAGCCCTAAACCGTGCGTGGGAGTGTGCGGCTCGAGCGCGCACTGCGAAGCCGGGGCCGGGGGCAGCTCGACGCGCCTGATGACCTTGCATTGAGGGATGCTGGCGATGGCAAAACCGTGAAAATCGGTGAGCGCGACGTAGAGCGTCTTCTCGTCGCCGGAAACCGCATAAGGGCGGGGCACGCCACCCACGGGAATCTTTTCGCTATATGTCATCGACCCCAAGTCAATACGATCGATTTCATCGCTGCCCATCGAGGAGACGTACAGGTCGCGGTTGCTTCCAGAGTTGTAACAGTTATGGGGCACTTTGATCGGCAGAACTTTCACGACTTTTCCTAGTGTGGTATCGACAATATCCACACTGTTGCCGTCGCGAATGGGAACCCCAACATAGCGGCCGTCTGGAGTGGCCGCGCATTGATTCGGCAGTCCGGTGAGCGGAATAACGCTGAGGATTTTGCCCGTTCCGGTGTCAACGATTTTTAAATTGTGCTCCGATTCTATGGTCGTGAAAAATCTGCGTCCATCGGCAGGCGCACAAATGCCGTGGACCTCGGCTCCAACTTTGATGTCCTGCACAGGCCGGAAAGTATGGAGATCGATAACCGTGATATCGTCCGCCAGGCTATTGGTGACATAAAGGCGCCCCGAGGTATTGGCGCCAAAAGCCTTGCCAAAAGGCTCCGCAGAGAGAAGCACGAGCGCAAGCAGAAGATAGCAACAAATGCGCATTGATCGATCGAGTTTGGACATTTTGCAAAATCCCGGATCTATTCTATCGGTAAACTTGTTAACTGAGGGCCGCGTCATCACGGCCATCAGCCGATGTTTCACTTTATAGCCGCGCGCGATTACAAGCTGATGCGCAAGGTAAACAAGTGGCCTGCGCCGAAGTGGATTCGGTTGTGGGCCCTCGCTGCCACGCGCGCCGGAGATGGCTGGCTATGGTATCTGACCGGTCTGTTTGTTCTGTTGTTCGGCGGCGCTAATCGTCTTACGGCCGTCGCTTCCGCCGGATCAGCTGCGCTGGTCGGTGTCGGCGTTTTCATATTTATTAAGAAGCTTTCCGGCCGCAGACGGCCTTGTGAAATGGAGCCGCACTGCTGGGCCACCCTGCTGCCTCCTGACCAGTTCTCGTTTCCGTCGGGCCACACCATCACCGCTTTTTCTGTTGCGATTACCTTCGGTGTGTTCTACCCCGCGATCCTTCCTGCATTGTTATTTTGCGCCCTGAGCATCGCAATCTCGCGAATACTGCTCGGCATGCATTTCCTCAGCGACGTTATTGTCGGAGCGCTGATTGGCAGCGGTCTCGCCCTTTGCAGCCACGCTCTCTTCCTATAGCCCGCAGGTCCTGAAACCGTCTGCTTGAGAAATCTTGCATCTCAAATCAACCGCTATATTGGAATTGGCCCGCGCACCACATGGCCAAGTGAAAAGATGGCTGGGAGATTTTCCGGCAAATTTCATGCTGCGCCGTACTCTTCTTTATCTTTCGGAGCAGGGTTGGCTGCGCCGCTGGGTCGAGAACTCTTCAGTCTCTCGCAAGCTGACTTCCAGGTTTATTGCCGGACAGACTCTTTCCGATGGCATCCGCGTTCTGGGGAAGCTCGCCAACGAGCGGATTCTCGGCACGCTCGATTTTCTTGGGGAAAATGTCGCTTCGCTTGAGGACGCCCGCCGCTCCCGTGAATCCTATCTGGCTGCCCTGGATGCGATCGAGCGCGCCGGTTTGTCCGCCACCGTTTCCATTAAACTCACCCAGTTCGGGCTCGACTTCTCCGAAACCGGGTGCCGCGAGAACCTCATCGCACTGGTCGAGCGGGCCAAAGCTATGCAAAGCCGGATTGAGATCGACATGGAATCCGCCGCTCATACGGATCGCACCTTGCACCTGGTTTGCACGGTGCAGGATCTGCTGCCCGGGTACGTGCGCGCCGTCATCCAGGCCTATCTCTACCGCAGTGAAGCTGATATTCGGATGCTCTCGGAGCGCAAAATCCCGGTCCGGCTCTGTAAGGGCGCCTATCGCGAACCGGCTTCCGTCGCTTTCCCCAAAAAGTCGGAAGTCGATGCCAATTACGTCAAGCTAATGAAATTGCTCCTCGCCGAGGGCGCTTATCCTGCAATTGCCAGCCACGATGAAGCGATTATTCGCGAAGCCGTGCGCCATATTCGGGAACATAAGATCTCTGCTGATCGTTTTGAATTTCAGATGCTCTATGGAATCCGGCGCAATCTGCAGCGCGAACTGGTTTCGCAGGGTTTTCGCCTACGGCTGTACGTCCCTTATGGAGATGCCTGGTACCCGTATTTTATGCGCCGCCTGGCGGAGAGGCCTGCTAACCTCCTTTTCCTTGCCAGGAATCTTGTTCGCAGTTGATACAGTCATGCCGGAACCCTCACGATAAGAAAGGAGTCTAATAAGAGGAATGAAATACTGGCTCTATCTTGGTGTCAAGCTGCTGCTTGGCGCCGGAGCCGTATGGGGTCTCGAAACTGCTCTCATTTCTTTTTACCCGGAGCCTCCGCCTCCATTGCCTCAATTTGGGCCCCCGCCTCCGCTCTTTCTGCATGACATGCTGTTCACGTTTTTAATGCTCGGCGTATGGCTGATCGGCGCAGGATTACTGTTTGCGATCTTCTGGGACCAGCGCCGCCGCTGCCGCATGTGCCTCCACCGGCTGATTATGCCCTTGCAAAAGGGCTCCTGGGGGAATATGGTCACATCCGGCCGGCCCCAAACGGAGTGGATCTGCCCGTTCGGCCATGGCACTCTGAGCATCGAAGAGCTGCAGATTACTGGCCGGCAGTCTCCCGATTGGCAGCCGCACGATGATGACATCTGGAAAGAGCTAGAATCGTATTATCAAGCCCGGAAGTAGTAACTTAGGAGAGTGCCGGGCGTCCAAGGGGTGAGAACGCTATTCTTCCTGGGCTATACGTTTGCCTATACGCATTAAACTTCCTCGCAGGGCGGCCAAAAGCCGTGCGGGTTCAGCCAAACCTGCTTTTCCCATAAAATATATCGTCCTGGCCAGCTTAGCCGCCATTGTTTTGGCTGTGGTCATCGTGGTGTCGGCACTTTACGTTAAGTACGCACGCCTGACCGATGAAAAGCTCGCCCAAGGCCCGTTCCCCAACACATCTCTTCTTTATGCGGCCCCGCAGGTGATCGGCGTAGGCGACCGTGGCACTCCGCTTCAATTCGCGGCGCGCCTTCGCGAGAGCGGTTACGGTGAAGATGTTCGAACGAACCCGACCGGTTGGTACCATCTCCGCCCGAATGCGATCGAAATCTTCCCGGGCGACCAATCGTCAACCGATTCCGAGCCCGGTGTGCTCCGCTTCGTAGATGGAAAAATTTCATCCATCATCGCGCTCAGTGACAACACGGCCCGGACGGAATACACTCTTGAGCCCCAGCTTCTAAGCAGTCTCTACGATAAAAGCCGCGAAAAACGCCGGCTCGTTAAATACGACGATATTCCGCCTGTACTGGTTCATGCGGTCATTTCCATTGAAGACAAGCGATTCTTCCAGCACTCTGGGTTTGATCCCATTCGCATTGTTAAGGCCGTCTGGGTCGATTTGAAAGAGCACCGTAAAGACCAGGGGGCTTCAACCCTTACCCAGCAGCTTGCCCGGAACCTATGGCTGAGCAGCCGTAAGACCTGGAGCCGTAAATTCGATGAGCTACTGATCACTATCCATCTCGAACGCAAACTCACCAAGCAAAAAATCTTCGAATACTATGCAAACCAGGTCGATCTCGGCAGGCGCGGCTCCTTCGCCATTCGGGGCTTTGGTGAAGCCGCGCAGGCATACTTCGGAAAAGATATACGGTCGCTTACGCTACCCGAGTGCGCTACTCTCGCGGGCTTGATTCAGGAGCCCAGCCGTCGAAATCCGGTGCGATGGCCGGAACGCGCCACGGCTCGCCGCAACGTGGTGCTTCAACAAATGCTCGAAAACCGCTACATCACGCGCGAGCAGTACGATGCAGCCGTGCAAACACCGCTAACGATCGCGCGGCAAGGTATTGAATCCGCGGATGCGCCTTATTTTGTCGATCTGGTGAACATACGTCTGACGGATAAATTCCAGGATCGCGATTTTGGTGATTCCGGCTCGAAAATCTACACGACCCTCGATCCCGATCTACAGCGCGATGCCGCTGAAGCCGTTGCGGACGGTATCCGTGGCGTTGATGCTATCCTCGCCAAGCGCCACAAAAAGGGCGCGCCTCTCGAACAGCCCCAAGTCGCCCTAATTTGCCTGGACCCACATACCGGTGAGGTGAAGGCTTTGATCGGTGGCCGGAATTATGGCATGAGCCAGCTCGACCACGCAGTAGCCAAGCGGCCCTCCGGCAGCGTCTTCAAACCGTTCGTCTACGCGGCAGCGCTCAACTCCGGGCTCTGGGATCAGCCCAATGCTGTTACGGCTTCAACCATAGTCTTGGATGAGCCGAAGACATTCTTATTTGCCGGCAAACCGTATGAGCCGGTCGATTATCACCACAGTTCCTGGTTGGGCAACGTTACCCTGCGCGATGCGTTCGCTAAATCGTTAAATGTCCCCGCTGTCGAAGTCGCCGAGCAGGCCGGTTACGGCGCTGTAGCCGACCTCGCGCATAAGGCCGGGCTGGAAGACATTCGCGCTACCCCGGCGGAGGCTCTGGGCGCTTACGATGTCACACCGCTCGACATGGCTGGCGCCTACACGCTTTTCGCGAATAACGGAGTTATGGTCCAGCCGCGCATGATTTCCCACATTGTCGATGAATCGGGAACCGAGCTTTGGGCATCCGAGCCGCAGACCAAACAAATTCTGGATCCCAGAGTGAATTTTCTCGTCGTCAGCCTGATGGAGGAGGTCCTGCACAGCGGCACCGGAGCCAGTGTGCGCGCTCGCGGATTTACGCTGCCTGCGGCCGCCAAAACCGGAACTTCTCACGATGCCTGGTTCGCCGGATTCACAACCAAGCTGCTGTGCATTGTCTGGGTCGGGTTGGATGATTATCAGGATATTAAGCTCGACGGCGCCAAGGCGGCTCTCCCCATCTGGACGGAATTCATGAAGCGGGCGCACAAGCATCGCGCTTATCGCGACGTTACCGATTTCCAAGTGCCTGACGGTGTTGTCAGCGCCCAGATCGACGCCGATAGCGGGCAGCTTGCTACCAGCGCGTGTCCCCGCGTCGTCACGGACTATTATCTGCTCGGTACGCAGCCCACCCAATTCTGTTTGCTGCATCAAGGCGGGTCAACCGAAATCGCGGGTTGGGAGACCTCGCAGCCCGCTTCCCAGCAGACCTCCCTTCCAGCTGTTTTGCCCACTCAAGCCATGGCGCAGCCCCCTCCCGGCGCTCCCCCCAATGCCAATAACAATGCCCAGGAAAAGCCCAAGAAAAAGAAGCAAGGCTTCTTCGATAAGCTGAAGAGCATTTTCCACTAAGCAGTCGAGCAGCTGTGGCGCACGATTTATCGTGCTGGCGGGCAGTTCACTGCCCGCTTTTTTTCCCGCGCCGCCCCACTCGAAAAGGTATATAGTAGAGAACACATAAGGGGGATCATATGGTCTCTTTTTCGGGCTGGCGTCTTACCGCCCTTTCACTGGCATTTTGCCTTGTTTCCGGCATGTTTGCCGCACAACTGCAAACTCCACCGCCTCCACTTTCCTCTACGGGCCTCCGCGCGTCCGCGAATGTTCCTTCGCTGAACTCGCCCGCTACTCCTCCCCTCACGCCCGAGCTTCGTGGCGACATTTACATGGCGCGCAAGATGTATCGCGATGCCATCGATATGTACCGCGAGGGGCCTGATACGGCCGTATTAGCGAACAAGGTTGGAATTGCTTTCCACCAACTTCTGCTGCTTGATCTTGCGAAGAAGAATTACCAGCGCGCAATCAAACTCAACCCCAGGTATCCGGAGGCGATCAACAATCTCGGAACCATCTACTACGCGGAAAAGAATTACAAACGCGCCATCAAGTATTACAAGCGCGCTATCAAGTTCGATACGAAGAGCGCCTCCATTTACGCAAATCTGGGCGCGGCCTACTTTGGCCGCAAGGATTACAAGCGAGCCACTCTCTATTATCAGCAAGCCCTGAAGCTCGATCCGGATGTCTTCGAACACCACAGTACGTTCGGAACGCTTATGCAGGAGCGCACTGTCGCCGAGCGCGCCACGTTCCACTTGTATCTCGCCAAAATATACGCCAAATCGGGGGCAAAGGACCGCGCGCTAATCTATCTGCGTAAGGCGCTGGAAGAGGGCGTGAAGGACCGCAAGAAGATTCCGGATATGCCGGAATTTGCTTCGCTCAAGACCGACCCGGGCTTCAAAGAGCTCCTTGCGGAAAATCCAAAGCCCTTGTAGAGGCCTGACCTGCACCTGAGAATTCGCTCACTTCTTCTAACAGCTCTTCTATTCTTTTCTGCTTGCTCGGGCGATCGCGGCGATGGGCTCCGCCGCCTGGCGATTCTACCCGCTAACGTCCTGATCGCGAACGATGCCGCCGGTTGGATGCGGCTGGGCCTTTCGGTCGCGCTCCAGTATGATCTTTCCACTTCGCCGAACCTGCTCCCGGCATTTGTAAGCGGCGATTCGGGTGCCTATCAAATGGGCGCGACGGAGGTATTGCGAACAACCGTCGATAAACGGGCGGGTGGACGCGTGCACGTCGAGGCGGCGATCACGGACCTCCGAACGCAGCGCTGCCGCAAAGTGATCGACGCCGATGCTCCTTCTGAAAAGGCCTTAATTGTGGCTCTGAATTCGATTGCAAAACAGATTGACCCTCAGGCCACGGACTTCTCCACGACAAGCGCGGGAGCCTTGCAATCGTTTACAACGGCTGCGCAATCTGCCGGTCTTCAGGCGAGGGCTCGCGATCTGAGAGCTGCGATTCAGGCCGACCCCGGATTCGGCCTTGCTTATTTGCTGCTTCTGAATACGGTGGCCCCAACCAGTGAACAAAGCTTAGCCGAGGTTCTGTCGCAGGCTGATATTCACCGCAATACGTTCAAGCCGCTCGACCAGGCGCGGCTCGCTGAACTTTCCGCGCGCTTGAAGCATGAAGGGTTACGCCGTCAGGAAGAAACCGCTTCTGCTGTCCTGAAGCTTGCTCCAAACGATGTTGAGACGCTTGCCGCGCTTGGGGTGACCCGCTTCCTGCAGGGCGATGCAACCGGCGGTCATCGGTTCCTGGGCCGCGCGCTCCAGCTAAGCCCAGGCAACGAGAGCATCCGTCAGGAACTGGCGCACGGCCTCATCGAAACAAAGCGATATGCGGAGGCCGAAAAACTGATTGTAAATCCTACCGATCTGGCGATTTGTTTTCTGCTCCAAGGCGATATAGCGCGCGCCAACGCAGCCATGGAAAAACTGACGGCGTCACTCGGTAATCCGGAACTGAAGACCCTCTTCCGGGCGAACTGGCTGGCGATCTCCGGTAACGTAAATCAGGCCGTAGATATCATCAAGCACGCGGATTTTTCAGATCCTACCGCCCGGTCCGCCGCGCTTGTGCAGGTTGCGTTCTGGCAGGCCATGGGGCACGATTTCACCGGCGCGAAAAACAGCGCGGCTCGGGCGCGCAAACTCACTACCAGTTCCGGTTCTTTGGCTTTGGTGGCCCAATTACTTACTCAGGCAGACAAACCACCTGCTGAATGGCGTCGCCAGATTGCGGCCGCCGCCTTGAACACCTCCTCGGAACAGATCCTGCTCGGCTACGGCTTCTTCCTGTACGGGCATTACTCTGATTCCGCCTCGGTCTGGCAGCAAATTCTGAATCAATCCGGTGACACAGATTTGCGGGCGCGGGCCATGTTGGCGTCTTCACTAGATCACGCCGGGCGCGCTGACGAAGCGCGCCGCATTCGTGTCCAGCCCTTTGTTCCCGAATTCGGCGACATTTACGCGCCCATCTCGTTTAATGAAATGCGCCGGCTGATTCGATAATCAAAAAGAAATCGGGAACGACTGCTCGCGTTAGGTCCGGTACGATCCCTTCGTGTCAGGCGTAGTAAAGCTGTTCTCTTTCCGGAGCCACGGCATCGGCTGTTCACCTGTGTCGCGCTTGTAAACCCGATCGTACATGTGCTTGCGAGTTGTAGTGCCCAATGACGTGTTGTACAGGTCCACCAGCCCGAGCGCATCCTTCACATCGGCTTCGAACGCGTGCAGGGCTTTGAGTTGCTCCGCCTGAGCCGGCAGCCGTGTTCCGCCTGGCATTTCGAGAAACATCTGGTATCCGGCGCTCAGAAGTGTTGCCATCTCGGAGCCGATCAAAATACCAGCTCTCTCGATACTCGGCTGATTCTTTCCTTCGTCGCCGACGATCGCGGCGGCTCCGTTTTTCGAGATCCTGAATCGGCCGTCGGGCAACTGTTCCGCTGCGAATCCGGCCCTCTTTAGCCGGTCTACCCGCTCGGAAAACGTGGGAATCTTCTCTTGGGCGCGCCGGAGGAACATACTTTAAGTATACGGGCGCGCAAGAGGCGGAACCATCGCCTTCCGTTGCGCGCGCTTCACAAACCATGCCAAGTTTCGAACCGAAAATTCCGATTGCCGCGATAACAGACGAGTTTTCTCCGCTTCTGGCCGAAGCCATCCCTCCCATGAAAGAGATTGGAATGAGCGCCGCCGAATTGCGTGTTGTCGATGGTAAAAACATTCTCGATCTCTCGCCTGACGAACTGAGGCGGACAAAAGATGCGCTGGATAAAGTGGGATTACCCGTTATCTCCATTGCTTCGCCTATCTTCAAATGCGTTCTCCCGGGTGCGCCGGATCTCGACCTCCGCTTTCATCAGGATGCCTTCGGTTCCAAACACACCTTTGATGATCAGGAGAAGCTGACTGAACGCGCGATTGAGATTGCCCGGTTTTTTGGGTGCCGCATCATTCGCGTTTTTTCATACTGGCGAACCGTTAAACCGGAGCAGTGCCTCGACGCGATTATAGAAAGCTTCAGCCGTATCGCACTCAGGGCTGAGAAGGACAATCTCATCATCGCTGTCGAGAACGAGCATGCCTGCAACATCGCCACCGCCGCCGAGGCCGCGCGCGTTTTCGATTTTCTGCCTAACCCGAACCTGAAGCTGCTTTGGGACCCGGCGAACGCGCTAATCGCGGGCGAAGACCCATTTCCAGGCGGCTACTCTCTACTGCGCAAGGACCGCATTGTGCACATCCATGCGAAAGACTGCCACATGGAAGGCGATACACCGGTATTTGGTCCGCTTGGCACACGTCGCATTCGTTGGAAAGAGCAGATCGCCGCTCTCCTCGATGACGGATATCAGGGCTTCATCAGCCTCGAAACACATTGGGCTGGGCCAGGCGGAAACAAGCTTGAGGGCAGTCGCATTTGCGGCTGGAACCTGAAGGGCTTAGCTTCTGCTTAAGATTCGGAATCGCCTAAGTGCTTGCCCGGAGCCAGGTAGTGTTTCACATAATCGTAAACAGCATCATGTAGCGGGGTCATCTTCTGCGTGAATCCGGAAGCGCGCAGCTTGTGGATGTGTGCGCACGTGAAATATTGATACTTCTCCCTCATATGTTCCGGCATTTCGATGAACTGGATCTTTGGCGGCCGGCTCAGCGCGTTAAAAATGGCGGTCACAAGGGATAACCAGGTGTTCGGTTCGCCCGAGCCGACGTTATAGAGCCCGCCGCCATCTACGTGTTCGGCAAGGTGAACCGTCGCGGCAGCCGCATCCTTCACGTACAGAAAATCGCGCCGCTGCCCTCCGTCCGGAAACTCCGGCCGGTAGCTCTTAAATAGCGATGCTGTGCCGGTCTCCTGAATCTGGTGAAACGCCTTGTGAACCACGCTGCGCATCTCACCTTTGTGATCTTCGTTCGGGCCGAATACGTTGAAGTATTTCAATCCAGTCATGCGCGGTAGCATGCCGGTGCGATCGGCGTACAGATCGAAGAGGTGCTTCGAATAGCCATACATGTTGAGCGGCCGCAGGCTGTTCAGATCGATCGTTTCGGGCAGGCCTGTTGCAATACCGCCGTAGGTTGCGGCTGAAGAGGCGTAGACAAAGCGCCGCGCTCCATCCAGCGCGAAGTGTGCCAGAGTCTTGGTGTATTCAAAATTGTTGCGAATCAGATAGCTTGCGTCCGTTTCGGTAGTTGAAGAGCACCCGCCCAGATGAAAAATCGTGCTGATGTTTCCGAACAGCGCTGGGGACTCCGCCAGGCGCTTCAGGAAATCGTCCGCTTCCAGGTAATCGGCAAACCGAAGCGGCGTCAGGTTTTTCCACTTCTCATCTTTGCCCAGAAAGTCCGTGACAAGAATATTCGTGAAGCCGCGCCGGTTTAACTCCCAAATGATGGCGCTCCCCACAAAACCAGCGCCGCCGGTAACAAGAATTCTTCCTTTGGAAAGATCGGTCATCTTATGTTCTGTTGACAATCAGCATCGGTATCTTCACATGATGCCGCACTGAGTTGATGGTGGTGCCGAAGACCAGATCCTTTAAGCCGCGGTGGCCGTGCGAGGCCATTACCAGCAGGTCGGGCTTCAGTTCGTGAACCGCCGCGGCAATTTCACGCGCTGGGCTGTTGCCGTGCCGGACCACGGTTTCTACAGCGATGTTCTGCTTGCGCACCGAATCGGCAATGTTCGCAAGGTAGTCCTGGCCTTCGGAGATTTCGGCGGTTGAAGAAAGAGAGCCGAACATGCGGCTGGTAACACCCTCTTCGACATGTAGCAAAATGATCTGTGCATCGTACATGCGGGCGACCGCGAGAGCATTGCCAAGCGCCTCATGATCGGACGGGCTGTGATCGATGGGAACCAGAATGCTTCCATACGCGCGTGAACTCCATACGGGCGGCGCTTCGTCAGAAACGGAGATGGCAACACGCTCGGCGGGCGCGGGCACTCGGCGGAGCCACGGCCAGCAGGTAATCAGAACCAGCAGCGCCACGCAGCCGAGCGCGAGCGCGGCGCAAGCAAACATCACGAGAGGTCGGTAGCCGGCGCTGCTTCCCGCCACCCACCCGCGCATCACATCCCAAGCCAGCCAGACATTCAAAATCACGATGAACGCGGCGCATGCCCAGGAGCCAAGTTGCAGCCACAATCCATTAGCGAACGGGCCCATTCGTTTGCGATCTCCGGTGAAATGAACCAGCGGAATGACTGCGAACGGCAACTGCATGTTAAGGATGACTTGGCTCAGAATGATAAGGCTGTAGGTGCCCGTGTCTCCGGCAAAGTAGATAGTAAGGGCAGCCGGAACGATTGCCAGAGACCGCGTTACGGCACGCCGGAGCCAAGGCTGCATTCGGAAATGCAGAAAGCCTTCCATTACGATTTGTCCGGCCATCGTGCCCGTGAGCGTAGACGATTGGCCGGAACAGAGCAGGGCAGCTCCGAACAGCACGCTTGCCGCGGTCGTGCCCATTAACGGGGACAAAAGCTGATGCGCCTGCTGGATCTCGGTTACGATGATGTGGCGCTTGAAGAATACCGCCGCGGACATTACCAGAATTGCGGCATTCACGAAAAGCGCGGCGTTCAGCGCGATGCTCGAATCCAGCAGGTTGTAGCGGCACGCACTGCGTTTGTCTGCTTCGGTTTCGCCGATGCGGCGTGTTTGAACCAAGGCGGAATGAAGATACAGGTTGTGCGGCATCACCGTAGCTCCAAAAATGGCGACCGCGACATAAAGGCTTTGCGAGTTGAGCCGTGGAATAATTCCGGTCAATACTTCCGGCAGGTCCGGCCGCGCCAAAAAGATTTCAAACGCGAAGCAGCCTGCGATGGTAGCAATCAGCACAAGTACGAAAGCCTCAATGACCCGGATGCCCATCCGCGTAAACCACAACACCAGCAGGGTATCGGCCGCGGTGACCAAAACCCCAATCAGCATGGGCAAATGGAAAAGCAGGTTAAGCCCAATCGCGGCGCCCAGTACCTCGGCAAGATCGCAAGCAACAATTGCCAGCTCACAAAGAATCCATAGGATGTACGCAACGGGCCGGGGATACTCCTCGCGGCAGGCTTGCGCCAGATCGCGGCGTGCAACTACGCCCAATCGCGAACTCAGCGTTTGCAGCAGCAGCGCCATCAGGTTTGATAGCACCAGCACCCAAAGCAATTGGTAGCCGAAGCGCGCGCCGCCTTCCAGATCGGTGGCCCAGTTGCCTGGGTCCATGTACCCGACGCTTACCAGATAGGCAGGGCCGGCAAATGCAAACAGCCGTTGCCAAAAGTGCGGATGCGAGGTCGCGATGCTCTCATGGACTTCGGGCAGGGAATATCCGTGCGAGTCGATTGAGCTCTGCCGAAACATGATCTTACGTTTTCAGTATGGCTGAAGGGCCGTCAACTGCCGCTGCCGTGCGCCGCGATTCAAACGGCCTTGGCTTGGTGGGGAGCAATCCACTTACGCCTCGGGGCATGAGCGTGCTGCACTACCTGCGGTATCAGCAGTAGGGTTTGTTCAATAACTTGAGTCCCGATCGGGGCTGCGCCTATTTCCTCTGCTCGCGCATGAAAATGGCCAGCTCCGCGTCGTTCAGATCGGAAACCGCCCAGTAAGCCATCCCGCCCTGTGTCCAACGCAGCACGTTATAACCGTTAATCGCGAAGCTTTGGGGCTTCGCTCTCTCCTGGGTTGGCCACTCGAACAGGTTGATCGTGTGTTGATGGCGCTTGTATAGCAGCGCGGCTACCGGCCGGCCATCCAGGTAATCCAGGCGGCCACCCAGCAGCGGGAAGCCTTCGCCCGCGAGATCCTTCACACGGGGAGCGAAATCGAGTTTACCGTTAAACCAGGGCTTCACGGTGTGCTGATCGGACGAGGGGACATCCATCAGATGGCCTGCCATCAGGGACCGGACATGGCCTGCTACCACTTCGTGGGCAACTAGTTCTGAAGCGGTAAAAGGCCGCCGCAGAACGGATGTAACTAGAACAGTAAGGACGATCAGTGCGGCCGCGGCAGCCGCAAGCGCCACAAATCGCGAGCTGAAGAACCGCGGTCGATCGGCGGTCGCATGTCCGGTCCGATCGCGTTTCACTGCCCCAATTTTGTTATGAATGCGCGCTTCGAGATCCTCCGGCGCTTCGAAATACTGGCCGCGGGACTGAATCTCTGTATGAAGTCTCTGGTAACCGTCGCAAACCGAACGGCAGATCGCACAACTCCGGAGGTGAGCTTCGATCGTCAGACTTTGGACAGCATCCAGTTCGCCATCGACGGAAGCGTTCAGCAGCAATCGTGCCTCGTCGCAATTCATGCCTGCGCCTCCGTTTGCGCTCCACACAGCCGGCGTTGCAAATTCCTCCGCGCCCGGGCGAGCCGCGACATCACGGTTCCCAGCGGAACCCCAACAACCTGAGCGACCTGCTTATAGGAGAGCCCCTCGAATTCACGCAGGATCAAGACCTCGCGATATTCATACGGCAGAGCGGCAATTTCGTCGTTCAGTAGCTTCGAATCGGCCTTCTCCAGCAAGACGGTCTCGGGATTACACCAGTTTTCCGGAGCATCGTGGATGTTTTCGTCGAATTCCGCCGCCACGCACGCAGGTCGATTTTGCCGGAGCCACGTAAAGCAGGTATTTCGTACGATTGTCAGCAGCCAGGCCCGAGCATCGCAGCCTGCCCGAAAGCTATCAAACGAGCGTAGCGCGCGTAAATAAGACTCTTGCACCACATCTTCCGCATCGTGAGGATTTTGGGTTAGCCAGCGCGCCAGGTTGTATGCCGCATTGAGATAGGGCAAAGCTGTATTTTCAAACTGCTCAAGGCTACCCTTCCTTTGCACGATTACTGAACAGATGTTACAAACAGCCGGAAGGTGTGCAAAAAACTTCAGTCATTCGGGAATAAACTGCCGGCACTCCGGGTATTGGTTAGTGCCGGGCGCGATAAGCGCCAGGGGAAGGGCAAGGAAACAGTTTGTCAGATCGAATCAAAGTAAATATCAGCAAGGACGGCGTCGATCGTCGTGGATTTCTGAAGTGTATGGCTTGGGCCGGAACGGGAATGGTGTGGACGGTAAGCGGAGGCATCCTGGCTTCCAAGGGTCTTTCTCAACAGCCTGCCAGTGCATCCGGCACCGGGTTCAGTTTTGTTCAGATTAGCGACAGCCATATTGGATTCAATAAGGATGCGAACAAAGACGTCACCGGGACTTTGGAGGAAGCAATCCGCAGAATTAATGCTCTGGAGAACGAGCCGGACTTTCTGATTCATACCGGCGACCTGAGCCATCTCTCGAAACCATCGGAGTTTGACTTGCTTGACCAGGTGCTAAAGCAGTCCAGGACTAAAGAAAAGTTCTTCGTCCCGGGCGAACACGACATACTTACCGATAACGGCCGGCAATACCTCCAGCGCTTCGGCAAAGGGACCAGCGGCTCGGGGTGGTATTCGTTCGATCACAAAGGGGTTCATTTCGTCGGGCTTGTCAATGTGGCCGATCTAAAAGCCGGCGGCCTAGGGACACTGGGCGCGGAACAGTTGGGCTGGTTTGAGAAAGACCTTGCCGGCCGCTCCAGCAGCACACCCATTGTTGTTTTCGCGCATATTCCGTTGTGGACGGTCTATCCGGAATGGGGTTGGGGAACCGATGACGGAGCGAAGGCTTTATCGTACGTGAAGCGGTTCGGCTCGGTCACGGTATTGAACGGCCACATCCACCAGACCATGCAAAAGGTAGAAGGCAAGGTAAGTTTCCACACCGCCGCGTCAACCGCTTTTCCCCAGCCGGCGCCCGGTAATGCTGCCTCTCCCGGTCCGATGAAAGTGCCGGCCGACCAACTGCGAAGCCTGCTGGGCATCACGCATGTCACTTACCTCCCCGGGACCCAGGCCCTTGCTGTGGTGGATTCGAGTCTGGCAGGCGGAACGGCCGGGGATCAGGGCACAGCCGGCGTCCAGATTGATAACTTCTCGTTTTCACCCAAAGCGATCAAGGTGAAAGCGGGCACGACCGTCACCTGGGTGAATCGGGACGATATTCCCCACAACGTGGTGAGTACGGAGAAGAAGTTCGCATCTCCGGTGCTGGATACCGATCAGAAATTCTCGTTCACATTCAAACAGCCAGGATCTTATCCCTACTTCTGCAAGATACATCCGATGATGACCGGAACAGTGACCGTGGAAAGCGCGGAGCAGGGGACGGTGTAAGCAACGCGGTCACAAACATCTCTGCTTTTATTTCTCCCGCCACTTCAGCAGTTTACCGTCGTTTTTTCGAATCCATAGTTCGTTTTCAGCTTCTCTCGTGCTAACGTTTGGCAGGCTCGCGGCCAGGCATCAACCTCTCGCGAGCCTAAACTTTTTTTAGGAGCCCGAATATGACCGCTCGGTCCATCCGCCGCGCCCAAGAGCGCAAAGCTAAAAAGCTGGCCCGTAAATCCGAAACAAATCAAGTTGAGCGGTCTTTCCAGGCTGCGATGCCCGCTGTCCAGCCGGTGTCCGAAGCCCAAGTGGCCGCGAACCGCGCCAACGCCCAACTCTCCACCGGCCCGTCATCCAACGAAGGCAAAGCCACATCCTGCCTGAATGCCGTCAAAACCGGGCTCACCGGCCGCACTGTCCTGCTCCATACCGACGATGCCGCCGAATATCAGCATTACCTCGCCGCTTACGAAAAAGAATTCTCGCCTGTCGGCCAGCGCGAGTGCGATCTGGTCCAATCCATCGCCGACACGTGCTGGCGTCTGCGCCGTATCCCCGGTCTTGAACTTGCCATTTACGCACAAGGCCGCGCCCGGTTCGCGGATGAATTCAAGGATTACGATGCTGCGCTCCAGCCCGGACTTATCGAACTCAGCACTTTCATGGCTTACGAGAAGCAGCTCCGGAATCTGCAGCTTCAGGAAGCGCGCCTCTCCCGCCGCCGTGAAAAAGAGATCGCTGAACTCCGCGAACTCCAGCAGGCCCGCAAAGCAGAAACGGCAAGTAGGGACGAGGCATGCCTTGTCCCAAGCGAGGCATGCCTCGTACCAATGCCAAATGGGTTCGAATTTTCACTTCCTGATATTGAGTCCTATCTCGAAGCAAAACGTGCCTCTTCCCCGGCGCGGGCCCGAGCCGCGTAGGTCACTTTCCGCCCATGCCGAGCCGCAAAATAGAACAGCAACTCGATCAGCTGAACACGTTGCGTTCCCAACCGGCCACTGAAGCAACGGCCCGGGCTCTTTGCAAGGCATTAGCGGACCGCGTCAATCTGGTCGTGGCGAAAGCCGCCGCAATCGCAGGCGAGCTGCAATGCAGAGAGCTTCTTCCGGATCTGGAGATCGCATTCGAGCGATTCTTTCAGAAACCGGTCGAGACCGATCCGCAGTGTTGGGCCAAAAATGCACTTTCAAAAACCCTGAAGGATTTGGAATACGCCGAATCGGCGCTGTTCCTCTGCGGGCTGCGGCACGTGCAAATGGAACCAGTCTACAAAGGCCATGCAGATACGGCCGCCACGCTGCGGGGCACGTGCGCGTTGGCGCTGGCGCAGTGCCGGGACATCCCCAGTCAGGAGATCATGCAGCATCTGGTCAACGCGCTTGCGGATAGTGCGGCTAGCGTGCGAGTGGACGCGGTTCGGGCGTTGGAACAGATGGACGGAGACGCCGCTGCGCTCTTGTTGCGATTGAAAGCCCGGATGGGAGATCCGGAACCCGAAGTTACGGGACAAGCCCTGGACTCGCTATTGAGTATTGAGCGCGATGCGGGCGTGGAGTTTGTCGCGGGATTTCTCCGGCTGCGCGATGAGGACACCCGCGAACAAGCGGCCCTGGCCCTGGGAGCATCGCGGCTGGCGAGCGCGGTGGAGGCTCTGAAAGAAGCATGGAGCAGGTCGCGAACCGTTCATTCCAGTGAGCCCTTATTGAGAGCCCTTAGCATCTCACGGCAGGAATCCGGATTTGAGTTCCTGTTGCAACTGATCCGTGATGGCCGCGAGCAAGACGCTCTGGAGGTGCTAAACGCACTAAGGCTGCACCGGGAATCGCCGGAGATTATGAAGCGGGTTCGGAATGCAGCCGAAGTACGCGGCGGCCCCGTGCTGAATCTCTTTCGCGAACGTTTTGAATCAGGCTGCTAGGATGACTAGAAAGCCCCCACAAAAGGCGGCGCGCTTCGCTGCACCCCAATGATTCGACCCTTTCGCGGGCTGATGCCGCGCATCGCGGAATCGGCTTATATCGACGTCAGCGCACAAATAATCGGCGACGTTATCGTTGGCGAGCGTTCCAGCGTGTGGCCGAATGTGGCCATTCGAGGCGATGTGAACTATATCCGGATCGGCGACGAGACCAGCATTCAGGACAACAGCGTGTTGCACGTGGACCACGATGAGTATCCGTGTATTGTCGCCAACCGTGTAACGGTAGGGCACCGGGTGGTTCTGCATGGCTGCACAGTGGCGGATGACGCGCTGATTGGCATCGGCGCGGTAGTCCTGAACGGCGCAAAGATTGGCGCGGGTGCGGTGATAGCGGCGGGGGCGCTCGTTCCCGAGGGCATGGAAGTGCCCGCGAAGACAATGGCAATGGGGATCCCGGCAAAGGTTCGCCGCGAAGTTACTCTGGAAGAACAGGAGCGGTTCCGGAAGAACTGCCGGAATTACGTTACCCTGGCCGCCATTTATAAGGACGAACAGAATTGATCCACAGCGTGAAAGGGATGCGGGATATCCTGCCGCCGTCGAGCGCGGTGTGGAATGAGGTCGAGTCGGCGGCGCGCCGCATTTTCGCGCGGTTCAACTATCGCGAGATCCGTACGCCCATTCTGGAAGAGACCGCGCTTTTTACGCGTAGCGTCGGTGAAGAGACGGACATCGTCAGCAAAGAGATGTACACGTTTGAGGACCGCGACGGCAGTTCGCTCACGCTGCGGCCCGAGAATACCGCTTCGGTCCTGCGAGCCTATATCGAGCACCGGCTCGATCAACAGCCGGGATTACAGAAGGTCTACTACATCGGTCCGATGTTCCGCCGCGAGCGTCCGCAGAAGGGACGGTACCGCCAGTTCTATCAGATTGGAGCAGAAGCGATCGGATCGGATTCGCCCGCCGTCGATGCGGAAGTCATCGAGCTGGTGGTTGCGATTCTGCATGAGCTCGGCATACACGATTTTGAGCTGCTGATCAATTCGGTCGGGTCGAAAAAATCGCGTGCCCGCTACAACGATGCTCTCCGGGAGCAATTGAAGGAAGTTGCGCCGCGCATGTGCGCCGATTGCCAGCGGCGCGCCGTGGCCAATCCGCTTCGCGTGCTCGATTGTAAAGTTCCCGAAGATCAGCCGATTATCGAGCAACTGCCGTCGATTCTGGACTTTTTGGATGAGCCGGACAAAGAACACTTTCGGCGTGTCCGTGAGTTGCTGGACGACCGCGGCATCGTGTACGCGGTCAGGCCGCGGCTCGTGCGCGGGCTGGATTATTACGCGCGAACTACTTTTGAGATTACCCACGGAGCGCTCGGCGCCCAGAATGCAATTCTTGGTGGAGGCCGCTATGATGGTCTCGCCGAACTTCTGGGTTCGAAGGTTCCTGCGCCTGGCATCGGCTATTCCATCGGCGAGGACAGGCTGGTGATGATTGTGGAAGAGGCGCAGAGCCTAAAGGCGCCGGCGCTCGACCTATACATCGCGCCCATGGGCGATACCGCTTTGCGTCATTGTGCGGTGCTGGCCGGAGAGATTCGTAACCTTAATCTTTCCGTCGAGGTGGGGACCGACCGGAAGCTGAAGCGCATGCTCGAGCTGGCGAATAAGCTGCAGGCACGCTTCACCTTGATCGTCGGTGACAACGAGATCGTGACCCAAACATACGCGCTTAAGAACATGGCTTCAGGCGAACAGGAACCGTTAACCCGGCAGGCGCTCATGGACCGGTTGTCCAATACCGAGCCGCGACCGCCAGGGAGCGGTTCTTGAGCCACCGGCGCGAATTTCAAACAACATGGCTGACGTAACTTTAGATTTTCTGGGCGACCTGCGGAGGACGCACACCTGCGGGGAATTGCGCGCAAGCGACGCGGGCAAGCCTGTGTTGTTAATGGGCTGGGTACACCGCCGGCGCGACCTGGGCGGAGTGATTTTCATTCATTTGCGCGATCGCGAAGGCATAACCCAGTTGGTTTTCGACGAGAGCAAGAACGCCGCAGCGCACAAGAGAGCGCAGGAACTAGGTCTTGAATTTGTTATCGCCGTCGAAGGCGTCGTCACGGCGCGTACCGGCGATACGATCAACCCGAATATCGCGACGGGCGAAGTGGAAGTCGCGGTATCGAAGATCTGGATACTGAACGAATCGCGAACGCCGCCTTTTCCCCTTGAAGATAGCGTGGATGTGAAGGAAGACATCCGCCTGAAATATCGCTATGTGGATCTGCGCCGGCCGCGCATGCAGCGCAACATCGTCATGCGATCGAAGATTACTTTGGCGGTGCGGCAGGCCCTGTATGCGCAAGGCTTTCTCGAGATTGAAACTCCTTTCATGACCCGTTCGACTCCGGAGGGAGCGCGCGACTATCTGGTTCCGAGCCGCGTGCAGCCGGGCAATTTTTATGCACTGCCGCAATCGCCGCAAATCTTCAAGCAGCTCTTGATGGTGAGCGGATACGAGCGGTACTTCCAGATTGTGCGCTGCTTCCGGGACGAAGACTTACGGGCCGATCGTCAGCCGGAGTTTACCCAGATTGATCTCGAAATGTCCTTCCCGCAGGAAGAGCAGATTTTTGAGGTCATCGAGCCGCTGATTTGGCGAGTGTGCGAATCGGCCGGAAAGCCGGTGGGGCAGAAGATTCCGCGGATTACCTATGCGGAAGCCATGCGCTCCTACGGCAGCGATAAGCCCGATCAACGCATCCCGCCGTTTCACTGTGTGGAGGATCTGTTCGCGGGCGCTGGATTGAGCGCCGATGGACTGCCGTTGGTTGCGATTCATATTCCAAAAGTAGGCTCGTTGAGCCGCAAGGAACGCGACGAGATCAAGGCGTTCGGTCAGGAGCGTGGCCTGCGAGTTTTCGATGATGTGAAACGTCTGGAGCGCGATTATGCGGAGGCAATTGCCAAGACGCGCCAGCGCGCGGGTGTCGCGGAAAACGATCTGCTGATGCTGGCCGGCTGGGCTGGCGCGCCGTCGGGCGCACTGCCGGAGCACACCGTTCTTCAGGCCTGCGGGCAATTGCGAATGTACATTGCGCAAAAGTACAACGATCGCCATCTACTGCTGGACCCGGAGAGCTTTAAGTTCCTGTGGGTGGTCGATTTCCCGATGTTCGAGTGGGATGAAGCAGACAAGCGCTGGAACGCGGCACACCATCCGTTTACTTCGGTCCATGATGCGGACCTTGAAAAGCTCACTACCGATCCGGCCCATTGCCGCGCCAAATCATATGACCTGGTGCTGAATGGTGTCGAGCTCGGGTCAGGGTCCATTCGTATTCATCGCCGCGACGTCCAATCGAAGGTCTTTGCGGCGCTCGGTTTCAGCGAGGATGAAGCAAAACGGCGGTTCGGATTTCTGCTCGAAGCTCTGGAGTATGGGGCGCCGCCGCATGGCGGAATTGCGCTTGGCCTGGACCGGCTGGTGATGATCCTGGCGGGCGAGCAATCCATTCGCGAAGTGATCCCATTTCCCAAAACCGCAAAGGGAACAGACCTGATGTGCGAAGCGCCTTCGCCCGTGCCCGATCGGCAGCTTCGCGATCTGGGTATCCGGCTGAATACGCCCCAATAGAGCGCCGCAGTCGCCTAGCCGGCCAGGAACGCGGATCCGAATTCGAAGACGCAGCGCGGCCATAGATCGAGAAATGAGCGCTCTCCTACGTGAATCGCCAGGAGTGATTCGAACACGTGGGGCCGCTTCGCAAGGCTCGCTAACACGCGCCGCCGTAACCCAGCGTGACTGTCCATTGTAAGAAGCATTAGCGCCGCCATTGCATGTGGCCGCCTGCTGAGCCTGACGTGCTCCGATTGGTAATCTTCCAACCCTCCGCGTCTAATTGATTGGGCAAGAGCAGCTGCTTGCTTGAAGCACAGGCACATGCCTTCGCCGGTAATGGCATCGATCGATCCGGACGCATCTCCCAGCAGCGCCAACCGGCCGCGGTATACGCGCCGCAGCTTTCTTGTGATTGAAAGACCTCCCATCTCTCGCGATACCGGCCGCGCCTCACGAACCCGGCGCTCCAATTCAGGTAAGCCGGCCAGCGCTTGGGCAACCCGCAGGTTCGGATCGCGCGAGATCACGGCAATGCACATCTCGTCGTTTGCCACCGGAGAGACATAGGCCTGGCATCGCGAACCCCAATACACCTCCATGTATGGAGACCATGGCGCAATCCGAAAGTGCTGGCGGAAACCGTATCGCCTGCGTTCCACGCGATAGCCATCGAATCCGGCCTGGCGTCGGATCTGTGAATTGAGCCCGTCCGCGCCAATTACCCAGCGCGCCTTCAAAGCAAGCTTGTCGCTCGCAACCCCGCCCTCGCACAGATGGACGGTTCCGGTACCCCACTGCAGCGTCACCCCCGCCCGCTCGGCAGCTCCGATCAGCAAATTCTGCAGCACAGTACGCCGCACCGCGATACCCGTGCCATTGGGAAAATTGGCCTCAACTGAAAAAGAATCGTCCCGAAAACGAATTCCTCGGAAGCAGAATCCGATCTCCGGCGGCAGCGTTACCCCAAGCTCCTTCAGAGCGTGTACGCTATCGGGCATCAGTCCTTCGCCACAGGCTTTATCGATGGGCGGGATGGCGCGATCCAGCACCGTAACATCAAAGCCGTAGCGACGCAGCATGATCGCGGAGGCGAGCCCGGCCGGGCCGCCCCCCACAACGCAGACATCGCGCGCCGCTTGATCCACCACTTCCAGCGTATCCGGAACTAGAATAGGTCTGGTACATGCTGGTCTCAATCAGAGCACGATTGACTCTTTATTTCACCGTGCTGTTCGGAGTCATCGTGGTTGGTCTCGCAGTCGCAAGTTATCTGCTGTTTGCCCACGATACTTACTCAAAACTCGATTCGGCCTTGCGGATCGCCGTTAGCACAACCGCTTCGCTGGGAGAGCATGAGATGAACGAAAGCCCGACCAAAGCGGCAGCCGAAGCGGAACTGCAGTCGGTCCTTCTGGAGAAGCACAATACACCGCTTCCCGATACCCAGATTCTGGTGCGTGAAGGTGACCGGCAAGCTGCCTATAAGCCCGATGAACTACCAACCACGCCCGACTTGCCCAAAATACCGGCTGCTCAATTGAATCGGGCATCGGACCTGCAAGGCCTCCGAATCGCCCATCGCCGGCTCGATATCCCGAAGTTCAACGCGCGCTATCAAATTTCGGCAGCCAAGCCGCTTGCGCCCGTCCAGGCTGAAATCTCGGATTTTCGAATTGCCCTGCTCATCCTCGTCCCGCTTGGCCTCGGATTGGCCGCGCTGGCCGGATATCTGCTTGCGCGGAGATCGCTCTCGCCTCTTCGTGAACTGACCGAAACCATCGCAGCCACGACTTCATCGGACTTGACCGCGGGCGTAAATCTCACGACCTCCCAGGACGAGATTGGCCGTCTAGCCAGGCAGTTCAACCGTTTATTGGAGCGTCTGGAGATCGCCTTTACCAGCCAGCGGCGCTTTATGGCCGATGCTTCTCACGAACTGAGAACACCGGTCAGTGTCGCTCTGAGCGCCGCTCAGGTAACTGTACGCGATCCTCATCGAAGCGTTAGTGATTGCGACGAGGCTCTTGAAGTTATCGAGCATCAGATGCTCAGGCTCAGGCGAATCGTCGATGACATGCTGTTTCTATCTCAAGCGGATGTAGCATCGCCCGGCAAGGATAATTCGGAACTCTTCCTCGATGAAGCTGTTTCCGAAGCCAGCCGGTCTGCCAGCGCGCTTGCTCGCGCCAAGCAACAGAATCTGATTCTGGACGAACTTCCTGAAGCGCGTTGCCTGGGCGATCAGGATTTGTTGACGCGGGCGATTCTGATTCTGCTGGACAACGCGATTAAATTCACTCCGCCCGGAGGCGAGATCAGGGTCGGGCTGCAGCGCCGCGCAACCTATTGGGTATGTTCAGTAACCGATTCAGGCGTCGGAATACCGGAAGCAGCGCAGCCTCACATCTTCGAGCGGTTCTTCCGCGGCGACAGCCCCACCGGCCAAACCAACACTGGCGCGGGTCTCGGTCTGGCCATCGCGCGATCCATTGTTGAGAGCCATGCCGGCAATATACGCCTGGTTTCCTCGCGTCCTGGTGCGACCAGCTTTGAAATCGCGATCCCCGCTCTGGACCTCCCGATGAAGCCGCCCGGTATTCAGGCGAAATCTTTCGCGGTGAGGATGTAGCCCTCTCCGCGGCGAGCATGAATCAGGCGTTTTTGGCCCTCAACGTCAATCTTCTTCCGCAAACGCTTGATGTACTCTTCGATCAGATTCGAAAACGGATCGTAGGTCTCGTTCCACACGCGCTCGGAAATGGTTTCGCGTCCCAGCAAAGTGTCCGCGTCACGCGCCAGGCATTCCAGCAAGGCGTACTCTTTCGCGGTTAACCGAACGAACTGACCCGCGCGCCTCACGGTTCGGGACCGCGGGTCAATTTCGAGCGTGTCGATGGTGATCAGCGCATTATGAACCAGCGGCTTGCGCCGCAGGAGCGCCCGCACTCGCGCCAGAAACTCGCCAATTTCGAAAGGCTTGACGATATAATCGTCCGCGCCC
>Ga0308174_10000141_pt1 | contig 29010 bp, 35 predicted proteins | sample PhyPR2_FD_203894 | JGI IMG/M metagenome (GOLD analysis project Ga0308174, IMG submission 203894) | Soil microbial communities from UC Gill Tract Community Farm, Albany, California, United States - DLSLS.P.R2 | ecosystem: Environmental > Terrestrial > Soil > Agricultural land | place: USA... | reverse complement strand
GCGCCGGTCTCCAGCGCGCGCTCGATCAGGCCGTGGAAGGCGAAGCAGAGGCCGAGCCCGCCGACCAGCGCCGCGACGCCCGCGCCCCAGCCGCCGCCGTAGCGCCACAGCGTCAGCGCGACGATCAGCGACAGGCAGAGATAGGTCGCAACGAGTAGCGCAAGCGTGAGCCGCCGCATGGTCCCGCCATCCCGAATCACCCGCCGAGTATCCGCCGCCGAATCCGTGGAAGTCGATGGATTAAGGGCCGCAGGATGGTCCCTCCCTTAACGGGGAGGGACAGCTCGCCGAAGGCGAGCAGGGTGGGGATGTCACGAGAAAGCGCGGAGCCTGAACCTTGCAGCCCCACCCGTCTCGCGCTTCGCGCGATCCACCCTCCCCATTAACGGAGGGCAAAAGCTCAGCGCGTCGGCACGGGCGTCTCGCCGCGGTAGTCGTAGAAGCCGCGGCCGGCCTTGCGGCCGAGCCAGCCGGCCTCGACGTACTTCACCAGCAGCGGACAGGGCCGGTACTTGGAATCCGACAGCCCCTCGTAGAGCACGTTCATGATCGAGAGCACCGTGTCGAGGCCGATGAAGTCGCCGAGCTCCAGCGGGCCCATGGGATGGTTGGCGCCCAGCCGCATGGCGGTGTCGATCGCCTCCACCGTGCCGACGCCCTCGTAGAGGGTGTAGATCGCCTCGTTGATCATCGGCACCAGGATGCGGTTGACGATGAAGGCGGGGAAATCCTCGGAGTTGGCGGTGCTCTTGCCGAGCGACTGGGCGAAGCCCACGGCGGTGTCGTAGGTGTCGGCGTCGGTGGCGATGCCGCGGATGATCTCCACCAGCTTCATCACCGGCGCCGGATTCATGAAGTGCAGGCCGATGAACTTCTCGGGCCGGTCGGTGACCGAGGCCAGGCGGGTGATCGAGATCGAGGAGGTGTTGGAGGCCAGAAGCGTCTTGTCGCCGAGGTGCGGCCCGAGCGCCTTGAAGATGGTCTTCTTGACCTCCTCGTCCTCGGTCGCGGCCTCGATGGCGAGGTCGGCGCCGCCCACCTGCTGCAGCTCCTCGGCCGGCTCGATGTGCGCCAGCGCCAAGTCCATAGCCGCCTGGTCGATGATCCCGCGCACCACCTGGCGGGAGAGGTTGCGCTTGACCGTCTCCAGACCCGCGTCGATGCGCTCGCGGGAAACGTCGTGCAGCAGGACCTCGTAGCCGCCGAGCGCGGCGACGTGGGCGATCCCCGTCCCCATCTGGCCGGCGCCGATCACGCCGACCCGCTTGATTTGAACCATCCGGCGAAGCCTCGATGCGCGGGCCGGCGCAAGCTTTGCGCACCGCCCGCCAGGGTCGGTTTTCTAACACCCGATCACCGGCCCGTCGCAAGTCCTTTGCTGCGCCGCAGCGAAAGGGCGGCCTCAGGCGGCCCGCGCCGACTCCGCCGCCGTCTCCGCCTGGAACCAGTCGCGGAGCCTGAGGATGCGCGGCAGCTTCGGGTTGCCCGGCCGCCAGACCGCGTAGAAGCTGACCTCGGAGGCCACGCCGTCCTCGAGCGGCCGGATCAGCCGGCCGGCCTCCAGATCGGCCTCCACCAGGCCGCTGCGGCCGAGCGCGACGCCGAGCCCCGCCGCCGCCGCGCTCAGCACCAGCACGGAATCTTCGAACACCAGGCCTGAGATCTCCGGGGCGGGCAGCTGGAAGGCGTCGAACCACAGCGACCAGGGCCGGCGACGGTGGTGGATCAGCGGCACACTGAGTAGATCGTCGGCGGCGCGGATCGGGTGGCGCTCGGCGAACCCCGGGCTGCAGACCACGAACAGCCGCTCGGTGAACAGATGGCTGGCCTCGGTCCCCTCCCATTCCCCGTTGCCGTAGCGGATGGCGAGGTCGACGCCGTCGGTCACGAAGTTGGCGAAGCGCTCCTCGACCAGGACGCTGAGGTTGGCGCCCGCAGGGTCGGCCAGCAGGCGCGGCAGCCGCGGCGCCAACCAGCGGGCGGCGAACTGCGGGTCGATGCTGACCACCAGAGGGTCGTGCTCGGCGGCGCGGCCGAACTCCTCGACCGCCGTCTGGATGATGCCGAGGGCGCGACCGACCTCCCGCGCCAGCTGTTCGGCCTCGGGTCGCGGGATCATCGCGTTGCCGCTGCGCTCGAACAGCCGCGCGCCGAGTTCGGCCTGGAGCTTGCGGATCTGCTGGCTGACCGCGCCGTGGGTGACCGCGAGCTCAGCCGCCGCCCGGCTGTAGCTGCGGTGGCGGGCGGCGGCCTCCAGGGCGCGCAAGGCGAAGAAGGGCGGCAGGCGGCTCACGGCGTCTAGGTAGGTGCTCAGCTTGGCTGCGCAAGGACGAAGTTGTGAGATCGGCTAACAGCCTGTCGCAGCAACTATCGTTCGCAGGCTTGGCCGCAAGCGGCTATCTGAGGACCAGCGGCGCCGCACGTCTTGAGCAGCAAAAACAAGGACTTCTCGCCATGAAAGCGCAGCTTCTCATGCTGGGCGCGGCCGCCTTGCTGGCCGCCTCCACACCCGCACTCGGCCTCGACCGCGCGGTGCAGAGCTTCATCGATCACGCCCAGGCGGCGGCCGACGCCAAGCTGACCGCGGCCGGGCTGGCCCCCTCGGGCGACACCAAGGTCCGCGGCACGATCTCGGCCGACGGCCTGATCACCGGGCTGCATGTGGTCGGTTCGTCCGGCTCGCACGACAGCGACTACGCCGTCGAGCAGGCGCTCCGGCGCCTGAACGTCGGCGAGCCGCCGACCGGCCTGATCGGCGCCCAGCTCACGCTCGACCTCGCGCCCGCCGGGCTCCAGGCGTCGCACGCCCGCTGAGGGCGCGTTCCGAGGCGGATCCGCCCAACAGATCCGCGAAAGGAAGGGGGCGGCTCCTCGCCGGGGCCGCCCCTCATTTTCTCCAACCGCCGACGGGCGCTACTTGCCGACCTTGGCCAGCTCGCTCATCAGCTCCGGGATCGCGGTCTTGTAGTCGGCCACAAGGCCGTAGTCGGCCACCTGGAAGATCGGCGCGTCGGGGTCCTTGTTGATCGCCACGATGGTCTTGGAGTCCTTCATGCCGGCCAGGTGCTGGATGGCCCCCGAGATGCCGATCGCAATATAGAGCTCGGGCGCGACCACCTTGCCGGTCTGGCCCACCTGATAGTCGTTGGGCGCATAGCCGGCGTCCACCGCGGCGCGGCTCGCCCCGACCGCCGCGCCCAGCTTGTCGGCCAAGGGTTCGATCACCCGCTGGAACTCCTCGGCCGAGCCCATGGCGCGGCCGCCGGAGACCACGATCTTGGCTGCGGCCAGCTCCGGCCGCGCCGACTTCACCAGCTTCTGGTCGACGAAGTGGGTCTTGGCGGGCGCGCCCGGCGCGGCGATCGTCTCGACCGGGGCGGAGCCGCCCTCGGCCGCCGGCTTGAACGCGGTCGGTCGGACGGTGAGCACCTTCTTCGCGTCGGACGATTGCACCGTCTCCAGCGCATTGCCCGCGTAGATCGGCCGCACGAAGGTTCCGCTGTCGAGGATCTCGATCACGTCGGAGATCTGCGCCACGTCCAGCTTGGCGGCGATGCGCGGCGAGAAGTTCTTGCCCTGCGAGGTCGCCGGCGTCAGCACCGCGTCGTAGTTCGCCATCAGCGGAACGACGAGAGCCTCGAAGGCTTCCGCCAGGCCCTGCCCCAGCTCTGCGCTCTCGGCCAGCAGCACCTTGCGCACGCCGGCGAGCCTGGCCGCAGCCTCGGCCACCGCCTTGCAGCCCTGGCCCGCCACCAGCACGTCGACCTCGTTCGACAGCTTCTGGGCGGCGGTCACCGTCTTGGCGGTGTCTTCCTTCAGCGCGGCGTTGTCGTGGTCGGCGATGACGAGAACGGCCATCTAGAGCACCCCCGCTTCGTTCTTCAGCTTCATGACCAGGTCGGCGGCGGTCTCCACCTTCACGCCTCCGCCGCGCTTCGGCGGCTCGGTCACCTTGAGCACCTTCAGGCGCGGCTGGGCGTCGACGCCGAGCGAGGCGAGTTCCTTCACGTCCAGCGGCTTCTTCTTGGCCTTCATGATGTTGGGCAGGCTCGCGTAGCGCGGCTCGTTGAGGCGCAGGTCGGCGGTGACCACCGCCGGCAGATCGAGCTCCAGGGTCTGCAGGCCGCCGTCCACTTCCCGCGTCACCTTGGCCTTGCCGCCGGAGACCTCGATCGCGGAGGCGAAGGTCGCCTGCGGCCATTCGAGCAGCGCCGCCAGCATCTGGCCGGTGGCGTTGTTGTCGCCGTCGATCGCCTGCTTGCCCATGACCACCAGATCCGGCTTCTCCTCGCCGACCACCGCTTTCAGCACCTTGGCGACGGCGAGCGGCTCGAGGTCGTCGTTCGTCTGCACGAGGATCGCCCGGTCGGCGCCGATGGCCAGCGCCGTGCGCAGCGTTTCCTGCGCCTGCTGCGGGCCGATCGAGACGGCCACGACCTCGGTCGCGACCCCCTTCTCCCTCAGCCGCACCGCCTCCTCGACGGCGATCTCGCAGAACGGGTTCATGGACATCTTTACATTGGTGAGGTCGACCCCGGTCTGGTCTGGCTTGACGCGGACCTTGACGTTGTAATCGACCACCCGTTTGACCGGGACCAACACCTTCATCGCTAGCCGGCGCCTCGAATTTGCATTGCGGAAAAATCGGTCGATGGGGGCAATAGCGGTTCCCGCGCGCATTGCAAGCCGCCCAAGTTCGCGGGCGCCGCAAAATGGGCGCGATGGCCGGCTAGCCAGCCCGCCCCCGAATTCCTAAAACGCCCCCATGAACCCGACCATCGAGCGCCTGAAGGTCATCTTCGTCGGCATCTTCCTCGTCTTGAACGTCGTCCTCGCCGTCTGGCAGTTCGGCTGGGTGCTGCCGCGCAAGAACTGCGAGGCGGCGCACAAGTGGTGGGACGGCTCCCAGCGCGTCTGCGCCCAGCCGATCCTGATCTCCGACATCACCGGGCGGGTGATCGACAATCCCAAGGCCAAGGAAGAGGCGCTGCGGGCGCTCGGACGGCTGCCGCCGGAGCCCGCCAGGCCGCCGCCGCCGCAGGCTGCGGGCGGCAAGCCGCAGCCCTAGCGCGTCGCGCCGGAGTCCCAGAACACCTCGGCGGCCCCGCGATCGTTGGCGAAGCGGGCGGCGACGAACAGCAGGTCCGACAGCCGATTCAGGTACTTGAGCGCGGCCGGGCTCACCGCCTCGCCGGCCTCGGCCAGGCGGACGGCCGCGCGCTCGGCCCGGCGGCAGACCGTGCGCGCCAGGTGCAGCGCCGCCGCCGCCGCGGTCCCGCCCGGCAGGACGAACGACTTGAGCTCGGGCAGCGCCGCGTTGAGCGCGTCGATCTCGCTCTCCAGGCGGGCGACCTGGGCCTCGCTCACGCGCAGCACCTGGCCGTCGGCTTCGCCGCGCTTGGCCGGCGTGGCCAGGTCGGCGCCGAGATCGAACAGCTCGTTCTGGATGCGGGCCAGGCTCCCGTCGAGCGCATCTGCGCCGGCGGTGTGCAGCCGCGCCAGGCCCAGGCAGGCGTTGGTCTCGTCCACCGCGCCATAGGCTTCCACGCGCAGGTCCGCCTTGCTCACCTTGCGCCCGTCGGCCAGACGCGTCGCGCCGGCGTCGCCCGTGCGGGTGTAGATGCGGTTGAGCGTCACCATGAGCGGGTCAGGTCCGGCTCCGCCACCAGAAGGCCGCCAGCAGGACGGCGATGGCGATGGCCTGCATCAGCACCCGCAGCCGCATGAGCTTGTTGGAATAGGAACGGCCGAGGTCGCCGCCGCGGAACAGGGTGTAGATGCCGAACGCGAGCACGATCGCCACGGCGCCCAGCGAGACCGGGATCAGATAGCTGAAGACGTCCATGCTCCGAACTTAGGCCCGCGCGGCGCGGGCCGCCACCAGACTGGGGCCTTTTCGGCTTGACGGGGAGCTCGCCGATCATGTTCAACAACCGCCATTCGCCGACTCGCGTCAATGTTTGACCGAATCGGGCCAGACGCCGCCAAGGACTCCGCAACCCTGTGCATGATTGCTGACATTTCCCCGTCGTCGCGCGCAGATCTGCCAGTCGGCCCGGAATCGCGTAACCGGGTATTTGAACACGTTCAACAGACTTCGTCCGGTCGCGTGGACGAGGCGAGAGGACGGCTCCGGCCGTCGATGAGAATGAAGCACATCTCCCCGATCCAAGCTGCCGGCGAGACGACGGTGAAGATGCCGACGCGCCGCGCGCTGGCCAAGCAGCAAACCCGCGCCAAGGTGCTCGCCGCTGCGAGGCGCCTGTTCTCCGAGCACGGCTACGAAGGCGCCACCATCCGCGACATCGCCGCAGCCGCCGGCATGTCCACAGGCGCGGTGTTCGCCAACTTCACCGACAAGTCGGACCTGTTCCGCGACATCATGGCCCAGGACATGGCGCAGCTCGCCGTCGCCATGCGCGAGTCCGCCGCCCGCGGGCGTGGGGTGGAGGACGCCCTGCTCAAGATGTTCGCCGCCGGCTACGCCTTCTACAAATCCCAGCTGCCGCTCGCGCGTGCGGCGTTCAGCGTCTCCTGGAGCACCCAGGACGGCCCGGCGCTGCGCGGCGCGCCCAAGGTGCAGGAGATCCTGGAGCTGATCGCCGAGCAGCTGGCGCTGGCCATCGAGCGCGGCGAACTGCGGCAGGAGGCGGAGATCAAGCTGCGCACCCACATGCTGTTCGACGCCTACCTGTCGAACTATCCGCAGGCGATCTTCGAAGGCTGGAGCCTGGAGGCCCTGCAAGGGCGCGCACGCGACCAGATCCGGATCATCCTGGCGGGAGCCCGGCGCGGGTAGGCCCGCTCCCCCGTCCATGACCACGGAGTTCGACCAGCCCCGTCGCTTTGCCGGAACGAGCCCCCGCCGCCCGGCGGCGGAGTCTCGACCGCCCAGCCTGCGCCAGACGCAGAAGGAAGCCACGCGCAACCGCGTGCTGGAGGCCGCGCGCGAGCTGTTCGACAGCCAGGGTTACCAGGGCGCCACCATCCGCGAGATCGCCCGCTACGCTGGCGTCGCGGTGGGCAGCGTGTTCACCAATTTCGCCTCCAAGGGCGAGATTCTCAGCCAGGTGATGGCCGCGCGGCTCGATGGGCTCTACGCGGAGCTCGACCGCGTGGTCCCGCACATCCGCGGCACGACCGCCGACCGGCTGCGCTCGATCTTCGGCGTGTTCTTCGCCTTCGAGGCTCCCCGCTCGAAGCTGTTCCTCTCGCACATCGCGGCGGCCTATGACTGGACCCTGCCGCCCACGGCCCGGCCATTCGGCACCAATCAGCGTCTGACCGACCTGCTGCGCGAGTGCCTGATCCGGGGCGTCGCCGAGGGCGAGGTCGACCCCGCGCGCGAGATTCAGGAGATCATCGACGTCCTGCTCGCCGCCTATGGCTGGACCTACCGGCTGGTCATCACGGAGGGGGCCGACGCAAAGCGGATGACCGAGGCCATGGACCGCCGCATCGGACTGATCGTCGAGGGCCTGCGCCCGCGCTGAGATCGGCGCTTGCCATCGCCGGTCCGGCGGAGCTTTGCTGACGCCGTTCTGCGGGAGCTCAGCCCATGATCGTCGTCCACCACCTCAACGACTCGCGGTCCCAGCGCATCCTCTGGCTGCTCGAGGAACTGGGCGTCTCCTATGAGATCAAGCGCTACCAGCGCGATCCCCAGACGCGGCTCGCGCCGCCCGAGCTGAAGGCCGTCCACCCGCTCGGCAAGAGTCCGGTGATCACCGATGGCGAGCGCGTGGTCCACGAAAGCGGGGCGATCATCGACTACGTGATCCGCCGGCACGGCGGCGGCCGGCTCGCCCCGGCGCTCGGGTCCGAGGCCTATGAGAGCTACCTGCAATGGCTGCACTACGCCGAAGGCTCCGCCATGCTGCCGCTCCTCATGTTCATGTACGTGAGCCGGCTCGGCGAAGCGGGCCAGCCCCTGCACGCCCGGATCGAGAGCGAGATCGCCAATCACATGGGCTATGTGGAGGGCGCGCTCGACGGCCGCGAGTGGCTGCTCGGCGAGCTCTCGGCGGCCGACATCCAGATGAGCTTCGTGGGCGAGGTGATGGGCGCGTTCAGCCGTCTCGACGGCTATCCCAACATCAAGGCCTGGGTGAAGCGGTTCCAGGCCCGGCCCGCCTACAGGACCGCGCTCGAGAAGGGCGGCGCCTACTCTTTCGTCCAGGCCTGAGGCCTGCGGCGGTTCGTCCGTCGCAATTGACAAGCGTGACCGATCGGCCGTCCTTTTGCGCCCGAGGGGACGTCGGGCTGAGAGAGTGAGCGATGGCGATCGCGCCGGAGAGCGTGACCCTGGCCGGCAGCGGCCTGGTATTCATCAACTATTACGACGACGGCGTCAGCCAGGCTTACCGTGGCGCGATCATCGCCGCCGAGCACGAACTGCAGAGCCATTTCACCAATTCGGTTACGGTGGGCGTGACGTTCGGCCTGCAGTCCCTGGGAGCCAAGTTCTCCGCCGAGAACGACTTCGACACCGTCGCGGTGAGCTACGACGCCTTCGTCTCGGCGCTGCGCCTGCACGCGGCGAGCCCTGACGATCTCCTGGCGGTGAACGGCCTTCCGGCCGCCGACCCGTCCAGCGGCGTGGGGTTTGCCATCCCGACCAGCGAGGCGCGCATCCTCGGCCTCGCGCCTCAGACCAACAGCCTCGACGTCACGGTGATGCTGAACAGCGACCTTGCGTGGAGCTTCGGACAGGACGCGATCGGCGCGATCGAGCACGAGGTCACCGAAGGCGCATTCGGCCGGGTCGGCAGCCTGGGGATCGAGAGCACGCGCTGGGCGCCGCTCGACCTGTTCCGCTTCAACGCCCAGGGCGTGCGCGACTTCACCGGCGGCTCGGACGGCGTCCCGACCTTCTTCGGCGTCGACGCCAACCATGTGACCAGCTTCGCCTTCCACAACTCGGTCGATGCGACCGGCAAGGACGACGGCTTCGACCTCGGCGATTGGGACCACACCTTCGGAGACGCCTTTGGGCCCGGCGGGCCGAGCTCGCCCGGGACCCTCTCGGCCACCGACCTGCAGGTGCTCGACATCCTGGGCTGGAATTCGACGCCGTTCACGCCCGCCCCCGACGACTTCGCCAACAGCGTCTCCGACAGCACGCCGTTTGGCCACGTGGCCCTGAACGGCTCGGCGAGCGGGGCGCTGCAGCAGGCGGGCGACCACGATCTTTTCGTGGTCTCGCTGCAGCAGGGCGTCACCTACACGATCGATCTGGTGGGCCGCTTCGGCGGCGGCGGCACGCTGGCCGATCCCTTCCTGCGCCTGCACGATTCCGCCGGGCTCACCATCGTCTCCAACGACGACATCGTCGACGGGAGCCAGCCGGACTCGCGGATCGTCTTCACCGCGCCCTCCAGCGGCGCCTACTTCATCGACGCCGGCGGCTTCGCCGACGGCTACACCGGCAGCTACACGGTCCAATTCAGCCAGGCCGGCAGTGCGCCCCAGGACGTGCCCACCAGCGGCGACGACGTGCTCTTGGGCAAGGGCGGCGGCGACACCATCGATGCGCTGGCCGGCGCCGACACCATCACCGGCGCGGATGGCTCGAACTTCCTGCGCGGCGGCGACGGCGACGATTCGATCACCAGCGGGACCGGGTTCAACGACATCAACGGCAACAAGGGCGAGGACACCATCATCGGCCACTCGCTGGTCGGCGAATGGCTGGTCGGCGGCCAGGGCGACGATTCCATCGCCAGCCACGCCGACAACAACATCCTCTACGGCAACCTCGGCAACGACACCCTGGTGGGCGCGGGCTCCGGCGAGATCATCCGCGGCGGGCAGGGCGACGATTCGATGGTCGCGGGCTCGGGGACGGAGTTCCTGTCCGGCGACCGCGGCTCCGATACCATCCAGGGCGGGGCGGGCGCCGACACCTTCCACACCTTCTCCGGCGCGGGGCTCGATGTCGTCCTGGGCTTCAACGCCGCCAAGGGCGACCACGTGCTGCTCGACGCGGGTACGCGCTACACGTTGAGCCAGGTCGGCGCCGACACGGTCATCGACATGAACGGGGGCGACGAGATGATCCTGCGCAACGTCCAGCTCTCGACCCTGCCCGACGGCTGGATCTTCACGGCGGCCGGCTAAAGCCGATCCGGGAACGGGTCGTCCAGCAGCCCATCCAGGAAGTCGAACACGCCTGCCTTGGTGAGCGCGTGCGGGATGGCCGAGAAGTGGTCGCAGCCCGCGACGGACAGCCCGTGGCCTTGCGGGAAGAGGCGGGCCAGGTCCTCGGGGTCGCCGGCGCCCTGGTCGCGCTGGCCGGCGATCACCAGCACCGGCATGGGCAAGGCGCGCAGCGCCTCGAGATCGAGCGGGGGGTTCTGCGCCTGCACGAAGGCGGCGAGCGCCTTGCGGTCCTCGCCCTGCTCGTCGGCGAACTGGCGGAAGCTGCGCAGCATCGGCTGTTCGATGCTCTCGGGATCGTCCGCCAGCATGGCCTCGGCCATCGGATTTCCGGCCGGGCGCTCGGCGGTGTCCAGGAGCTTGCCGCCCACCCCGCCCAGGATCAGGTTCGATATCCGCTCCGGCGCCTCGATCGCCACCTGCATCGCCGTGCGCGTGCCCATCGAGTAGCCGAACAGGTCCGTGTGCGCGAGGCCGAGGTGGTCCAGCAGCGCGATTACGTCGGCCGCCAGCCGGGCGCGCGCATAGGCTTCCGGCTCGTAGAGCTTTTCGCTCTCGCCATGGCCGCGCTGGTCGAGGGCGACCACGCGGATCCCGCGCCGCTCGAAGGCGCCGTACCAGCCGGTCCTGCGCCAGCCCTCGTTCCGGTTCGAGGTGAAGCCGTGCAGCAGCACGATGCTCCGCTCGGCTCCGCCGGCGGGGCTGATGTCGTCATAGGCGAGAGTGACGCCGTCGGGCGTGGTGAAGCTGGCCATGGCGCGCCACCCTAGGGGCGCGGACGCGGGCTCTGCAACCTGCGAGCCGAGCGGCGAAATCGCCGCGGCCCCTTGTTCGCGGGCCCAACGTCTGTTTGAAGGGATACGGGACACGCTGCTGGAGACCCGATGAAATGCGACGCGCCCTTGCGCTTGCCGGCCTGATCGCCCTGACCGCGGCCACGACGGCCTCGGCCGAAACCTGGAAGAAGTACGCCAACGGCGAGAACGGGACCGAATGGTCCTACAACAGCGACTACAGCTACCGGGACAAGGCCACCGGCCGGGTCGTCGTGATGAAGGCGATCTCCAAGCCGTCCGCGAACATCGCCCCGGGCGGTCCGGGCGCGGGCGTCGGCTTCGTCGAGGCCATCGACTGCGCCAAGGGCAGCACGCTGCTGATGGGCTCCTACAAGCCCTCGGCCGAACTGGCCATCAATCCGCAGTGGCGCGAGAGCACGCCGAAGAAGGCCGAGCCCGAGCTGATGGCCGCGGTCTGCCCGAGCGCGGGCAAGCTGGCGGTGAAGTAGCCGCGCGCCTGCGGCGACGCCGCGGGCGCCTGGACTGAGCGCCTCGCCTGGAGGGGAGCCGCCCATGCTCGATCACGTGAGCCTGAAGGTCGCCGACTACGCCCGAGCGCAGGCCTTCTACGACGCCGCCCTGCGGCCGCTCGGCTTCAGCCGGCAGATGGGCGACGGCGCGCACTTCGCGGGCTACGGGGTGCCCGGCCGGCCGTTCTTCTGGATCGGCCAGGGCGACGGGGGGCCGGCTCACGTCGCCTTCGCTGCGCCCGATCGGCAAGCCGTCAAGGCCTTCCATGCGGCCGCGCTCGCGGCTGGGGCCGGCGACAATGGCGCCCCGGGACTGCGGCCCCAGTACCACCCCGGCTATTACGCCGCCTTCGTCATCGATCCCGACGGCAACAACATCGAGGCCGTCTGCCACGAGCCCGGCTGAGCATGACGAAAGCTTAACTGGAACCCCGCGCGGGCGATTCCTATCTGCGCGGCCATGGGATGGTGGCTCAAACTTGTTCCGGCGCTCGTCGCCCTGGCCGGCGCGGTCGCGATCGTGCTGCTCGGCGCAGCCCCGCCGCTCTACACCTGAGCGCAACATGCGCTCCCGGCCGCTTGCCTGAGTGATTCAAACGCACGTTTGACTCGGCTCGGGCAGTGAGCCAAAGCTTTCCTCAGGGGACCGGCCGACGGCTTGGCCGGAGCCGCCACAGAACCTCGGGAGCGACCAGGATGACGATGACCGCGGAACGGCCGGAAACCGGCTTTGGGCTGAACCCGCAGGACGAGATCAACGACCTGCGCATGTCCGACAAGGCCGTGCCGCTGCTCAACCGGGTCAAGACGTTCATCAGGGAGGTGGTCGAGCCGACCGCCGAGGAGTTCCACCGCCTGGGCGAGGGCCGGCCGGATATCTGGCAGTACGCGCCGGGCCAGCTCGAGGTGCTGGAGAAGGCCAAGGACAAGGCCAAGGCCGCGGGCCTGTGGAACTTCTTCCTGCCGAACGCCGAGACCGGCGAGGGCCTGTCGAACCTCGACTACGCCTACATCGCCGTAGAGCTCGGCAAGGTCCGGCTGGCCTCCGAGATCATGAACTGCGCCGCTCCCGACACCGGCAACATGGAGGTGCTGGAGCGCGTCGGCACGCCGGCGCAGAAGGAGAAGTGGCTGAAGCCGCTGCTCGAGGGGAAGATCCGCTCGGCCTACTGCATGACCGAGCTCAACACCGCCTCCTCGGACGCCAAGAACATCGACACCCGCGCCACCCTGGTCGGCGACGAGTACGTGATCAACGGCGAGAAGCACTACATCTCCGGCGCCGGCGATCCGCGCTGCAAGGTGATGATCACCATGGTGAAGACGGATCCGGAGGCGCCGCCGCACCTGCAGCAGTCGCAGATCCTGGTGCCGCTCGACACGCCCGGCGTGAAGCTGATCGAAGGCCAGCAGGTGTTCGGCGATCCCGACGCGCCGCACGGCCACATGCACATCATCTTCGACAACGCCCGCGTGCCGAAGGAGAACATGTTGCTGGGCGAAGGCCGCGGCTTCGAGATCAGCCAGCTGCGCCTGGGTCCGGGCCGCATCCACCACTGCATGCGCGCCATCGGCTCGGCCGAGAAGGCGCTGGACCTGATGGTCACGCGCGGCATGAGCCGGGTGGCGTTCGGCAAGCCGATCATCCAGCTCGGCGGCAACCTCGAGATCGTCTCGCGCGCGCGCATCGAGATCGAGGCCATGCGCCTGATGGTGCTGAAGGCCGCCAAGGCCATGGACGTGCTCGGCAACCGCGAGGCCCGGGTGTGGATCCACATGGTCAAGGCCATGGTGCCCGAGCGGGTCTGCAAGATCATCGACCAGGCGATCCAGATGCACGGCGCGCTGGGGGTCTCGCAGCACACGCCTCTGGCCCGGATGTACGCCAGCACCCGCACCCTGCGGATCGCCGACGGGCCGGACGAGGTGCACCACATGGTGGTCGGCCGCAACGAGCTGCAGCAGCTTCGCGAGGTCGCCGACTCATCGCTCGCGGCGGTGTTCCGGAATTAGGATCGCTTGGCAGCGAACCCCGCGAACGCCTTGGCGACCTGCTCGTAGGCCGCCCGCTTGAAGGGAACGACCAGCTCGGGGGCTTCCTCGAGGTAGCCCCAGCGCCAGGCCTCGAACTCGGGCTCGCCATGGGCGGCGAGGTCGAACTCGGCGTCCTCGCCCTCGAAGCGGAAGGCGAACCAGGCCTGCCTCTGGCCCTTCCAGCCGCGGGCGGTCTTGGCGCCTTGCGCCTCGGCCGGGAAATCGTAGGTGATCCAGCCGTCCATGCGGCCGAGAGGCGTGACGCTGCGGGCGCCGGTCTCCTCGCCGAGCTCGCGGCGGGCGGCCGCCTCCAGGTCCTCGCCGGGATCGACGCCGCCCTGCGGGAACTGCCAGCACCAGGGCCCAGGCGTCTGGGCGCGCTTGCCCAGCCACACCCGCCCGTCGGGGTGGAACAGCACCACGCCCACGTTCGGCCGATAGCGCGAAGGGGTCATCTACCTGCGCGTCGCCAGCGCCGAGGCCGGCGCCAGCTGGAAGCCCCTGTCGTTCAGGCCCGAGGCCCAGTGCGCGACCTTGTCCAAGGTGACCGGATAGGCGAAGCCCGCCCCCAGCGCCTGGCCGCGCTGCATGGCGCCGGCCTCCAGCGCCAGCAGTTGCTGGTCGATGGCGGTCTGGTTCAAGGTGTCGTCGACCACCCGCTCGGCGGACGCCCGCGGCAGGCCGCCCGAGGTCTTGAGCGCCGCCGCGCCATCGTCGATGAAGCCCAGGCCCCGGCTCGCCGCCGCGCTCGCGAAGGCGGCATAGGCGGCGTCGTTGTTCAGGAACTTCGAGCCCAGGTAGTTGGTCAGCCCGAAATAGCCGGTGGCGCGCGACAGCACCCACTCCAGCTTCCTGACCATCTCGGGGGGCGAGGCGTCGCTCATCAGCGTGTAGGGGCCGGGGTCGTTGTCGGGATAATCCACCGGCTCCATCGGGGTTTCCAGGAGCACCTCGTGGCCGGCGGCGCGGGCCATGTCGATCCAGCCCTGCAGGCCCTCGGCGTAGGGCGCAAAGGAGAGCGTCACCTCCGGGGGCAGGGTTTCGATCGCCTGGCGCGTGGCGCGCGCATTGAGGCCCAGGCCGCCGATCACGATGGCGATCTTCGGCCGCCCGTTCGGCGTGAACGGCCGCCGGTAGCCGTCGAACGGGGTGCGCCCGTCCGGGGCGATGATCGGCAGGGGCCCGCCGGGGCCGGGCGCATAGAGGCCGGCGATCGGCGCGGGCGGCAGCGGGCCTGAGCTCGGCCGCGCGCCTGAAGGCCCGGTCCAGGTGACGCCGCCCAGCGCGCCGAACGGGTGCGCGGAGAGCCGCACCACGTCCTCGGTGACGCTCAAGGGGCCGCTCGCTGCGATGAGCGACTCGCGCCAGCCCGGCGGCGCTCGCCGGAACGCCGCCGCCAGCGGGATCCTGACATGCGGTCCGCCGGGGCTCGGCAACAGGGCGGCGACCCCGACCAGCGCCGCCACGAACAGGGCGGCCGAGCCGACCAGGCCCACGTAGCGGTTGGCGATCAGCGCGCCCAGCCGGATCGGCCCCAGCCGGGGCGCGGACAGCCGGGGAATCGCAATCATCGCCACGCGAGAGGCTCCTTCCGCCGAAGCCTCCGCCGATATGGTTAATGGAGCCTTGTCCGGCCGCGGCGGCGCACGCCTCAGTTGCGGATCATGGCGGTGAGCCGCCGGATGTCGCGCGGGTCGGCGTCGGCCGGCCAGGCGAGGTCGGTCCGCCACTTGACGCGGCGGCACATCGGGCAGGGCCAGGCGATGCGCGCCGCGACCGCGCCCACCGGCGTGTCGTAGCCGCCCGCCCGGAGCGCCTGCAGCCGAGCGATCAGCCGCTCGGGATCGTAGCCCTTGGCCCAGCCGCAGAGCGCGCAGGTGACGAGCACCCGGCACAGCGGATATCGCCGATGGTCGCCGAGCACGGCGGTGGCGCTGTCGCCGGGGACCGGGCGGAAGGCGCCGGCGCGGGAGGGGCGTGGAGGCGGGGCCATCCGCCGAGCATATGTTCTTTATTTGTTCCAGAAAAGCGGCGCCTGGGCGCCAGCCGCGAAAAAACCCGCCGGAGGGTCTCCGGCGGGCTGTTCGGGGCGGCTTCGGCCGGGTCGGGCCTCAGCTGAGCTCTTCGTTGATCAGGGCGACCTGGTAGAAGCCGTTGCCCTGCAGGGTGTTCATCACCGCCATGAAGTCGCCGTAGCGCACGCTCTTGTCGGCGCGGATATAGACCCGCTGCTGCAGGGGCGGCGTCGCCGGATCGTTCTGCGCGAGCTTGCGGGTGAGGTCGGGGATCAGGTTGTCCAGGCTGGTGGACTGGTCGCCGATGTACATGGCGCCGCCCTGCTGGAGGTTGATCAGCACCGGCTCCTTCACCTTGGTGCCGGGGGGCGGCGGGATGGCCGGCGGCAGGTCGAGCTTGATCGACACCGTGGCCGCGGGGATCGCCACCATGAAGATGATGAGGAGCACCAGCATCACGTCGACGAACGGCGTGACGTTGATGTCGCTGTTCTGGCCGAGGTCGAAACGTCCGCCCCCCTTGCCGCCCAGCTTTGCAGCCATGTGGTCGTCCTTCCCTTGGGCGGCGTCTTCCGCGCCCTGAGCTTCAAGTCGCCAGACCTTTGGCAAGCCGTCTTGCGAAAGTAAAGTCCGAAGCGCGCCTTGGCATGGGCCGCAGGCGCGACCCGGCGTCCCTCCGCCCGATCGCGCGCGAGTCCGAGAACTCCGTTCACGCTGCGGGGATGACGAAGGCGCGCGGAAACGACTAGAGAGCCTGATGCCCGCCTACGCTTTCGACGCCTATGTCACCGCGGCCCTGTTCGACGCCGCCGGCCGCGCGGGCTTCGCGCTGGGCGACGGCACGGTGAGGTTCGAGAGCGGCGAGACGCAGCAGGCGCACGACGGCGCGGTGCTGGCCGCCGCGGCGCATCCCTCGGGTCAGGGCCTGGTCACCGGCGGCGACGACGGGCGGGTGATGTGGGCCGGGCCGGCCGGGCTGCAGGAGATCGCGGCGCTCCCCGGCCGCTGGATCGAGGCCCTGGCCGCCGCTCCGGCCTCGGGGCTGATCGCCTTTTCCGCCGGCCGCGAGCTGCACGTCCGCGACGCGGCCGACCCGAAGTTCGCGCGCGCCTTCGCCCACGAGCGGTCGATCGCCGACGTCGCCTTCGAGCCCAAGGGCCGGCGGATCGCGGCCGCCACCTATGGCGGGGTCGCCCTTTGGTACGCCCGCATCGAGGCGCAGAAGCCCGCCATGCTGAAGTGGGCCGGCAGCCACGTGGCCTGCGCCTTTTCGCCGGACGGCAGGTTCCTGGTCTCGGCCATGCAGGACAACCAGCTGCACGGCTGGCGGGTCGCCGACGAGAAGAACATGCGGATGGGCGGCTATCCGGCCAAGGTGAAGAGCCTGGCCTTCCTCGCCAAGGGCGAGATGCTGGCCACCTCCGGCGCCAACGGGGTGGTGATCTGGCCATTTTCAGGCTCGACCGGGCCGATGGGCAAGCAGGCCGCGGAGGTGGGCTTCGACGAGTCCGCCCTGGTGGTCCGCGTGGCTGGCGCCCCAGCACTCGGCTGGGTGGCGGCGGGCCTCGACGATGGGCGGGTGTGGGCCTGCGACCTGGCCGGCCAGAGGATCGTCCCGCTGAAGGCCGAGAAGGGCTCGGCGATCTCGGCGCTGGCGATGAGCGCCGACGGCGCGCGCGTCGCCTGGGGGGACGAGGACGGCGGCGCCGGCGTGGCGCAGGCGGCGGGCTAGCCGCCGTGCGCGAACCTCGAGCGCCGGGCGATCACGTAATCGGATTGCTGAACCGCGGTCGCGAGGCGTACCAAAGTCGCATCGGGGGCGTGGCCGCCCCGCTCGCAATCGGAGGCGCCGGCGCGGCGCCTCGGGGGAAATGCCGATGAAGCTCTATTACGATCCGATCTCCACCACCTCGCGCCCCGTGCTGCTGTTCCTGGCCGAGCATCCCGCCATCCAGGTCGAGCGCCAGGTGGTCAGCCTGTTCAGCGGCGAGCACCAGGCGCCGGCCTATGCGGCCATCAACCCGAACCAGGCGGTGCCCACTCTGGTCGACGAGGCCTTCGTGCTCACCGAGTGCTCGGCGATCCTCAAGCACCTGGCCGAGGATGCCGGCCTCGCCTACCCGAGGGCGCCGCGCGCCCGCGCCCGGGTCAACCAGCTGATGGACTGGTTCAACACCGGCCTGCTGCGCGACCTCGGCTACGGCCTGGTCTATCCGCAGGTGCTCCCGGATCAGAGGTTCGACAATCCCGCCACCCAGGCCGACGTGCTGGCCCGCGGCGCGGCGCGCACGCAGAAGTGGCTCGGCGTGCTCGATCAGCACCTGCTCGGTCAGGCGGGCTATCTCTGCGGCGACGAGCCCACCATCGCCGACTTCATGGGCGCATCCTATGTCACGCTGGCCGACTGGATCGGCTATGATCTGAGCCCCTACCCCAACGTCTCCCGCTGGCTGGCCGCCGTCCGCGCCCGGCCGTCGTGGGAGGCGGTCCACGGCCCCTGGAACGCGCTGACCGCGCAGCTGCGCCAGCCCGCCGCCCAGCCGGCCTGAAACGGAGACGCCGCCATGCCCGCCCGCTTGCACCACATGGCTTTCCGCTGCCGGGACTCGGAAGAGACCCGCGCCTTCTACGAGGACGTGATCGGCCTCCCGCTGGCCGCGGTGCTGCCGATCGAGGAGACCAAGACCGGGCGCAAGACCCACGTCATGCACACCTTCTTCGAGCTCAGGGACGGCTCGTTCGTGGCCTTCTTCGAGGCGCCGGACCAGCCGTTCGAGTTCAAGCCGCAGCACGACTTCGACCTGCACATGGCCCTGGAATCCGACGCCGACGAGGTCGATCGCGTCACCGCGGCGGCGAAGGCGCGCGGCGTCGAGATCCGCGGGCCGGTGGACCACGGCTTCATCCGCTCCAGCTACTTCCGCGACCCGAACGGCTACGTGGTCGAGCTCGCGGTCAAGCTGCCGGCCCAGGCCGCGATGATGGGCGACCACGGCAAGGCGCGCGCGGCGCTCGAGGCGTGGCGGACGGCGCGGGCGGCTCAGCCGGCGCTCGCCTGAAGCTCCTCGAAGCCCAGCAGCTTGCCCCAGAGCTCGAACGGATCGCGGCTGGCGCGCAGACGATTGATCGGCGCCTCGGGGTCGCGGTAGCCCAGGGCCATGCCCGAGAACAGCATGTGGTCGGCGGGCAGATCGAGGAACGTCGCCACGGTCTGCGGGTAGCGCGCCCAGTACTCCTGCGGGCAGGTGTCGAGCCCGCGCTCGATGGCCAGCAGCATGACGTTCTGCATGTACATGCCGAGGTCCGCCCACTGCGGCGGCCCGAGCTTGCGGTCGAGGCAGAAGAAGATCCCGACCGGCGCGCCGAAGAACTCGCCGTTCTTGGCGAGCTGACGGAGCCTCGCCGGCTTATCCTCGCGCGGGATTCCGATGGTGGCGTAGAGGTCCTCGCCGTTCTGGAACCGGCGGGTGCGGAACGGCTCCCATAGGCTGGGCGGATAGACGTCGTACTCCGGCGTCTCGCCGAACGGGTTCGCCTTGACGATGGCCTTGAAGTCCGCCAGCGGCTGGCCGGTCAGCGCATAGACCCGCCAGGGCTGCAGGTTGCCGCCGGAGGGCGCGCGGGCGGCGCGGACCAGGATGTCCTTCACCGTCGCGCCCGCCACCGGCTTCTCCAGGAAGCCGCGGATGGTGACGCGCCTCTCGACCGCCTCGCTCACGTTCATGTCCCGGCAACCATCTTGGCCTTCAGCTTCGGTCCACCTATCGGCCTCTCCCGGGGGAAGGCAAACGTGACTCGCAAGCCAAGGTCCCGCCCCGGCCTGCTGGGCCGGCTCGTCCGCCGGGCGCTGCTGCTCGCGCTGGTGTTCCTGATCGTGGGACCGATCGCCGTGGTGGCGGTCTATCGCTATGTCCCGCCGCCGATCACCTGGCTGATGGTCGAGCGGGCCTTCCAGGGCAGGGGCTTCGACCGCCGCTGGGTTCCGCTTCAGAAGATCTCGCCGCAGCTGGTCCGCGCCGTGATCGCCTCGGAGGACTCCGGCTTCTGCCGCCATCACGGCTTCGACTGGAGCGCCATCGAGAGGGCGCTGCATCACAACGCCGTCTCCGAGCGGCTGCGCGGCGGCTCCACGATCTCGCAGCAGACGGCGAAGAACATCTTCCTGTGGCCGCACCGCGACTGGCCGCGCAAGGCCCTGGAGGCCTGGTTCACGGTGCTGATCGAGACGATCTGGGGCAAGCCCAGGATCATGGAGGTCTACCTGAACTCCATCGAATGGGGACCGGGCGTCTACGGCGCGGAAGCCGCCGCCCAGCACGCTTTCCACACCTCGGCGGCCAGGCTCACGCCGGCCCAGGCGGCCCGGCTCGCCGCGATCATTCCCGACCCCCTGGCCTGGCGCGCGGCCCGCCCCGGCCCCTATGTGCGCCGTCGCTCCGGGACCATCGTGGCGCGCGCCGGCGCGGTGAGGCGCGACGACCTCGACGCCTGTGTCTATCCGTAGGCGAGCAGCAGAGCTTCAGACAACGATCTTCCCCCGGTCCGGGGGGAGGACCGGGGGGGCGCCAATTGGCGGATCTGGCGGCTGACTGGAGTTGGGCTCGTTCAGCGCCGCGGATATCTGAGCGTTGTTCGACCAACTTTGTTCCGCAGCCGACGTTGGAAAGCTGCGATTCGGCCGCTCAAAACCCGTTTCCGTGACGGCGGACGTGGTCGCAGATGGTGCGGTAGTCGCTGGTCAGCTCCTCGCCGGCCGCGAGATCGCGCGCGGCGTGGTCCTCGCCGAACGAGATGCCGTTGGAGACGGTGGAGGGCTCGTCCGAGTGGTTGAAGTAGCGGCCGTTGTCGCCGCAGAGCACGAACACCCCGGTCCCCTCGTGCCAGGTGCAGTAGGTGGCCAGATAAGCCTGCACGTGGCCGGGCAGGCTCGCCACCTCGTCGGGGGTGTACACGCGGTCGATGCGGCCGTCGAAGCGCCAGATGAGATCGCCACTCTTGACCGGTTTCAGCAGGAACACGCCGAACCCGTGGATCGGGCTCTGACGCAGTTCGGTATCCACCATCATCATGGCAGGACAAACTCAGTGAGGCGCCGAAGGTTTGCGCTCAGGCGATGCAGGACTCGAAGCCGGAACGCAAGGACGCTTCGTCGAGGTCGCGGCCGATGAACACCATTCGCGAATAGCGCTTGTCGCCGGGCTTCCATGCGCCCTGGAAGTCGCCTTCCAGGATCATGTGCACGGCCTGGAACACCAGCCGCCGGTCGTCGCCCTTGACGTCGAGAATGCCCTTGGCGCGCAGGATGTCGGGCCCCTTGGTCTGCAGCAGGTTGTTCAGCCAGGCGGTCAGCCGGTTGGCGTCGAGCGGCTTCTCCGAGGACAGCGACACGCCGCGGATGCCGCTTTCGGCCACATGGTCGTGGATGGGGCCGTGGGCATGATGCTCGCCGTGGTCCCCGCCACCGTGATCGTGCTCGCAGGTGTCGTCGTGCACGTGGCCCGGCTCGCCGTGCACAGGGTTGAGGAATTCCGGCTGCAGCTCGGTGATCCGCGACAGGTCGAACGAGCGGCGCCCGAGGATCGCCTCCAGCGGCGCCTGGCTGCGGACGGTCCGCACGATCGGCGCCAGCGGGTTCAGCCTGCGGATCGCGCTCTCCACCTCCGTGAGCTCCGCCTCGGAGACCAGGTCGGTCTTGTTGAGGACGATCTGGTCGGCGAAGGCGATCTGCTCGGCCGCCTCCTTCGAATCCTTCAGCCGTAGCGGCAGGTGCTTGGCGTCGACCACCGTGGTCACCGAGTCGAGCCGGGTCTTGGCGCGCACGTCGTCGTCGACGAAGAAGGTCTGGGCGACGGGGGCCGGGTCGGCGAGGCCCGTGGTTTCGACGATAATGGCGTCGAACCGGCCCTTGCGCTTCATCAGGCCCGAGAGAACCCGGATCAGGTCGCCGCGCACCGTGCAGCAGACGCAGCCGTTCGACATCTCGAACACTTCCTCGTCGGCCCCGACCACCAGGTCGTTGTCGATGCCGATCTCGCCGAACTCGTTGATGATCACCGCGTAGCGCTTGCCGTGGTCCTCGGTGAGGATGCGGTTGAGCAGCGTGGTCTTGCCGGCCCCGAGATAGCCGGTCAGCACGGTGACGGGGGTCTTGGCGTCGGGAGCCTGGGCGGCGGGGCTGTCGGTCATGAGCGGAGATGTAGGCGAGCCCTCGCGGTTTCAAAAGCGCCCATAGCTGTTATGTCGTAACAGCAGATGACCGCCACCTCTCGCCCCGAGGCGCTCGACGCCTATCGCCGCGACCGCGGCTACCTGGGCGCGGACCATGCCCGCAACGAGCGGCGCACCTGGATCGTGACGGCGATCTGCGCCGTGACGCTTTTCGCCCAGGTGGCGGGCGGGATCGCCTTCCGCTCCATGGCGCTGACCGCCAGCGGCCTGCACATGGCTGCGCACGTGGCGGCGCTGCTGGTCGCCGCCGGCGCCTACCGGATGGCCAGGCGCTATGCGGCCGACCCGCGGTTCGCGTTCGGCGCCGGCAAGCTGGGTTACCTGGCGGGCTTCGCCAACGGCGTCGTGCTGGCGGTGACGGCGCTCGCCATCGGCGTGGAGAGCCTGCAGCGGCTGATCGCCCCCGAAGCGGTCGACTACGGCTCGGCCCTGCCGCTGGCGGCGGCGGGACTGGTGGTGACCGTGGTCTGCGTCGCGCTGCTGAAGCCCCGGCGCGGTGCGCACGGCGCCGACGAGGTGGGCGACCTCAACATCGCCGCGGCCCATCTGCACCTGTCGGCCGACGCCATCGTGGGCGTGCTGGCGATCGCGGGGCTGGCGGCGGGGAAGAGCTTTGGCTGGAGCTGGGCCGATCCGCTGACCGGCCTGGTGGGCGCGGGGCTGGTGGCGCAGTTCGCCGCCGTCCTGCTGCGGCGCGCCGGGGCGGCGCTCCTCGACATGACGCCCTCGCCAAAGCTGGCCGGCGAGATCCGCACGCGGCTGGAAGCCGAGGGCGAGCGGGTGATCGACCTGCACCTGTGGCGCCTGGGTCCGGGTCACTTCGCCGCGGTGGCCGCGGTGGCCGCGCCTGCGGCGCGCACCACCGAGGCGCTCAGGGCGCGTCTGGCCGGCGTTGCGGCGCTCAGCCACGTCACCATCGAGTTGCGCCGCGACGGCGAACCGGCCCACGGTCCCGCCGATGGGTTCGCGCGTTAGGTCACGCATGCGCAGACGAGGTTTGTGGCGTCGCCGGCCGCGGGCCGCGGCGGCCTTTGGCGCCCTGCTGCTGGTCGCCTCCGCCGGCGCCGTCGGCTGGGTCATCGCAGGGCGCGGCGCGAGCTCGCCCCTGGCGCCCGCCGCCACGCCCCGGCCGACCCAGGCCGCCTTCCACGCCCCGCCCGCGCCGCAGGACCTGCAGGAGGCCCTGGAGAAGCTCGCCGCGCGCTACCGCGAGCCGGTCGGAATCGCGGTGACCGACGTCTCGCAGCGCTGGACGGCGCAGGTCGCCGGCGAGGAGGTGTTCCCGCAGCAGAGCGTCTCCAAGCTGTGGGTTGCGCTCTCGGCGCTTTCCGCGATCGACCGCGGGGCGCTCAGCCTGCAGCAGAAGGTGGTGCTGACCTCCGACGACCGCTCGGTGTTCTACCAGCCGCTCGCCGCCCGGATCCGCGCGAGCAGGCCCTACGAGACGACGGTCGACGACCTGCTGCGCCGGGCCCTGACCGAGAGCGACAATGCCGCCAACGACAAGCTGATCCGCGAGCTCGGCGGCGGCCAGGCGGTCACCCGCACCTTGGCCGAAAAAGGTCTCGACGGGCTGGGCGTCGGCGAGACCGAGCGCGACATGCAGACCCGCGCGGCGGGGCTGACCTGGAAGCCGGATTACGGCGTGACCTGGATCTGGAAGTCGGCGCGCGAGCAGCTCCCCGACTCCGTGCGCGACCGGGCGCTGGCCGAATACCTGGCCCACCCGCCCGATGGCGCCCGGCCGGCGGCCATCACCCGGACGTTGGCCGCCTTGAAGCGGGGCGAGTTGCTCTCGCCGGCGTCCACGCAGCTGATGCTCGAGCTCATGGCCGAGTGCCGGACCGGGAGCTCGAGGCTCCGCGCCGGGCTGCCGCGCGGCTGGTCCATCGCCCACAAGACCGGCACCGGGCCCGACTGGAAAGGCGCCTCGATCGGGATCAACGACGTGGGCCTGGTCACGGGCCCCGACGGCAAGACGTTCGCCGTGGCGGTGATGATGCGAGAGACCCGCAAGCCCGTGCCGGAGCGGCTTCGCCTGATGCAGGCCGTCTCCCGCACGCTCGCGGCCTGGTGGACGAGCGAGGGACACGCCGAAGAGGCGCGCCAGCAGATCGCCTCGATCGAAACGCCTCCGGACGCGGCGCGCTGAGCGCCCGCCCACCGCTGGCCGGCGACGAGAGGTCGCTCACCGCGCCTGGACGGGGGGAGGGTTCAACGCCTGGACCATGCCCTTGACCACCGTCAGCTCGATCGGCCGCCCGGCGAAGTCGTGCGAGGCCCAGGTGACCCCGATGTGCGGATCGGCCGGGAACACCGTGCAGTAGGAGAACGGAAGGGTCGGCGGGTGCGATTGCCGCAGGCAGACCTTGTCGCCCTTCATGGTCCAGTGGCCGTCCAGCGGCGCCCCGTTGCGCCCCACGCCGTTCCAGCCGCCGTCGGGATGCAGCCAGATCTTCTGCGAGCGCCCGTCCGGGTAGATCGACAGCACGGTGTTGCCGAACGCCGCGGCGATGCGGCTGAAGTCGGCGGCTTGCGCATTGAGGGCTGAGAAACTGACGGCAAGGGCCAGGGTGGTGCGGATCAGCATGCGGACCTTTGGCATGACGGGCTACAACGCAAGAAGCCGGAAAGCGTGCCCTGCGCTCCCCCGCCTGGACTCTTGGCGGGCGGCAGGTGAACTGAAACTGACAAACGGCAGGAGGCGCAAGCCATGGACAGCGAATTGAGCCCGGACGCCGAGCGCGCGGGCATGTTGGCGGCGCTGCATGCGATCGTGGTGGGGACCCTCTCGACCCTGAAGCGCAAGGGCGTGCTGAGCGCCGAGGAGATCGACCAGCTGTTCGACGCCGGTCTCGCCGTGTTCGAGCGCGGGGAGCCGGACGACACCAAGGCGGCCGCCCGGCTGACGCTGGAGATCCTGGCCCGCAGCCTCAGGGCGTAGACCTCAGGCGAGCTTGTGCGCGACGAGGAACCAGAAGGCGAGCAGGGCGAAGAGGCCGAACCCCGCCGCGCTCCAGGCCAGCCGCCGCTCGCGGTCTGCGCGGAAGCGGGCGATGGGGCCCGGCCGCCGGCGGCCCTTCGGAACGATCACCCAGGGCACCGCTAGCCGCCGTGGTCCTTGCCGTGGCCGCGGTCCTTCTGGCCGCCGCCCTGTCCGCCGTTCCCGTGGCCGCCGCCCGGAGCCGCGCCGCCCGGGCCGCCGCCCGCGTGCGGATTGCCGTGGGCTTGCGGCGCCGCCGCCTGCGGCTGGGCCTGGGCGAAGCTTTGGGCCGGCGGGCCGCCGCCGTGCCGACCGCCGCCCCCGCCGAAGGGGTGCGGCGGCCCCTGGACCTGCGGCGGCGCGCCGGCGAACCGCGGCCCATGTCCGCCGCCGTGCGCTTCAGGTCCTCGCGCGACGGCCGCACGGCCGGCCCGCTCTGCGGAGAAGGCCATCTGCGGCGGAGCGCGGCCCATGTGGCCGCGCCCGTGCGGGGCGGCGAAGGCGACCTGCGGGCGGCCATGCGCCATCGGGCCCCGCTCGCGCGGGCCCTGGAAGCGCGGCTCGCGCTCAGCGCGCATCGGCTCCGGGGCGCGGGCTTCGGCCAGGCGCATCTGGCGGCCAGCCGGCGGGGCGGCGCGCAGCATCGGCGGACCGCCGCCATGGCGTCCGCCCGGCCCGCGCGCGCCGACGATGGCGAGCCTCTGGCCGTTCTGGGGAAGGCTCGCGGCCATGGCGATGTGGCGCTGGCGGTCGGGCGCGTAGCGCCGGACGAAGTCCTGGCCGGTGCGGGCGCGCCAGTCGCGCCAGGCGGGCTGGGTGTCCCCGGCCCGGATCCACGGCTGCTGGTCGCGGGTGATCAGCGGCGCCCGCTGGCTCCAGACCGCCTGCGTCACCTGGTAGCGCGGCGCGCGGACATAGGCCTGGCGAAGATCCAGGCCGCGGGTCCAGTACTGCTGGGCCGTCGGGTAGTAGCGGTCGTAGCTGTCGGCGGCGAGCAGCGCGCCGGCCGCGTCGAACAGCGCGATCAGCGCGCCGTCCGGACCGAAGGCGTAGCCGTAGTACGGATCGGCCACGAAATAAGGGTAGGCCGCGTCGGGCTCGTAATAATAGAAGCGGTAGGCGTCGCCGTAGGGCTCGGCGAACATCAGGCTGTCGTCGTCCGCCTCCCATACCCAGGGCTCCTCGTCGGCATAGTAGAATCCGTAGTCGGGCGGCACGTCGTAGAAGGTGCGGTCGAGGCCGTAGGCCTGCTCGGCGTAGGGCCAGGCGCGCGCCGGCTCGTAGCGGATGCGGCGCACCGCGCCGCTGGCATAGGCCGGCGGCGGCGCCGGCGGCGGATAATAGCCCTGGGGCGCCGCTTCATAGGGGCCTCCGGGCTGCGGCAGGGCTGCGTACTGCGCCGCCGGCGGCGGCCCTTGGAAGCGGGCCAGCAGCGGACGATTGTCGACCTTGCAGGCGGCGAGCGGCGCGAGGGCGGCGCCGGCGAGGAGGATCAGGACAGGTCTGGCGAATCGCATGACTTCGGATCGACGGTTGCGCGCCGAGAACGCCGGCGCCGGAACTGCGGCCGCGCAGATGCGCGCCTGCCCGTCCCAGGCGCATCGGCCGCCCGGAGCCAACGTGCGCCGCGCCGGGAAGGTTGCGCATCGGTGAACCTTCGGGCCCGCGCGCCATTCGTTACGGCGAGACGCGGAAAGGCTCATTGGCATGACCGACCAGACCCCCACGCCCCAGACGAGTTCGGGGCCGGACCGCGGCGCGAACCCTGCGCTGATCAAGGGCGACATCGATTCCGGCGAGACCGGCGACAAGGTCCCGGGATTCGACCCCGGCGCGGCTCCGCTGGGCTCCGACGAGGAGGCCGCAGGCCCCATGGTCTCCGGCCGCACCGAAGCGCGAGAACGGGTCCAGGAACGCGCCGCGCGGCCGCAGGAGAGGCGCCCCAACGCCGCCACGCCCGAGCTCGCCCCCGACGGCGCTGCGCCCAGGCAGGGCGGCGGGCTGGCGATCGCGGCCCTGATCGGGGTCGCGGCCGGGATCGGCCTCGCGCTCGTCTATCTGGCGATCTAAGGCCGGGCTAAGAGGGGGAATGTTCAGCCGACGGGCGCTGCTGCGCCAGCTCGCCTTCCTGGGCGCAGGCCTGGGCGCCGCCTGGTGGGTGCGCGAGCACTACCTGTTCCCCAAGCCCGTCGTGACCTTCGGACCCGGGCTCTCCGGCGCCGGCTGGATGCCGCTCACCGATCCCGGCGGACTGATCGAACTGCCGACCCATGTGCGCGGCATCCCCGTCCGGGCGGTGGTCGACTCCGGCGCCCAGTTCTCCGCCATCGACCGAACCTTCGCCACGCGACTTGGCCTGGAGCCCGCGCCGATCCCGATGCTGGCCTTCGGGGTGAGCGGGGCGCCGGCGGTGACCCACACCGTGGCGCTCGAGCTGAGCGTGGGGTCCATGCAGGTCACCGGCATGCGCGCGGCGACGCTGGATCTGCTGTCGCTCTCCGGCGCCATGCGCCGACCCTTCGCCCTGCTGCTCGGCCGCGACCTGCTCGGCCAGGTGGCCGCCGACATCGACTGGCCGAACGCCCGCGTGGCCCTGATGCGGCCCGAGGCCTTCCAGGCGCCGCCGGCCGCCCGGCTCGCCCCGACGACGAGCCGCAACCGCGCGCTGATGACCGAGATCTCGATCGAAGGCGGCGCCCCCGTCGAGGTCATGGTCGACACCGGCGCCACCTCGGAGATCGCGCTGGCCGAATCGGTGGCCGCGAAGCTGGGGCTCCTGGACGGCCGGCCCATGCAGACCGGGCGCTCGGTGAGCCTGGGCGGTCTGAGCCGCGACCGCGTGGTCCGCGCCGCCAGCGTCGAGTTCGCCGGCCAGCGGCTGAGCGACGTGGAGGTGCAGATCTTCACGCCCGCCGTGCAGGGGCCGTTGCCGGACGGGCTGCTGGGGGTGGGCGTCCTGCGGCGCTACCGCGTCGGGCTGGACCTGGGCGCGGGGCTGCTGTGGCTGGCCGGGCCCGCGCGCGCCGCGCCGATCCGACCGGGCCAGCCGCACGCGATCATGGGCGGCCCTTAGGCGCGGCGCTCAGGGCTTTGTGGGCGGCTCGCGTTCGAAAGTTCCGGCGCGGCCGGGAAACACCACGGGGCTTTCGTAGCCGTCGGGCGAGATCGCGGCGACGCCGAAGAAGGAATCGTCGATGTTGATGTCCTTCAGCAGCGCCTCGGTCGCGCCCGTGACCAGCCGGTTGTAGCGCCACTGCGGATCGGTGGTGCCGCGCCACCAGACGCGGTAGGCGGCCGCGCCGGGGACCGGATTCCACTTCACGGTCGTGTCGGACGAGACCGCGCCCGAGATCTCGACCCCGGTGGGCGGGGCGGGCGCCGAGGCCAGGGCCGCCAGGGTGACGACGTTCAGCCGGGTCACCTGGGCGAGGTAAGGGAAGTCGACGCCTTCGATGACGTCGCCGTAGCGGATGCCGTTCTCGATTCGCACGTCCTGGTGCTGGCGGTGGTAGTTCTCGACCGCCTCGGTGACGCGCACCGCCGGGTAGCCGGCCTTGAGCATCTCCACCTGGTCGCTTCCGCGGCTGAAGCGGTCGGTCCGATAGACCATCACCACGTCGAGGTTGGTGAGGTAGCGGTCGGCAAGCCGGTCCATGAAGCGGGCGAGGTTGCGCGAGGGGCTGTCGACCTCGCCGCCGTTGTAGCGCCGCCTGTCGGCCTCGGCGGCGGTTTCGGTGGTGCGGGTGCCTTCGGAGAACACCCGCACGTGGGTGTTGTCGCGCAGGCCCGAGGTGCCCTCGGTGTTGCCGTCGATGTCGTTGTTGAGGTCGGCCTCGACCCGCCAGTCGTGAGCGGCGGCGTAGCCGGCGAGCACGTGGCCGCCGTAGAGCCCCTGCTCCTCGCCGGAGAGCACGGCGTAGACGATGGTCGCGGGGAACCTGTGCCTGGAGAGCACGCGGGCGGCCTCGAGCACCTCGGCCGTGCCGGAGCCGTCGTCATTTGCGCCCGGCGCATCGGCGGTGGCGTTCATCACGTCCGAGACGCGGCTGTCGAGATGGCCGGAGATCACCACCACCCGCTCCGGGTCGGTGGTCCCGCGCTGGATGGCCAGCACGTCGACGATCTCCGTTGGCTTGGGGATGCGCGGGCCGGTGGCGGTGTCGGCCGGCGTCTCGATGGTGAGGCAGCCGCCGCAGGCCTTGGCGTACTCGGCGAACCGCGCCGCGACCCAGCGCCGGGCCGCGCCGATCCCGCGGGTGTTCGAGGCGGTGTCCGAGAGGGTGTGG
>Ga0308174_10000139_pt1 | contig 29171 bp, 22 predicted proteins | sample PhyPR2_FD_203894 | JGI IMG/M metagenome (GOLD analysis project Ga0308174, IMG submission 203894) | Soil microbial communities from UC Gill Tract Community Farm, Albany, California, United States - DLSLS.P.R2 | ecosystem: Environmental > Terrestrial > Soil > Agricultural land | place: USA... | reverse complement strand
CCGTTCGTTGCCCAATTGTGGCCCAGATCGGGGATCGGCTACCGAGATTGTGCGGTGATCTTGATTGAGCGGTGATGTTGACTGTGCCCATGCCGTCCAGCACGCCCCAGAAGCCGCACGTCGTGGTGTCAGGGGAATTGTTCGCCCCCGTCTCCCCCGGCATCGAGCTGTGCTACCAGACCTACGGAGACCCCGAGGACGAGCCGCTGCTCCTCGTCATGGGGCTCGGCGGGCCCATGAACTGGTGGGATCCCGACCTGTGCCGGATGCTCGCGGGCAGCGGCTTCTTCGTCATCCGCTACGACAACCGCGACACCGGGCGCTCCAGCAGGTTCCCGGGCCGGGTCAAGCGGTCGACGCTGGTCCGGGCCTTCGCCGGCGGGCGCGTGCGCGCGCCGTACCGCATGGCCGACCTGGCCGGTGACGCCTTCGGCCTCCTCGACCACCTCGGCATCGAGTCCGCCCACGTCGTCGGGGTCTCGATGGGTGGCATGATCGTGCAGACCATGGCGATCGAGCGGCCCGGGCGGATCCGCTCGCTGACCAGCATCATGTCGACGACCGGCAAGCGCACGGTGGGCTGGCAGCACCCCTCCCTGCTGCCGGTCATGATCTCCTCTCGCGGAGCCGGGCGGGAGGCCTACGTCAGGGCCAGCGTGACGATGTGGCGGCTGATCGGCTCGCCGCTCTACCCCCAGACGCGCGAGGAGGTCGTGCGGGAGGCCGAGGAGACCTTCGACCGCGGGGTGAGCGCCAGCGGCGTGATGCGCCAGATGCTGGCGATCCTGTCCCAGCCCAACCGCAGCCAGCGGCTGCGCAGCCTCCGGGTCCCGACGCTGGTGATCCACGGCCTGGCCGACAAGATGGTCCACGTGTCCGGGGGCCGCGCCACCGCCGCCGCGATCCCCCGCGCGGAGCTGCTCCTCATCGACGGCATGGGCCACGACCTGCCGCGCGACCTGTACGAGACGTTCACCCAGGCGATCCGGCGCACCGCCGACCGTGACACCCGTTGAGCTGGGCCATCTTCTGATGTGAGTCGCGCATGAATCGGGCCCCGCTCCCCCGGGACGGGGGAACGAGGCCCAGCTCGAGGCCGAATGAGGCCCAGCCCAACAGGCGTCAGTCGCTGAGGCGCTCCCCCGTGGTGGTGTCGAAGACGTGCACGTGGCGCGGGTCGGTGGTCACGTGGAGCGTCTCGCCCTTGCGCACGGTGTCGCGGCCGGTCATCCGGATGATGATGTTGTTGGGCGTGCCCTCGACGCCGCTGGTGCCGTAGACGAACGCGTCGGCACCGAGCTCCTCGACCACGGTCACCCGGACCGGGAGGCCGCCGTCGTTCTCGCCCACGACGCGCCAGGCCTCGGGGCGTACGCCGACGGTGATGTTGCCGCGCATCTTCTTCGAGGCGGTGGGGTCGACCGGCACGAGGTACTCGCCGATCTTGGCCTGGCCGTCGACCGCGGTGGCCTCGAGCAGGTTCATCTGCGGGGATCCGATGAAGCCGGCCACGAAGAGGTTGACCGGCTTGTCGTAGAGGTTCAGCGGGGTGTCGACCTGCTGGAGCTCGCCGAGCTTCATCACCGCGACCCGGTCACCCATCGTCATCGCCTCGACCTGGTCGTGGGTGACGTAGACCGTCGTGACGCCGAGGTCGGCCTGCAGCTTGGCGATGTCGGTGCGGGTCTGCACGCGCATCTTCGCGTCGAGGTTCGACAGCGGCTCGTCCATGCAGAAGACCTGCGGGTTGCGCACGATCGCGCGGCCCATAGCCACGCGCTGGCGCTGGCCACCGGACAGGGCCTTCGGCTTGCGCTCGAGGTAGTCCTCCAGGCCGAGGATCTTGGCCGCCTCCGCGACCCGCTTCTGCCGCTCGTCCGTCGGGACCTTGGCCATCTTCAGCGCGAAGGCCATGTTGTCGGCGACGCTCATGTGCGGGTAGAGCGCGTAGTTCTGGAAGACCATCGCGATGTCGCGGTCCTTGGGCGGGGTGTGCGTGACCTCGCGGTCGCCGATGTAGATCCTGCCCTCGTTGACCTCCTCCAGCCCCGCAAGCATCCGCAGGGACGTGGACTTACCGCAGCCGGACGGCCCGACGAGGACCATGAACTCCCCGTCGCGGATCTCGAGGTCGAGGCCCGGCACGGCCGGGGTGTCCGACCCGGGATACCAGCGCTGGGCCTTCTCGAAGGTGACTGTTGCCATGACTGAGCTCCTTCACCGGCAGGTACGTGCCGGACGATCCGTAGTGAAGTGACGACGGTCACCCTAGGGCACGGCCCCCGCGCCACCGCTCGTGTCCGGATCGAGACGTCCCGAGCGAATCTCGTTACTGCTCACCAGTGGACAAAGGCCCTACGCTCGACTAGGAGTGACGTAGACCACATAGAGGGAGGGCGCATGAAGCATCCGCCAAGACACGGGCACGGCTTGCGACGGCGACGCCGCAAGAGCCTTGCCGCGGCTGCCATCCTGGTCACCTTCTCGGGCCTCCTGGCGGCGTGCTCGTCCGGGGGATCGGGGAAGGCCCAGCTCGTCTGGTACATCAACCCGGACTCGGGCGGCCAGGCCAAGGTGGCCGCCAACTGCAGCACCGACCAGTACACGATCAGCACCCAGGTGCTCCCGCAGGACGCGAACGAGCAGAGGATCCAGCTGGCCCGGCGGCTCGCTGCGCAGGACTCGGGCATCGACATCATGAGCATCGATCCCCCGTTCACCGCGGAGTTCTCGAACGCCGGATTCCTGGCTCCACTTCCGCAGAGCCTCCAGGACAAGCTGAGCCAGCAGTCGTTCAAGAGCGCCACAGACGCGGCGACCTGGAACGGAAAGCTGGTCGTGGCACCGTTCTGGTCGAACACCCAGGTGCTCTGGTACCGGAAGTCCTTCGTGAAGAAGGCCGGGATCGACATGAGCAAGCCGGTCACCTGGGACCAGATCATCAACGCCGCGGCGCAGAACGGCGGGAAGGTGGCCGTCCAGTCCAACAAGTACGAGGGCTACGTCGTCTGGATCAACGCGTTGATCTCCGGTGCCGGCGGTCAGATCGCCACCGACACGAGCAAGGGCCTCGACATGAAGCTCGAGATCAACTCCCCGGCAGGCGAGAAGGCGGCTGCGGTCATCGAGAAGCTCGCCCACTCCCCCGCCGCGCCCGCGGACCTGTCGGTTGCCCAGGAGGGTCAGGCGGGTAGCACCTTCGCGACCTCCGAGGGCTCGTTCATGGTCAACTGGACCTACATCTTCAACAGCTACGAGGCGGCCGACCCGGGCTTCAACAAGGACATCGGCTACACGCGTTACCCGGAGACCGTCCAGGGCGAGCCCTCGCGACCGCCGTACGGCGGGATCGGGCTCGGCGTGAGCTCGTACTCGAACCACGTGGACGACGCGATGCAGGCTGTCGAGTGCATCACCAGCCCGGAGAACCAGGAGGTCAACGCCGAGATCACCGGCAACATGCCCGCCAGCCAGGCCGGCTATGAAGCCAACGGCAACGCCCTGCAGAAGACCTACCCCGCACCGCTGCTGAAGCTCTTCCAGCAGAGCCTGGACGAGGCAGCCCCCCGCACCAGGACGCCGTACTGGAGTGACATCTCCGGTGGTCTCCAGTCCACGTGGCACCCACCGGGGAGCGTGAGCTCGTCGACGCCGGCCACTTCACAGACGTTCATCGACAACGTCCTGCACGGAAGGAGCCTGCTGTGACCACCTCGACGGCAACCGTCGCAACGCCCAAGGCGGGCGGGCGCAACGGCCGCAAGCCGATCAGCGACCGATCCACGGCCGAGAACCGCCTCGGCCAGAAGCTCGTCGCCCCTGCGGTCATCGTGATGCTGCTGGTGACCGCCTGGCCGATGTTCCAGGCGCTCTACCTCTCGCTGTTCCGCTACCGGCTGACCACGCCGAACGACAAGGAGTTCATCTGGTTCAGCAACTACGGCACGGTGCTGACCGACAGCCTGTTCTGGAAGGACACCGTCAACACGGTCATCATCATGGTGGTGACGGTGGCAGTGGAGCTGGTCATCGGGTTCGCCTTCGCCATGGTGATGCACCGGATCGTCTTCGCCCGCGGGGCGATCAGGACCTCGATCCTGATCCCCTACGGCATCATCACTGTGGTCTCGGCGTACTCCTGGCAGTTCGCCTTCAGCATCAACAACGGGTACATCAACGCGTGGTTCTCGTGGTTGCCGTCGGTCTCGGCGGACACCAACTGGTTCGGCTCACACTGGCCGGCGATGTTCGCGATCATGGTCGCCGAGATCTGGAAGACGACCCCGTTCATGTCGCTGCTGCTGCTGGCCGGGCTCTCGCAGGTGTCGGAGGACATGATCGAGGCCGCGAGGGTCGACGGCGCGACCTGGACCCAGCGGCTGTGGAAGGTGATCATCCCGAACATGCGGGCTGCGATCATGGTCGCGGTCCTGTTCCGGGCGCTCGACGCGTTCCGCATCTTCGACAACATCTACGTGATGACCAAGGGCGCGCAGGACACCGAGTCCTCGTCGTTCCTGACCTACCGTCAGGTCATCCAGCAGTTCCAGCTGGGCCTCGGCTCAGCGCTCTCGGTGCTGCTGTTCCTGACCGTGCTGCTGCTGGCCTGGCTGATCGTCGCGTTGTTCCGGGTCGACCTGGCCCAGGCGAGGGGTGAGGAGTGATGAACGAGCGTCGCAACCAGATCGGCACCTGGATCGGCTTCATCATCATCCTGGTCTGGTGCCTGCTCCCAGTGGTGTGGATCATGTCGCTGTCCTTCAAGGGTCCCAGTGAGACGGCGGCCGGCAGTCCGCAGTTCCTGCCCCAGCACTGGACCATCCAGAACTACCGGGACGTCCTCGGCTTCGGGAGCGTCACGCCGGGCCAGGAGAACACCAACAACGACTTCCTCGCCGCCCTGCGCAACTCCGCCGGGATCGCGGCGATCTCCACCCTGTTGTCGGTGATCTTCGCGACGCTGGCGGCCTACGCGATCGCCCGCCTGGAGTTCAAGGGCAAGCGCCTCGTGCTCTCGCTCGCGCTGGCGATCGCGATGTTCCCGGTGGTGGCGCTGGTCGGGCCGCTGTTCGACCTGTGGCGGACGCTGCACCTGTTCAACACCTGGCCGGGGCTGATCATCCCCTACATGTCGTTCACGCTGCCGCTGGCGATCTGGACGCTCTCGGCGTTCTTCCGGGAGATCCCCTGGGAGATGGAGCAGGCGGCGCAGGTGGACGGCGCGACGTCGTGGCAGGCGTTCCGGAAGGTGATCGTGCCGCTGGCCGCGCCCGGCGTGTTCACGGCCGCGATCCTGACCTTCTTCTTCGCCTGGAACGAGTTCGTGCTGGCGCTGTCGCTGACGTCGACGACGGCCTCGCGGACCGTCCCGGCCCAGCTGTCGTTCTTCGTCGGGCCGGACCCGTTCAACCCGCCGTACGGCCTGCTGGCGACCGCCTCCGTCGTGGTCACCATTCCGATCATCATCGTCGTCCTGCTGTTCCAGCGAAAGATCGTCGCAGGTCTGACCTCCGGCGCAGTGAAGGGTTGAGCACATGGCTGCCATCGACATGCAGAACATCGTCAAGAAGTACGGCGACGGCTTCCCCGCCGTGAACAACATCAGCATCGACGTGGAGGACGGGGAGTTCATGATCCTGGTCGGCCCGTCCGGCTGCGGGAAGTCCACGCTGCTGCGGATGATCGTGGGGCTGGAGGACATCACCTCTGGCGACATGCTCATCGACGGCAAGCGGGTCAACGAGCTGGCACCGCGCGACCGCAACCTCGCGATGGTGTTCCAGAACTACGCGCTGTACCCCCACCTGTCCGTCTTCGAGAACATCGCGTTCCCGCTGCGGCTGGCCAAACGGCCCGACAAGGAGGTCGACGAGAAGGTGCGCGCCGCGAGCAAGACGCTCGAGCTCGACGAGCACCTAGAGCGCAAGCCGGGCAACCTGTCGGGCGGTCAGCGCCAGCGGGTGGCCATGGGTCGGGCGATCGTGCGCGACGCGGACGCCTTCCTCTTCGACGAGCCGCTCTCCAACCTCGACGCGAAGCTGCGCGGGCAGATGCGCACCGAGATCGCCCGGCTTCAGAAGCGGCTCGGCATCACCACGGTCTACGTCACCCACGACCAGACCGAGGCGATGACGCTCGGCGACCGGGTCGCCGTGCTCAAGAGGGGCCTGCTCCAGCAGCTGGCCACGCCGCGGGAGCTCTACGAGAACCCGGGAAACCTCTTCGTTGCCGGGTTCATCGGCTCCCCGCCGATGAACTTCATGCCGGTGACGGTCGAGGGCACGACCGCCAAGCTGCCCTTCGGCGACGTACGGATCCCGGCCGAAAAGGCCGAGAAGGCCGAGGGCCGTGGCCTCCTCATCGCCGGCATCCGCCCGGAGCACTTCGAGGACGCGTCGGTGGTGACCGGAGGACGGGGCGGCGACACGTTCCGGGCCCGGGTCGACGTCGTGGAATGGCTCGGCAACGAGGCGTACGCCTACATCCCGTTCGAGGCCGGACCGGAGGTCCAGGAGCAGCTCAAGCAGCTGGAGAAGGACACCGACAGCGAGTCCCTGCGGACACAGCTGGTGGTCTCGCTCGACGGGGCGAGCCGGATCAAGGAGGGTGACGAGGCCGAGATCTGGATCAACGCCGACAAGATGCACCTGTTCGACCCGGCGACCGGTGAGAACCTCACCATCGATCGCGAGAACGCGGGACGGGTCCCCGACCTCAGCGAGAGCGACGCGGCCGTCTGACACCACACCGCTGCCCGGCGCCGGCCCCCACGGCCGGTGCCGGGCAGCGGCGTTTCCGGGGCCCGGGCACCGTGCGGGCCCGGGCCGACGCTCGACTAACCTGCAGGCGTGAGCACTGGGCCTGACTTCCGCTACTCCGACCTCCTCCCCACCGGCAAGGACGACACGCCGTACCGACTGGTCACCGCCGAGGGCGTCTCCACCGTCGAGGTCGACGGTGAGACCTTCCTGAAGGTCTCGCCGGACGCGATCCGACAGCTGACCGCCGAGGCGATGCACGACATCGCGCACTACCTGCGGCCCGCGCACCTGGCCCAGCTGCGCAAGATCATCGACGACCCGGAGTCCTCGGGCAACGACCGCTTCGTGGCGCTGGACCTGCTCAAGAACGTCAACATCTCGGCCGGCGGCGTGCTGCCGATGTGCCAGGACACCGGCACGGCGATCGTGATGGGCAAGAAGTCCGAGGGCGTCCTCACCGGCATCGACGACGGCGAGGCGATCTCGCGCGGAGTCCACGACGCCTACACCAAGCTCAACCTGCGCTACTCCCAGCTCGCGCCGCTGACGACGTACGAGGAGAAGAACACCGGCACCAACCTGCCGGCGCAGATCGAGATCTACTCCACGCCGCGGACCTCAGGGCCAGATGGAACTTCTCGGCCGGAGTACAAGTTCCTCTTCATGGCCAAGGGCGGCGGCTCGGCGAACAAGTCGTTCCTGTTCCAGGAGACCAAGGCGATCCTCAACCCGCAGCGGATGCTGACGTTCCTCGACGAGAAGATCCGCTCGCTCGGCACGGCCGCCTGCCCGCCGTACCACCTCGCCGTCGTCATCGGTGGCACGTCGGCGGAGTTCGCGCTCAAGACCGCGAAGTACGCCTCGGCGCACTACCTCGACAACCTGCCGACCGAGGGCTCGATGTCGGCGCACGGCTTCCGCGACCTCGAGCTGGAGGAGGAGGTCTTCAAGCTGACCCAGTCCTTCGGGATCGGCGCGCAGTTCGGCGGCAAGTACTTCTGCCACGACGTGCGCGTGGTGCGGCTCCCCCGCCACGGCGCCTCCTGCCCGGTCGCGATCGCGGTCTCCTGCTCGGCTGACCGGCAGGCGCTGGGCAAGATCACGCCCGAGGGCGTCTTCCTCGAGCAGCTCGAGACCGACCCGGCGCAGTACCTGCCCGACCACGGGGTCTCCGACGAGATCGCGGCCGGCGAGGTCGTCGAGATTGACCTCAACCAGCCGATGGATGAGATCCTCGCCGAGCTGTCGAAGCACCCGGTCAAGACCCGGCTCTCGCTCACCGGCCCGCTGGTCGTGGCCCGCGACATCGCGCACGCCAAGATCAAGGAGCGGCTCGACGCCGGCGAGGAGATGCCGCAGTACCTCAAGGACCACCCCGTCTACTACGCCGGACCGGCCAAGACGCCCGAGGGGCTCGCCTCCGGGTCGTTCGGTCCGACCACGGCCGGCCGGATGGACTCCTACGTGGAGCAGTTCCAGGCCGCCGGTGGCTCGATGGTGATGCTGGCCAAGGGCAACCGCTCCAAGATCGTGACCGCGGCCTGCCACAGCCACGGCGGCTTCTACCTCGGCTCGATCGGCGGCCCCGCCGCCCGCCTCGCCCAGGACTGCATCAAGTCGGTCTCCGTCCTCGAGTACGAGGAGCTCGGCATGGAGGCGGTCTGGAAGATCGAGGTCGAGGACTTCCCCGCCTTCATCGTCGTGGACGACAAGGGCAACGACTTCTTCACCGACCCCTCGGGCGCCGTCACCGTCCCACTGAGCTCGTTGGCCGGCAGCGGGATCCGGGTGCGCTCGGCGGAGTGACTCCGGTCGGAGTCGCCCAGGACTTCAGCCGGGACGTCATGCGATTCGTGGCCTACGGGCCACGAATCGCATGACGTTGCGGAGAACGGACACGATGGGGCCATGGAGACCGAGTACGTCGAGATCGCGCGCGCCGAGTCCGAGCGCGGCGAGCTGGTGCTGCGCGAGCGACGCAGCGACGGCGCGCCGAGCGTGCTGGAGCTGCGGGCCAACGGCGTCTTCGTGATGGACACCCTCGAGACCAGCACCGAGCGCGCGCTCGCATCGGCGGCCCTCGGCCTCGTCGACGAGCCGGCGGCGGTCGTCGTCGGCGGCCTGGGCCTGGGTTACACGATGCACGAGGTCCTCGCCGACTCCCGGGTCGAGAAGTGCGCGGTCGTCGAGATCGAGCAGGCGCTGGTCGACTGGATGCGCGGCGGCACCATCCCCCACGGGCCGGCGCTGCTGGCCGACGAGCGCGTCACCGTGGTCGTCGCCGACGTCGCGGTCGCGCTCGCCGAGGCCAGGCCGGCGTCGTACGACCTGGTCCTGCTCGACGTCGACAACGGCCCGGGCTACCTGGTGCACACCGAGAACGCCGACCTCTATCGCGCGCCGTTCCTCGCCCACGCCCGTGCGGCGCTGCGGCCCGGCGGCGTGCTGGTCGTCTGGTCGGCCAACCCGGCTCCCGAGCTCGAGGAGGCGCTGCGCGAGGTCTTCGGCGACGCCGAGGGACGCGCGTACGACGTGCTGCTGCAGGACCGTGACGAGCAGTACTGGCTCTACTCCGGACGGGTACGTTCGGATGCGTGAGCACTCCTGACGTCGACACCGCCACCTCGGACGGCTTCCGCACCGAGCACGACTCGATGGGCGAGGTGCGGGTGCCCGAGGACGCCCTGTGGCGCGCGCAGACCCAGCGCGCCGTGGAGAACTTCCCGATCAGCGGGGTGACGCTGGAGTCCCGTCACATTGCTGCCCTCGCGCTGGTCAAGGCGTGCGCGGCCCGGGTCAACGGCGAGCTCGGGGTCCTCGACGACGCGCGCGTCGAGGCGATCGTGCGCGCGGCCGAGCAGGTGCGCGGCGGCGAGCTCGACGCGCACTTTCCGCTCGACGTGTTCCAGACCGGGTCGGGCACCAGCTCCAACATGAACATGAACGAGGTGCTCGCCGGCCTCGCCGCGCGCGCCGGCGTCGAGGTGCACCCCAACGACCACGTCAACGCCAGCCAGTCGAGCAACGACACCTTCCCCACCTCGATCCACGTCGCCGCCACGCTCGCGGTGGTCGAGGACCTGCTACCCGCCCTGGCCGTCCTCGAGCAGAGCCTGGCCGCCAAGGCCGAGGAGTTCGCCGGCCTGGTGAAGTCCGGACGCACCCACCTCATGGACGCCACGCCGGTCACGTTGGGGCAGGAGCTCGGCGGCTACGCCGCCACGGTCGAGTACGCCGCGGAGCGGCTCGTCGGCGTGCTCCCCCGGGTCCGCGAGCTGCCCCTGGGCGGCACCGCCGTGGGCACCGGCATCAACACCCCGCGCGGCTTCTCCGCCCGGGTGATCGAGGTGCTCGCCGAGACGACCGGCCAGGAGTTCACCGAGGCCCGCAACCACTTCGAGGCCCAGGGCACCCGCGACTCGCTGGTGGAGCTCAGCGGGGTGCTCAAGACGATCGCCGTCGGGCTCACCAAGATCTGCAACGACCTGCGCTGGATGTCCTCGGGCCCGACGACCGGGCTGGCCGAGATCCACCTGCCCGACCTCCAGCCGGGCTCGAGCATCATGCCCGGCAAGGTCAACCCGGTCCTGCCCGAGGCGACGCTGATGGTCTGCGCCCAGGTGATCGGCAACGACACCGCCGTCACCGTGGCCGGCGCGAGCGGCAGCTTCGAGCTCAACGTGGCCATGCCGGTCATCGCCCGCAACCTGCTGGAGTCGATCCGGCTGCTCTCCACCTCCTCGACCCTGCTGGCCGAGCGGTGCGTCGACGGGATCACCGCCGACGCCGAGCGGATGCGGCAGTACGCCGCGTCCTCACCGTCGGTGGTGACCCCGCTGAACAAGTACGTCGGCTACGAGAACGCCGCGAAGATCGCCAAGCAGGCGCTGGCCGACGGCGCGACGATCCGCGAGACCGTGCTGCGTCTCGGGTTCGTCGAGCGCGGCGAGATCACGGAGGAGCAGCTCGACGAGGCACTGGACCTCGAGAGCATGACCCATCCGTGATCTCGCGCGCGGACCTCAGGAACGCGTCAGCTTCTGGCTGGTGAGGACCCAGGCCGAGGTGTTGCCCACCCGGTCCCGACCGTTCGTCTTCACGACGAGCTGGCCCTTCGCCAGGTGCCGCAGCGGGCTCGACCAGGTGCCGGTCGCGCTCGGGACCACCGCAGCGGCCCGGGCCTGTCGCCACGCAGCCTTCTTGCTCGTGGCCTTCACCCAGGTCCCGGTGGCCGGCCGGTAGCCGTACCACCGCGTCCCCCGCTTCTCGACCGCCTTCACCCGGACGCCGGCCACACCGGTCTCGGCATCCGTGGCGCTGCCCTTGAGGGTGCGCCAGGACCGGACCGACTTGGCCTTCCGCGGGGCCTTCAGCGCGACGGTGGGCGCCACGCTGTCGAGGGCGACGGTCACCGCCGAGGCGTCGTACGTCGCGCTGTTCCCGGCCTCGTCGGTGAGCTGGACCTTCGGGGTGTAGGAGCCGGCCACGGCGTACACGTGCTCGGCCGTGGTGCCGGCGGTCGCCCACGCCTCGGCCGGCGTGCCGTCACCCCAGTCGACGCTGCGCTTGATGTCGCCGTCCTTGCTGAACTCGTCGTGGATGGCGGTCTGGGTCAGGGTGACGGTCGAGAACGCGGCCCAGGCGCTGCCCGGCCCGGCGGTGAACGAGCCGGTGGGCGGCGCGCTGTCGCCGAGCACGGCCACCCCGAGCGGGATCGGCGCGGAGGAGTTGCCGGCCGCGTCGGTGAGCGTCACGGTCGGGTGCCAGATGCCGGTGAGCGGGTAGGTGTGCGCGATCGTGCCGCTCGACCCCCAGGTCTCGGTCGGGGTGCCGTCGTCCCAGTTGACCACCCGCGTGATGCTGGCGGGTGCGCTGACGTCGTCGGACAGCGCATTCTGGGTGACCGTGACGTCGCGCGCGGCCTGGACCAGGCTGAAGGAGCCGGTCGGCGCGGTCAGGTCCGGCAGGACCTTGTCGACCCGGCCGGCCAGACCCTTGCGGTTGCTGTTGTACGGCGTGACCGTGATCCGCACCGTCGTGCCCGACTTGCCGATGACGCTGGCCAGCCACTCGGTGTCCGTCACGGTCTCCTTGTCGAGGACCGTGCCGGCAAGGTCGGTGGCGGTGACGCGGTACGACGTGGCGTTGGTCGCCGCGCTCCACGTCGTGTCGAGCTGGTAGGCGTCGCCGGGCTTGGTGACCGAGGCCACCTGGAGCTTGCTGACCTTCCCCGGCCGTGCGGGCGGCTTGGCCTCCGCCGACGGGCCGCTGAGACCCGCCAGCACCGTGAGCAGCGCGGCTGTCGGCAGCGCGACCCAGCGCGTGGTGTGACGCAGATGGAACGTGGACATGGATTCCCCCCAGGGCATCGAAGACGTCGACGGACCCCGAGATCCGCTTCGACCGTAGGGAGTCAGGCGCCCGTGCGCGCGGCGTTTCGACACCAGATGGCCCGCACGCGACCCAGATCGGTCCGTCCGCCGTGAGGCACTCCCCCGGATGTGCGACGGGCATGGCCCGAACGGGCCATGCCGACCGAGACGGTCGCAGGAGGCGGCGACGCCACGCTCTCCGGCCCGCAGGGAGGTGGTCGCCCGATGGAGCCCATGCGCGACACCAGGGGCGTGCGTGTTCCCTGCCGCCACTTCGATCACGTGAGCCGGGCACACCGGGCACGTCACGGTCTTCGTGGCCTCCTGAGAGGCCCCGCGCCGATCGGCGCGGGCGAGCGTCGGCTCAGTACCAGTTGTGGCTCTGCTTGAAGGCCAGCGCGCCGCACGGCGAGCCGTAGCTGTCGCGGATGTAGCCGAGGCCCCACTTGATCTGCGTGGCCGGGTTGGTCTCCCAGTCCGGGCCCGCGGAGGCCATCTTGGAGCCGGGCAGCGCCTGCGGGATGCCGTAGGCCGACGAGGTCGGGTTGTCGGCGTCGACGCGCCAGCCGCTCTCGCCGATCCAGAGGCTGTCGAGGCAGCTGAACTGGTCGGAGGAGAACCCGAACTGCGGCAGCAGTGCCCGCGCGATGTCGCGGGGGTCCTGGCTGGCGATGTTCTCGTGGCGGGTGATCGCCGGGCTCTCTCCGGTGGAGAGGGCAGCCTGCTTCACCGGGTCTGTGGCCTGCCGGCGGTCCGCGGAGCGGGAGGTGACCTCCCGGCTGCGGTCCGCGATCTGGCTGGCGGTCAGCGGCTTCGGGCTGGGCGTCGCCGACTTGCCGAGGTCCGCGGCAGCGTTGGTCACGCTGGACGGGCTCGACAGCAGGCCGCCGGAGACGGCGACACCGGTGGCGGCAACGGCCACCGAGGAGAAGACGATGCTGTTGCGCAGCGCCTTCTTGGGTGCTTCCTTGACGATCGTGGTCGACGGGGCCTGGCGGTGCTTCGGGACGTACTTCTCACGCTTCGGCACAGGGGATCTCACGGGGGTAGACAACTCGGGGGCGATCCTCTGCGACCGAGCCCTTATGTTTTCCCACGCAAGGTCACGAGAAGATCACGAGACACCTTGCACGACGGGCTACCCGAGGGCAAACCGAACGGCCCAAATTGGGGGGACTTTTGGGGGAAACGTGGTCCAGATCTCGTCACATGAGTCACATGAGCCACACAGACCTCAGAAACCACGGTGGCCCCGCACCAATTCCGTGCGGGGCCACCAATTCGGGCCAGCCCGTCGGGGCTAGTCCGTCTGCTCAGGTCTACAGCGTGACGTGCTCCAGCATCTCGGTCACCAGGGCCGCGATCGGGGACCGCTCGGAGCGGGTCAGCGTGACGTGGGCGAAGAGCGGGTGGCCCTTGAGCTTCTCGATCACGGCGACCACACCGTCATGGCGGCCCACCCGCAGGTTGTCGCGCTGGGCGACGTCGTGGGTGAGCACGACCTTGGAGTTCGCCCCGATCCGCGAGAGCACCGTGAGCAGCACGTTGCGCTCCAGCGACTGGGCCTCGTCGACGATCACGAACGCGTCGTGCAGCGACCGGCCCCGGATGTGGGTCAGCGGGAGCACCTCGAGCATCCCCCGGTCGAGGATCTCGTCGATGACCTCCTTGGAGGTCATGGCACCGAGCGTGTCGAACACGGCCTGCCCCCAGGGCGACATCTTCTCCGACTCCGAGCCTGGCAGGTAGCCGAGCTCCTGGCCGCCGACCGCGAAGAGCGGCCGGAACACCACGACCTTCTTGTGCTGGCGGCGCTCCATCACCGCCTCCAGGCCCGCGCACAGCGCCATCGCGCTCTTGCCGGTGCCGGCCCGGCCGCCCAGCGACACGATGCCGACCTCGGGGTCGAGGAGCATCTCGAGGGCGATCCGCTGCTCGGCCGAGCGGCCGTGGATGCCGAACGCCTCCCGGTCCCCCCGCACCAGGTGCACCTGCTTGTCCGGACCGACCCGGCCCAGCGCCGTACCGCGGTCGGAGAGGAGCACCAGGCCCTGGTGGCAGGGCAGGTCGCGCGCCTCGGCGAGGTCGAGCGTGCCGTCGTCGTACAGCTCGTCGAGGTCGGCCGCCGCCACCTCCAGCTCGGCCATCCCGGAGTAGCCGGTGTCGGAGTCGGAGATCGCCTCGGCGCGGTACTCCTCGGCGTCGAGGCCGACCGCGGAGGCCTTGATCCGCAGCGGCAGGTCCTTGGAGACCAAGGTGACGTCGTGCCCCTCGTTGGCGAGGTTGCGCGCGACGGCGAGGATCCGGGTGTCGTTGTCGCCGAGGCGGAAGCCGGAGGGCAGCGACAGCGGATCGGTGTGGTTGAGCTCGACCCGGATCGTGCCGCCCTCGTCACCCACCGGGACCGGCTCGTCGAGCCGGCCGTGGACGACCCGCAGCTCGTCGAGCATCCGCAGGGCGGTGCGCGCGAAGAACCCCAGCTCGGGGTGGTGCCGCTTGCCCTCCAGCTCGGTGATCACGACCACCGGGAGGACGACCTCGTGCTCGGCGAACCTGCGCAGTGCCCCGGGGTCTGCCAGGAGGACGCTGGTGTCGAGCACGTAGGTGCGGACGGACGGTGCGCTGGAGGTGGCGCGCTGGGTGTTCTGGGTCTTCTTGGCCTGCGACGGCACGATGTCACCCCTCACGGGACGGCGCGCGCACTCCTCGCCCCGGCCCTAGTTCACGCTGGTGGACCGAGGGACCCGAAGGCCGAAGTGCCGGCCTCCGATCGCACGACAGGGTTCTTCCTGTCCTGCGGTGCAGTCGTGAACGCTCACGAGCGGGCCTCCCGATACGGAGAGCTTCCCCACTCCCCGATATGCCGAACGTACGCCTCGTACCCACTCGGGCACGACGACACGCCCGGACGCGCGGGTGAACGCGATGTTGCGATTCCGTGACGCCGGACGATGACGCAGGACCGGGGCGGGAGGGTTGTCAGCCAGGTCTGGTGCTTGTCGGCCGACGCACTGGCCGACAAGCACCGGAGTACCCGGCCAGCCGGGGACTCCTGCGCGGGCGACCTACGACCCGTAGCGCCGATCACGGTGGGCGTAGGCGCGGATGGCGCGCAGGAAGTCCACCCGCCGGAAGTCGGGCCAGTAGGCCTCGCAGAAGTAGAACTCGCTGTGGGTGCTCTGCCAGAGCAGGAAGCCGCCGAGCCGCTGCTCCCCCGAGGTGCGGATCACCAGGTCGGGGTCGGGCTGGCCCTTGGTGTAGAGGTGCTCGGCGATGTGGTCGACGTCGAGGACCTCGGCCAGCTCCTCCAGGGTCATCCCCTTGCCGGCCTGCTCGTGCAGCAGCGAGCGGACCGCGTCGGCGATCTCCCGGCGCCCGCCGTACCCCACGGCGATGTTCACCAGGATGCCCTCGATGTCGCGGGTCGCGTCCTCGGCGGCCTTGAGCCGCTCGGCGGTCGAGGCGGGCAGCAGGTCGAGGGCGCCGACGGGGTGCAACCGCCAGCGCTGCTCGTCGGCGAGGGAGTCCACCGCCTCCTCGATGATCTGCAGGAGCGGCTGGAGCTCGGCCGCGGGCCGGTTGAGGTTGTCGGTGGAGAGCAGCCACAGCGTCACGTGCTCGATGCCGGCCTCCTCGCACCAGCCGAGCAGCGGCTCGATGTTGGCCGCCCCGGCCCGGTGACCGTGCGCGGTGTCGGCGCCGACGGCCTTGGCCCAGCGCCGGTTGCCGTCGAGCATGACCCCCACGTGCTTGGGCAGCCGGTCGGTCGGCATCCGGCGCAGCATCCGTGCCTCGTACGCCGGGTAGAGCACCCTCCTGAGGCCACGCTTCCAGTCCGCCACGCCTCGATGCTACCGGCGCCGGGGCCGCCCGGCGCGCCCCTGCTCCTCACCCATGTGGGGGAGGCATCCCCCGTTCTTCACCCCCTGACCCGGTACGGTCGGACCATGAGCAACACGATGAGCGGGGCTATCCGGCATGGTCTGGACAACCTCGGCGAGACCCTCGAAGAGGTGAAGCCGAGGCTGCGCGGCTGGCTGCACCTGGGGATCGCTCCACTCACGCTCGCCGCCGGCATCGTGCTCGTCGCGCTCTCCCCCGACACCCTCACCAGGGTCGGCTCGATCGCCTTCACCGGCACCGCGCTGATCCTGTTCACGGTGTCGGCGATCTACCACACCGGCACCTGGTCGCCGCGGACCTGGGCGTTCCTGCGCCGCTTCGACCACGCCAACATCTTCCTGCTGATCGCGGGCTCCTACACGCCGTTCAGCCTGATGCTGCTCGAGGGCCCGCAACGGGTGTGGCTGCTGGTGACGGTGTGGACCGGCGCCATCCTGGGCGTGCTGTTCCGGGTCTTCTGGACCGACGCGCCCCGCTGGCTCTACGTGCCCATCTACATCGCGCTCGGCTGGGCAGCCGTGTTCTTCATCCCCTCCTTCCTCGACGGGGCCACCAGGCTGGGCGTCGGGGTGGGCATCGCCATCTTCACGATGATCTGCGTCGGGGGCGCGCTCTACACGATGGGCGGGGTCGTCTACGGCTTCAAGCGGCCCAACCCGTCGCCGCGCTGGTTCGGCTTCCACGAGGTCTTCCACACCTTCACGATCCTGGCCTTCGTGTCCCACTACGTCGGCGTGTCGCTGGCGACGTACTCCATGCGCTGACGCCGACACTCATCAGGGCGCCGGACGGTACGGACCGCCGTGCGTGCCTGAGGACGACATCGCTAGCGCTTGGGGATGGTGGTCCCGCGTCCGTGCAGCATGGTGATCATCTGGCCGAGCTGCTGCTCGGCCTTCTCGGTGCGCGTGAACGAGGTCAGGGTCAGCAGCGGCTTGAACCGCTGCCGCGCGATGGCCTTGGGATAGGTGAACTCCTTGAGCCCGTCGGCGCCGTGGATCCTGCCGAAGCCGGAGTCGCCGACACCGCCGAAGGGCAGGCTCGGGATGGCCGCGAACGTGATCACGCCGTTGATCGCGGTCATGCCCGAGCGGATGCGAGCCGCGATCTCCATGCCGCGCTCCTTGGCGAAGACCGTCGAGCCGAGGCCGTAGCGGGTCGCGTTGGCGCGCGTGATCGCCTCCTCCATGTCCCGCACCCTGGCCACCGTGACGGTCGGCCCGAAGGTCTCCTCCTGGACCGCCAGCGAGTCCTCGGGCACGTCGACGAGGATCGTCGGCTGGACGAAGCGGTCCCCCACCGCCTCCACCCCGCCGAGGACGGCGCGGCCACCCCGGTCGAGGGCGTCCTGGATGTGGCTGCGGATGACGCCGAGCTGCTTGGGCATGGTGATCGGCCCGATCTGGGCGCCGGAGGTCGCGTCGGCGCGCAGGCCCTTGGCCTTCTCGAGCAGGGCGGCGAGGAAGTCGTCATAGACCCGCTCGTGCACGTAGACCCGCTCCACGCCGGTGCAGGTCTGCCCGGCGTTCGCGCAGGCGCCCCACAGGGCGGCGTCGGCAGCGGCGTCGATGTCCGCGTCCGCGTCCACGAGCACGGCGTCCTTGCCGCCGGCCTCGATGACGACCGGTGTCAGCGTCTCGGCGCACGCGGCCATCACCTGCTTGCCGGTCGCGGTCGACCCGGTGAAGGCCACCTTGTCGACACCGGCCCGGCACAGCGCGGCACCGGTCTCCCCGAAGCCGGTGACCACCTGGAGCACCGGGTGTCCGACCGTCTCGAGGAAGGTCCGCGCCAGCCACTCCCCCACGCCCGGGGTGTACTCGCTGGGCTTGAACACCACGGCGTTGCCGGCCGCCAGCGCGTAGCCGATCGAGCCCATCGGCGTGAAGACCGGGTAGTTCCAGGGTCCGATCACCCCGACCACGCCGAGCGGGAGGTACTCCACGGTGGCCGCCTGGTTGGACATCACCAGCCCGGAGGAGACCTTGCGGCGCTTGAGCACCTTGCCGGCGTGCCCGGCGGCCCAGGCGAGGTGGTCGATCGCGAGCGCGGCCTCCAGCACCGCGTCGCCGTGCGGCTTGCCGGTCTCGCGGTGCATCAGGTCGGCGAGCTGGGCGACCCGGCGGGTGATCACGCCCTTCCACGCCGAGAGGTGCCGGTCGCGCTCGTCGTACGACAGCGCCGACCACCATGCGGCTGCCTCACGGGCCCGCATCACGGCGGCGCGGACCTCCTCCTCGGAGTGCACGGGGTGCGTGCCGACCACGTCGTCGGTGGTGGGGTCCAGCGACTCGAAGGTGCTGACACGGTTCTCGGTCTGGGTCATCGCGACTTCCTGATCTCGTCGGCCGCCTTCTCGGCGAGCATGATGGTGGGGGCGTTGGTGTTGCCGCGGGGCACGGCCGGCATGACGGAGGCGTCCACGACCCGCAGGCCCTCCACCCCGCGGACCCGGAGCGCGGCGTCGACGACGGCGTCCTCCCCCGAGCCCATCGCACACGTCGCGACGGGGTGGTAGAGCGTCTGCGCCCAGGTCCGGACGTGCTCGACCAGGTCGTCGTCGGACGGGTTGTCGGGCAGGTTCCACGGCCGGTCGAGGTAGCGGCTCACCGCGCCCTGCGTGCACATCTCCCACGTACGACGCGCTCCGGCCAGCAGCGCGTCGAGGTCGGTCTGGTCCTCGAGGTAGGCCGCGTCGATGGCGGGGTGCCAGGTCGGGTCGGTGGACCGCAGCCGCACCGATCCGCGACTGGCGACCGACACCAGGGTGGGTGCGGCCGTGAACATCCGGCTGGTCGGCTCGTGCAGGCCGTTGTCGTAGAAGCCGGACGGCGCCGCGTGGATCTGGATGTCGGGGGCGGCGAGCCCGTCCCGGCTGGTGAAGAACGCGCCGGCCTCCCCCACGTTGGAGGCGAGCGGGCCGGTGCCCCGGGCCTTCCAGCGCGCGAAGTTGCGCAGGTTGTTGAGCTGGGCGAGGTCGGTGGTGCCGCGTGTGTACCAGAGCAGCGGCACGACCGGGTGGTCCTGCAGGTTGGCGCCCACGCCCGGCACGTCGGCCCGGACCTCGACGCCCACCTCGGCGAGGTGGTTGCCCGGGCCGATGCCCGAGAGCATCAGCAGCTGCGGGCTGTTGATCGCGCCCCCGCAGAGCAGCACCTCGCGGGTGGCGCGGACCGTATGCTCGGCGCCGGCCTGCCGGAACGTCAGCCCGGTGGCCCGCTCGCCGTCGAGCTCCACCCTGCAGGCCAGCGCACCTGTCGCCACGGTCAGGTTGGTGCGGGCGCGGGCCGGCTTGAGGTAGGCCTCGTTGGTCGACCAGCGCCGTCCGCCCTTGCAGGTCACCTGGTAGAGGCCGGCGCCCTCCTGCTCGGCGCCGTTGAAGTCGTCGGTCGGCTTCAGCCCGGCGCTGACGGCGCTGTCGACGAAGGCGTGGCTCAGGTCGTGGGTGTAGCGGCGGTCCTCCACGTGCAGCGGGCCGCCCTGGCCGTGGAACCGGCCGGCGAGGCGGGCGTTGTCCTCGGCCTTCTTGAACCAGGGCAGGCAGTCCTCGTAGCCCCAGCCGGCCGCGCCGTACTGGTCGCGCCACGCGTCGTAGTCGGCGCGGTTGCCGCGGATGTAGATCATCGCGTTCATCGACGAGCAGCCGCCGAGCGCCTTCATCCGCGGCCAGTACGCGCGCCGGTTGTGCAGCTGCTTCTGCTCGGTCGTCGAGTAGTTCCAGTCCCACCGGGTCTTGAACAGGCTCGGGAACGCCGCCGGGATCATCACCTCGTCGGCGTCGGCCTCGCCGCCGGCCTCGAGCAGCAGCACGCTCGTCCCCGGGTCCTCGCTGAGCCGGGCCGCGAGCACCGCGCCCGCGCTCCCCGCACCGACGATCACGTAGTCATAGCTGTCCGCAGGCATGGTGACGTCCTTCACATAGGGGCTCTCCCCGAACGTACCGCCCGGTAGCCCGGCGCGAAATGACCCGCACGCGTCGGGTCAGGGCAGCTCCGCCGGGTCGGTGACGGGGCGCTCGCAGACCTGGCCCCGGCAGACGTACGCCGTCGGGCGCCCGTCCACGGCGGTGCGTCCGGTCAGGAGAGGGATGTCCTCGCGCGGCCCGTCGGCCACGACCACGACCGCTCCCGGGATCTGTCGGGCGCGCCGCTCGAGCGCATCCCGCTCGGCGCCGACCGGCCCGACCACCGCGACCTCGAGCGGTCCCTCGAGCATCGCCTCGGCCGCGGCGAGCGACCAGCCGGCGAAGCGCGGCACCCGCTCGGCGAGAGCGGCCACGGTCGCGAGCGCCTCCTCCGCCGCCTGGCGGTGACGGCCCGACCCGGTGAGCGCGGCGTACTCCGCCAGCGCATGGACGGTCGCCGAGAGCCCGGCCGGGCTGGCGTTGTCGGACGGGTCCCGCGGCCGCGCGACCAGGGCCTCCGCATCCGCGGCGGTGTCGAAGAAGCCGCCGTCCTCGGCGCGGAACCGGTCCAGCGCGTCGTCGAGAAGCACCCGCGCCCGCTCCAGCCACCGGGCGTCCCCGGTGGCCTGCACGAGGGCGAGGTAGCCGGACGCCACGCAGCCCAGGTCCTCCAGCACCGCGGCGTGCCGCCCCGGCTCGCCGTCGCGGGAGACCCGCAGCAGGCGCCCGTCCGCGGTGTGCACCGAGGCGAGCAGCTCGCCGGCCGATACCGCGGCATCGACGTAGTCCGGCTCGTCGAGGTGCAGGCCGGCGGCGCACAGGCCGGAGATCGCTAACCCGTTCCACGCGGCGACGACCTTGTCGTCCCGCTCGGGTCGGACGCGGGTCTCCCGGGCCGCCATCAGGACCGTGCGCACGTCGGCGAGCCGCTGGGCGCCTGGCCCCTCGGGCTCGCGCAGGAGCTGCAGGGTCGATGCGCCGTGCTCGAACGTGCCGGCCGGCGTCACCTCGAACGCCTGCGCGGCCCAGGCCCCGTCGTCCGGGCCGAGCACGTCGACGAGCTGCTCGGGCGTCCAGGCGTAGAACCTGCCCTCGACACCCTCGCTGTCCGCGTCGAGGGCCGATGCGAAGCCACCCTCGGCGGTGCCGAGCTCGCGCAGCAGGAAGTCGGCGGTCTCACGGGCCACCCGCTCCCCCAGCGCGCCGCCCCACCGCGCGTAGACGCCGAGCAGCTGGGCGTTGTCGTAGAGCATCTTCTCGAAGTGCGGGACGACCCACTGCCGGTCGACCGAGTAGCGCGCGAAGCCGCCGCCCAGCTGGTCGTACATCCCGCCGCGTGCCATCGCCTCGCAGGTCGCGTCCAGCATCGCCCGGGCGCGCTCGTCGTCGGTGCGCGCGCCGTGCCGCAGCAGGAACTCCAGGACCATCGACGGCGGGAACTTCGGGGCGTCCCCGAAGCCTCCGTTGCGTCCGTCGAACTCCTGGGCCAGCGCCGCGACCGCGTCGTCCAGCACCCCGGCACCGACCTGCCCCGAGGCGGCGGCCACCTGCTGGTTGAGGTGCTCGCGCAGGTTGCCCGCGACGCGGCGTACGTCGTCCCCGCGGTTCTGCCAGGCGTCGACCAGCGCCTGGAGCAGCTGCCCGAAGGACGGCTGCCCGTGCCGCGGCTCGTCGGGGAAGTAGGTGCCGGCGAAGAAGGGGCTGCCGTCATGGTCGAGCACGCAGGTCATCGGCCAGCCGCCCTGGCCGGTCATCGCGGTGGTCGCCTGCATGTAGACGGCGTCCACGTCCGGTCGCTCCTCGCGGTCGACCTTGATGCTCACGAAGTGCTCGTTCAGGTAGGCCGCAACGACCTCGTCCTCGAAGGACTCGTGGGCCATCACGTGGCACCAGTGGCAGGCGGCGTACCCGACCGAGAGCAGGACGGGCACGTTGCGGCGCCGGGCCTCCTCGAAGGCCTCGGGTTCCCACTCCCACCAGTGCACCGGGTTGTCTGCGTGCTGGAGGAGGTACGGCGAGGTCGCGTGCTTGAGGCGGTTCACTCACCCCACCTTGACACGCACTTGGTCGGCGCGCGCGGAGCAGGCGCGCCGCCGTCCTGACCGTGGGTCGGACCGCCGGGGTCCTAGAGTCGGCGGGGTGACGGAGCCACCTGTCCTGGAACCGGAGGAGCAGCGCCTCCTCGGCAGCCTGATGGAGAAGCAGTCCACGGTGCCGGCGTCCTACCCGCTGACGGCCAATGCGCTGCGGGCCGCCTGCAACCAGAGCAGCAACCGCGAGCCGGTCGTCGACTACGACGAGCAGCTGGTCGCGCACACCGCGCGGGCGCTGAAGGAGCGCGGGCTGCTGCGGATCGTGTGGTCCGACACCGGGCGGCGGACGTTGAAGTACCACCAGGTCCTCGACGAGGTGCTGGAGCTCGAGGCGGACGAGCGGGCCCTCCTGACCGTCCTGCTGCTCCGGGGTCCGCAGGCGCCCGGCGAGCTGCGCACCCGCACCGAGCGGTTGCACCCGTTCGCCGACCGGGACCAGGTCGAGGCCTGCCTGGGCCGGATGGCCGGACGGCCGCAGCCGCTGGTGCGCGAGCTCGAACGGCGGCCCGGGCAGCACGACCGGCGCTGGGTCCACCTCCTCGGACCGGTCCCCCAGGAGCCCACGCCTGCCGAGGCGGCGACGGTCGACCGGGACACCGTGATCGAGGGCGGTGCGGACGCGCGCGACGCCCGCGTGCGGTCGTCGTACGACGCCGTCGCCGCTGGGTACGCCGAGCACCTCGTGGACGAGCTGCGCGGACTGCCCTTCGAGACCTGGCTGCTGGACCGGGTGCTGTCCCACGCCGACGGACGTCCCGTGGTGGAGGTCGGCTCGGGACCGGGGCACGTGACGGCGTACCTGGCCCAGGGGGGCGCGGCGGCCGTGGGCATCGACCTGTCGCCCGGGATGGTGAGCGAGGCGCGCCGACGCTTCCCGGGCTGCAGCTTCGAGGTCGGCGACCTGCGCCGCCTCAGCCGCCCCGCGGCGAGCCCGGCGTGGGCGGCCGTGCTGGGGTGGTACTCCCTGATCCACCTGGCGACCTCGGAGCTGCCTGACGCGGTTGCAGCCCTGGTCCGTCCCCTCGCCCCGGGCGGATGGCTGGTCCTGGCCCTGCATGCCGGCGCCGAGGTCCGCCACGTCGACGAGTGGTTCGACCAGGAGGTCGACCTCGACTTCGTGCTGCACGAACCGGCGGCGCTGGTCGCGCTCGTCGAGGCCGGCGGGCTCGTCGACGTCGAGTGGTACCTGCGCGGCCCCGTGACGGCCCGGGGCGAGACGACTCAGCGCCTGTACGTCATCGGTCGCGCACCGGCGTGATCCTGCCTAGGGTCGGGGCGTGATCCTGCCTAGGGTCGGGTCGCATGACGGCTCGACTCCTGGCCCTGTCCATCGACGCGCACGACCCGGCCGTGGTCGGGGCGTTCTGGGCCGGCGTCCTCGGGCGGCCGTTGAGCGCTGACGGAACGACGGTATTGCCGGGCGACCCGCCGGACCTCGCTCTCCGGTTCGTGCCGAGCGACGCTCACAGGGTCGGCCCGAACTGGATCCATCTGCACCTGACGAGCTCGACCCCGGAGGACCAGGAGCGGATCGTGGCGCGGTGCCTCGACCTCGGCGCCGGCCACCTCGACGTCGGCAAGCGCCCCGAGGAGGGTCACGTGGTCCTCGCCGATCCCGAGGGCAACGAGTTCTGCGTCATCGAGCCGGGCAACAGGTTCCTGGCCGGCTGCGGCTTCCTGGGCGAGCTCGCCTGCGACGGCACCCGCGAGGTCGGGCTGTTCTGGAGCGAGGCGCTGGCGTGGCCGCTCAACTGGGACCAGGACGGAGAGACCTCGATCCAGTCCCCGACGGGCGGCACCAAGATCTCGTGGGGCGGTCCCCCGGTCGCGCCGAAGGCGGGCCGCAACCTCCGTCTGGAGCTCGAGGCGGACGACGCCGAGGCAGAGCGGCTGATCTCCCTCGGCGCGACCCGGCTCGGTGACGTCCTGTACGCCGACCCCGACGGCAACGAGTTCCGCCTCGTGGCGCCCCTCGGCCGAAGATGACCGGGCAGAGGATCGCGATCACCCCTGGGCCCACAGCGTCACCATGCGCCGTTGACGCTGGCGCTCATCTCGCTCACATCCCCGTCCCCTGGTTCTCGAGCGAGCGCTTGAGGGAGTCGAGCGTGCGGCTCCGCTCCAGGTTCGCCATCCACGCCGCGCCCGGCTTCATCAACCTCATCCAGCCGTAGAGCTCGCCCACCGCGACGTGGTGGACCACGGTTGCGTTCTCGTCGCCCTCCAGGACATAGGCGGGCCGAGCCTGGGTGATCGGCGATCCGAACCAGCGCAGGGTCTCGCGGAAGGCGATCCGGTTCGGCGGCACGAACTCGGTCACCTCGCCGTCGAAGCTGCCCATCCGGGTGCGGTCGACGTAGGTCGTCCCCTCGCGGATCGCCTCGTCCGGCTTCGTCTCACACCGTCGGAACATGCCGTTGCGGTGCATCCACCGCCCATAGCCGGGCAGGTCCGCCAACCGCTCGAAGACCTCGCCGACGGGTCGCTGGATCGTCGTCTGCGACTCGAACCGGACGATGCTGCTGCTCATCGTGCCTCCGCCCCTCGTTGCGGTGTGCTCATCAGGGTACGCGCGAGCAGCCTCGCGGGCGGCGACGCTTTCCCTCCCCTCAGCCGGCGTCGAGGACCTGCCGCAGCCGATCCGCGAAGGCCCCCGGGTCGTTCTGCGGCGACCACTCGTTGGTCATGAACCCGCCGTGGTCGCCGGGGAGCACGACGGCCTCCACGCCGAGCAGCCCTGCGAGTGCCTCGCCACCACGGTGGGGCATCGTCCGACCACTCGTCGCACCGACGGCCGGCACGATCCGCACCCCCGATGCCCGCAGCGCCGCGCCGTCGGGGTGGTAGGCCGGCATCCCGAGGTTGCGACCCAGGAGGGCATCGTCGCGGCGGCCGTCGTCCTCGGTCGGCAACCCGAACTGGGCGGGCTCCGGCGCCGGCCCGTCGAGGTAGTCGTCCGGGAGCGGACCGTCGTACATGACGAGCTGGATGAACTTCGCCAGCGCCGGGCCCTGGCCCAGCTCCTGGTAGGTCGCCCCGATGTCGGCGAGGACCCGGTCGAGCGTCTCGCGGTCCTCGAGGAGCGTGGTCAGCGGAGGCTCGTGGGCCACCACGGTCCCGACCTCGTCCGGGTGTGCGAGCAGCCAGGGCAGGGCCGCCACCGCACCACCGCTCGTGGCGAACACGTCGACCCGACCCAGGCCCGTCGCCTCGACGACCCGGTGGAGGTCCTCCGCGTGCGCCTCGTAGGACACCTCCGCGCCCTCCTCGAGCTTGCTGCGCTCGCTGACTCGCGGGTCGTACGTGATCACGGTCCGGTCGTCGAGGTGGGCCACCAGCTGTGCGAAGCCGGACGCCGCCATCGGCGAACCGAGGACGAAGAGGGGTGGGTGCGCGCCCGGCGTGTCCGGCCGGTGCACGTCGTACGTCAGCACCGCGCCCGGCACGCCGACGGTGTGGGTGGTCGGCTGGCTCATGGCTCCTCCTCGACAGCGACTCGTGGAGACCTGACCGGCGCCGGGCGCCGGATTCACCGGTCTGCCGGAGAGGTCGACCGCCAACCGAGGTCGGCGCCTGTGGAGACGCCGACCTCGGTTGCGTTCGCGGGCTCAGCGAGCAGGCTGCGCCACGAAGGTGGTCGTGCCCGAGCCGACCCGGAAGACGGCGCGGCCGTCCTGGACGCCGAGGTAGTCGGCGTCGCCCCCGGCGACCTTGTACGCCGAGCCGGTCTCGGCCGGCAGGGCGACGGTGGCGGTGACGTTGACCGGGATGTCGACGGTGGTGTTGACGCCGTGCGCGTTCCGGTCCCACGTGACGCCGACGTCACCGCGCTCGGTCCACTGGGTGCCGGACGCGTGGTCGAGTCCGGCGTCGGCCGGCTCGATCCGTACCGACTCGGCCGCCGGCGAGGTCACCGTCAGGCCCAACAGCCCCTCGATCACACCGACCGCGCCGGCGCCGCCCCAGCCGTGCGAGAAGCTCTCACTGTTGCTCTGCGACACCTGGGAGGGGGTGCAGTCGGAGGTGCCGCAACCGGGCGTCCACTGCTCCCACATGAACGTTCCACCTTCGGCGAGCACCTGGGCCGGGCCGTCGTGTGCGGGATCGGTGAGGATCCGCACCATGGTGTCGGGCCGGTCCACGACACGCAGTGCTTCCAGCAGGGTCCGCAGCGTCATCGGGCCCTGCTGCATTCCCAGCGCCGACAGGTCGTCGCCGATCCTGCGGTAGGTCGCCGGGTCGGCCACGCCATACGCCGCGGGGAAGCTCTGCGAGTGCTCCCCCTGGTGGTCGATCCGCGTGCCGTCGGCGGTGAGGCCGTCGGACCAGTTCCCGGTGGTCGGGTCGACGAGCTGCTGTCGCATCGCGGCAGAGAGCCTGTCTGCCCGGTCGGCGTACGTGGACCTGGTCGCAGCCTCTCCCAGTGCTTCGGCCGCCTGGGCGACCGAGCGCTGTGCACCCACGGCGAGGGCGTTGACGACCGTCCGGTCGACGTTGTCGGTGGTGACGTAGCCGTAGCGCATCGGCGCGGGCCAGTCGATGATCCCGTACAGGTAGGGGCCGCTGCCGCCGGGGAGGTTCGCCACCAGCCCGTGGCTGTCGACGGCGTTCCAGGTGTAGTCGGCGACGTTGCGCATCACCGGCAGGGCCTGCCGGAGCAGCGCGGCGTCCCCCGTGGTCTGGTAGTAGCGCCACACCCACTCCGGAAACATCTCGGTGTAGTCCGGGATGTCGCGCTTGGCGTCGCCGTTGGGGTAGACCGAGTTCATCCCACCGTTGGGCCAGTAGCGCTTCTGCGAGCTCATGAACGCGACGATCGCCTGCCGGGTCAGGCTCCGCTCCCCCTCGGTGGCCATCGTGGCCCACGACTCGTCGATCGCGTCGCCGAGGAACTGCCCCTTCTCGCGGGTGGGCGTGTCCAGGAAGACGTTCTGCGCCGACTGCAGGGCCGACCGCCGCATCAGCTCGAACACCTTGTCCAGGGTGTCGTTGCTGCTGGTGAACGTCGCCGGGTGGACGGCGTCGGTGTTCTGCACGACCGCGGAGATGTCCGCGGCGGTCAGGTCCTCGCCCGGGTCGCTGATCTCGAGGTAGCGCCAGCCCCAGTACGTGAACGGCTCCGCGACCTGCTCGCCGTCCTTCTCGGTGTAGTAGAAGCGCATGTTGCTGCCCTGGGTGTCGAGCTTCGACGTCCCGGCGCGGGAGGTCTCGACCCAGGCGCCTGCGTCGTGCGAGGCCGTGAGCGGTCCGTCGAGGGTGACGACGTTGCCGTCGACCCCGGCCACGGTGTGCTCCTCCGGGTTGCCGGGCCCGTAGCCGTCCGCCGGCGCGTCCACGGTGATCCGGTCGCCGACGTGGGCGATGCTGCCGCTGCTCAGCGACACGGTCGTATCACCGGCGGTCGCCGCCGCGGAGAGCGTGGTGTTTGCCTGCCGGTAGCTGGTCGTCATCGTGAGCTGTCGGCCGGCCACGCCGGAGTGCAGCTGCACCGACGGCACGGCCGAGACGACCTGGCCGAAGTCGGCGAGCACGTTGCCGTCGGCGAGCCGCTGCACAGACACCGGGTGCACCACGTGCGAAGAGAGATGCGCCTCCAGCGCGCTGAGGTGCGTGAAGGCGCACGGCGACGACTGGCCCTCGTAGGAGGAGCAGCTTGCCGGGTTCGGCCGCGGATGCGCCCCGATGACCGTCGCGGGCGACCACGCGCTGTCGTCGTACGACGCGCTGTCCCAGCCGGTCATCTCCTTGGTGGCGTCGTAGTACTCCACCCGGTCACCGGCATCGCTGTTGCGGTAGGTGAGCGTGTCGACCCGCTGCGGCTCGTAGCGGTGCACCTTCCAGTCGCCGTTGGAGACCATGACGTCGTGGCTGCCGTCGGCGTGGTCGACCACGACCTTCACGAGCAGGCCCGCGGGGCCTTCCGGGGCGCTGGGGCCGTTGGCGCGGCCCTGGCACTTGCAGCTCCAGTAGTGCAGCACCACCCCGATGGGGAGCTTCTCCCCTGCCGTCACGTCCGGGATGGCGGAGACGTCGTAGTAGCCCTCGCCGGCGTACTCGTAGGAGGAGCTGCGCTGCACCACGCTGCCGCCGATGCTTGCCTGCCAGTCGCCCATTCCGGCGACGTACAGCCGAGCCCGCGTGACTGGACTCCCGTCCGAGACACGCATGACGTCACGGGCTGCGGTCCACTCGTTGCTGGCGTCGTTCCCGGTGGCCGGGCGACGAATCCACTCCGCGCCGGACCAGTCCTGGTCGTCCAGTCCGGTGACGAAGGACGCGGGCCGAGCGTACGGCGACCGCGCCCCCTGTCGGTCCCAGGTGCGCACGGTCCACGAGTACGCGGTGCCCGGCGACAGCGCCGGTCCTTCATAGGGGACCCAGGACTGGGAGCCGGACGACACCTTGCCGCTGTCCCACACCGGCTGTGCCGAACCGTCCTCGACGACCAGCTCGTAGGCCGTCTGGATCTCGTTGCGGTCGACGTCGTGCGGGAGCCAGCCGAACTGCGGCTTGCCCTCGATGGCCAGCGGATCAGTGCGGTCGTCGACCGTGAGGCCGTCCGGCGCGGTCGGAGAGTGGTTGGGGTCGTGGGCAGCTGCCACTCCGGCCGCTGACGTGCCCACCCCTGCGCCCAGACCTGCGACGAGGGTGAGAGCGGCCATGCTCCGGACGGTTCGGAAAGGGGATCTCATGCGCGAAGGACCTTCCGTTCTGGGGGGACACGTCTCCCACGCCGGGAGAGCGCGCCCCAATGCAGACCCGAGAACAGAAAGTTGGGCCGACGCCAGCAACGTTCAACCAGACAATGAAACGTATCAATCAGGTTGCCGACGACCTTAGGAAGTGACCGCGGTCACTGTCAATGGCCGCTTCCGGACAAGCAGATCCCTATCGATCCCGTCCCGCATGCGGGTTGAAACGCGCCCAAAGGAACCCGCGGCCGTCCGTGACGACTGTCCGGCCGGTGCACGTCGTACGCCCGCGCGTCTACCCTCACCTGGTGCCTCACGACCATCGACGCATCTTCCGGGCGGGCGCTCTCCACCGATGAGCCCGACCGCATGGGACGAGGCCGTCATGCGATGGGTGGCGGAGCACCGACAGCAGTGGTTGACCCACGTGGCCTTCGCCGTGATGG
>Ga0308174_10000138_pt1 | contig 29188 bp, 27 predicted proteins | sample PhyPR2_FD_203894 | JGI IMG/M metagenome (GOLD analysis project Ga0308174, IMG submission 203894) | Soil microbial communities from UC Gill Tract Community Farm, Albany, California, United States - DLSLS.P.R2 | ecosystem: Environmental > Terrestrial > Soil > Agricultural land | place: USA... | reverse complement strand
AAGGATGCGTTTCATTGCCAAGTAGTCAGGCTAACTTACCGGCAATATTCTCCAGAATTCGCGCGAGTTCGACATCATTTTGGGTGATCCCACCCGAATCATGGGTCGTCAGATCGACGGTTACCCGATTGTAGACGTTGCACCACTCGGGGTGGTGATTCATTTCCTCTATCAGGACAGCTGCGGTCGCCATGAAGCCGAATGCGTGCGCAAAATCAGGGAATTTGTATTCGCGATGTAGCTTGCTGCTTTGAACTGTCCATCCGGAAAGCTGCCCAAGGGCGGACTGCAATTCTGTGTCGGTTAACTTTTGCCTGGCCATTCCGTCATTTTTGCAAAGGCGAGGCGAGGGTTCTATCCATTCCAGTAATCGTCCACCGCCCGGGCTTTAAAACGTGATCTGATATATAAGGGACGTTGATTGCGGCTGCCAAGCGGTACGGTAGCCGGTTGTCCTTTTACTGGTTTTTGAGAAACATCAGTGCCGCGATTCGATATCTTGCTCCGCCATTTCGGTCGCTCGGGCCTTTGGCTGAGCGTAATTGGCCTCGTTTCGGGCGGCTGCATTCTCGGCCGGAATTCGCAAACCGCTGAAAATCGTTCCGGGCCTGAACTCTCCTACGGTCAGGTGGTGACGCCGTTCGTTCAGCAGAATTGTGCTGTTTGTCACAACGAAAAACTGAAAACCGCAGGTCTCGCGCTCACTAACTATCACGATTTGGCTTCGCTTTTGCGTGATCGTGATCTTTGGGAAAAGGTCGTCCGCCGGGTGCGTGCGGGTGAAATGCCCCCGAAAGGCATGCCCCGCCCTAAACCGGAAGCCATCGCCGCGGTTACAGGCTGGATCGAACGGCAGTTCGCCGAGGCTGACCGCAGCATGCCGGCCGATCCCGGACGATTGACTGCTCATCGCCTGAACCGGGTCGAGTACAACAATACGGTCCGCGATCTGCTGGCCGTCAATTTCAAGCCTGCGGCTGATTTTCCGGCAGACGATTCCGGCTATGGATTTGACAACGTAGGCGACGTATTGTCTGTCTCGCCGGTTCTGATGGAAAAATATCTGAACGCAGCCACCGCTATCGCGAACCGAGCCATTCCAACCGACGCGCTCCCCCGTCCTACTCGTCTACGCTACTCTCCGGAACACAACGCGAACGATGACGGCATGGCGCTCGAGAACCGGTTCGATTTTCCAGCCGAAGGAGATTACGACATCAAGGTAGTCGTGAGCGGCCGGAAAGCACCATTTCGGCTGCATCTTTCGCTCGATGGCAAGGAAATCAAAACAGCAGACGTTCTGGTTGAGAAAGATAAGCCGCGCTCCTACGAAGTTCGACTTCATGTCCTCTATGGCGGCCACTTGCTGTCTTCCACTATGGAGCCGAGGACGCCATCGCGCGGGGAAGTGGCTACGGCGAAGCGATTGAAGAGCGAAGAAGACGCTGATTATCGGAAGGCCGTGTCAAAGCACCCCGAAGACGCGAAGGAGATTGCACTCCAGCGTGCTGTTTCGAATCCTCCGACATTCATCGACGCATTCGAAATACGTGGTCCCTATAACGCCCTGCGTCCACCCATTCCGGAAAGTTACCGGCGCATTTTTGTGTGCGGGCACGCCCCTGGGCAACACAATGCAGCTTGTGCCCGGCTTGATCTGGAAAAGCTTGCCAGGCTGGCCTATCGCCGCCCTGTTACACCCGATGAGGTATCGCGCCTTACAGGCCTGGTAGCGAGTGCGCAGAACGACGGCATGACCTTTGAGCAAGCCATGCGCGCCGGTGTCGAGGCGATACTTGTGTCGCCGAATTTCCTTTTCCGCATCGAGCGCGATCCGAAACCCAACGACCCTTCCGCTGTTCATCCTGTCAATGACTATGAGATGGCTTCCCGCCTTTCCTACTTCCTCTGGAGCAGCATGCCGGATGAACCACTGCTCAATTGCGCAGCCGCTGGTCAACTGCACGATACAGCCGTTCTCACCGCTCAAGTCAAGCGCATGTTGCAGGACCCAAAATCTGATGCGCTGATCTCGAATTTCTTCGGGCAATGGCTGGAGCTTCGCAACCTGGACAGCATCCGCCCCGATCCGGACGAGTTCCCAGCCTTCAACACACAACTACGCCTTGCCATGTACACGGAATCGGAACTGTTCGTTCAATCGATTGTGCGTGAGGATCGCAGCGTCATCGACTTGTTGAATGGGAAGTATACATTTCTAAACGAGAGGCTGGCAAAGTTCTACGGCGTTCCAGGGGTAACAGGAAATCAGTTCCGCCGCGTCGATCTGGACGGCACGCAACGAAGCGGCATTCTTACCCAGGCGAGTGTCCTCACTGTGACTTCATATCCTACGCGGACCTCGCCGGTTTTGCGCGGAAAATGGATCCTCGAAAATGTCTTGAATGCTCCTCCGCCTCCACCGCCGCCCGGTGTCGGGTCTATCGACGCGAAGGGTGGCCCGTTGGCCGGAACCATGCGTCAGCAGATGGAAAAACATCGCGCGAATCCAATGTGCGCCAGTTGCCACGTGCGCATGGATCCGCTTGGTTTCGCGCTTGAAAATTACGATGCGATCGGACAGTGGCGAACGCGCGACGCCGGGCAGCCGGTAGATGCCAGCGGCTCTATGCCCGATGGGAAATCATTCCGAGGCAGCGCCGAACTCAAAGCGATCCTCGCCGCGAACAGTAACACTTTCGCAGAATGCTTGACGGAAAAAATGATGATCTATGCTCTGGGCCGCGGGCTGAAAGGATATGATCAACGGGCCGTCAAGCAGATCGTGAAAGACCTCTCGGCCAATAACTACCGGTTCTCGGCTTTGATTTCGGGAATCGTCAACAGCATCCCCTTCCAGATGGGTCGGGGAGACGGAGGAACGGAAGTGACTACGTCCCAGTCAACAAAGAATGCGGGTGGTGGCAAGTGATCCTAACTCGGAAGCATGTTTCGCGGCGTACGCTTTTGCGCGGCCTTGGAGCGGCCGTTGCTCTGCCGGTGCTCGATGCCATGATGCCGGCGCTAAGTGCCGCTTCTGCTGTCACGCGGAAAGTGGCGCCCAATCGCATGGTTTTCGTGTATGTTCCCAACGGAATCGACATGCGGAACTGGACCCCTGCCGCGGAAGGACGAGCCTTCCAGCTTCCGAAAATTCTAAGCTCGCTCGCGCCCGTGCAGGACGACGTGCTGGTGCTCAGTGGGCTGATGGATCACGGCGGCATGGCGCTCGGCGATGGGCCGGGCGATCACGCGCGAGCTTCTGCCAGCTTTCTCACTGGCGTTCACCCAAAGAAGACAGCGGGCTCCGACATCTCCGCCGGCATTTCAGTAGATCAGCTTGCGGCGCAAAAAATCGGAGCCGCCACTCGACTGGCTTCCCTGGAACTAGGCTGCGAGGACGGTCATCTTGCGGGCAATTGCGACTCCGGCTACGCATGCGCTTATGTGAACAGCATTTCCTGGCGATCGGCCACCGTGCCTAATCCGCCTGAAATTAACCCGCGAGCCGTCTTCGAACGCCTCTTCGGAAACGATGAAAATGCCGGTGATCCCGCGGCGCGCGCCCGTAACGCTCGCGCGCGGCAAAGCATTCTCGACCTTGTCGCCGATGACACTCGCCGTCTCCAAGTGGGCCTGGGCAACACGGATCGCCGTAAGCTCGACGAATATTTCACTGCCGTCCGTGAAGTGGAGCGGCAAGTCGAAATGATGGAACGGCAGATTGAAACCAACTCCATAGCGCTTCCTTCCATGGCGAAGCCTGACGGTATACCCATCGAGTTTGCCCCTCATGCCCGGCTCATGTTCGATCTGCTGGCGATCGCGCTGCAGACCGATACCACCCGCGTCGCTACCTTCATGCTGGCGCGCGAGGGCAGCAATCGTTCTTACCGGGAAATCGGCATTCCCGAAGGACACCATGGCCTTTCGCATCATCGCAACGACCCGGTGCTGATGGACAAAGTAGCTGCCATCAACCAGTACCACATGGATCAGTTTGCGTATTTTTTAAACCGGCTGAAAAAGACCAACGAAGGCGATGGCTCCCTTCTCGACAGCACCACGATCCTCTACGGTGGCGGAATTAGTGACGGCAACCGGCATAATCACGACAACCTGCCTATACTACTTGCGGGCGGCTCGCGCAATTTCAGGACGGGCAGGCATGTGCGTTATGCACAGAGCGAGCCGGTCTCGAGCCTTTATCTCAGCGTTCTGGATGCAGCGGGCGTAGCAACGGATCATTTCGGGGATAGTCAGAACAGGCTTCAGTTCCTCGGCGATTTGACATAATTGGCCGTTCCGGCCTTCGATTCTAAAATGAAATTCACGATTCTCGCTGTGTGCCTGGCGTTAGGGACGATTGCTTACGCGCAGGATCACCCGCTGGCTCAACTGATAGTTGCAGCGCGCCAGGGTCCGGCTACGCCCGGCCTGCAGGACCTCGCAAGCAAGACTCTATCCCCAAAAGGCGGGGTCGCGGTGTGGGGCCAGGATTACTTGTTTATCACGCCCTCCACGTCTCCGGCTTCAGTCTCCATCGATGCGCAGCCTGCCTTGCCCATGGCTCAGATCGGCACCTCGAATCTCTGGATGCGGCTGGTGAAGATGCGGGTTGGGGTGACGCATGCGTATCAGTTCTATGCAGACGGAAAGCCCCTTGCGAATCGCAGCGATGTCGCGGGCTATAATCCCGATTCCTACCCGCAGCCCGGCGTTCCGCGAGGCAAACTGAGTGAGAAGCACACCATTACCAGCAAAATTTACGACGGCATGAAAGCCGATTACTGGTATTACGCTTCCCCCGGTGTGGATCCCAACATTCCGGCGCCTTTGATGGTTTGGCAAGACGGCCAGACGCTCATTGCCGGCGATCTCTCCAAATTGCGGCTGTTCACAGTCACCGAAAATCTTGTCGCCCAGAAACTGATTCCGCCCATGGTTCACGTGCTGATCGCTCCTGGCTTCTCTCCGGACGGCAAGCCGATGCGCTCGCTTGAATACGATACCGTCAGCGACCGTTACAATCGTTTTCTTCTGGAAGAAGTTCTGCCAGAAGTCGAGAAAGTCTACAAGCTTCGATCCGATGGTTACAGCCGCGGTATTGCCGGCGAATCGTCGGGCGGCATTTGTTCTCTAAACTCCGCGTGGTTCAATCCCGATAAGTTCGCACGGGTGCACTCCACTATCGGAAGCTATACCTCCATCCAATGGCATCCGGAACAAAAGCTGGACGGCGGCAATATTTACCCTTATATGGTTCGGAAACTGCCCAAGCGAAATATCCGGGTCTGGATGAGTGACGGAGCGGACGATCTGGAGAATGCTCACGGCTCCTGGCCGCTGCAGAACATCCAGTTAGCCAACTCGCTGAAGATGCGCGAGTATGATTTCCACTTCCGGTTCGGGCTGGCGACTCACGATTCGGCGCAGGCAGCCATCGATTTACCGGAATCGCTGACTTGGTTATGGCGCGGCTACGATCCGAATAAAACAACGGAAGAGTTCACGATGGATCCAGCGGAAAAGGACAAACCGTATTACCGCGTGACGATCTCTAACCGGGATTCATGGTAGCGGGTCAATCACCGCGGTTCTCGTTCATTTTTCTCAAAAATCGCAGTCCCTCAATCGCGATGTCCCCGGCCGCAGGGGCAAGATCCCGCCAGATGGACGCAGCGGCCGAGAGAGCGCCAAGGGAGAAACCAAAACTCTCGATCGTCAGCCAACCAGCGTAATCCACATCGCGCAGGGCGCGGAATACGCCGGGCCAATCGATGTGCCCGGTTCCGGGGATGCCGCGGTCGTTCTCGCAGGAATGGAAATGTCGCAGATGGGGCCCCGTGTCGCGAATCGCCATCGCAACGTCCTTCTCTTCGATATTGGCGTGGTACGTATCGTACAAAATGCCGACATGCGGATGACCGATTTCGCCGCAAAGCCGAACAGCATCGGCTGCGGTATTCAGGAAATAGGTTTCGTAGCGGTTCAGCGGTTCAAGCGCCAGCGTCACCCCAAATTCATCCAATGAGGGCCCGAGCTGCTGAAAGCACTCCACGGCGCGCAGCCATTCATCGGCGCTGCGTCGCCGGCCGGAAAAACATCCCACCGGGGAATAGAGCGGCCCGGCGATAATTCTGCTCCCCATCTCGGCCGTTGTCTCGATGCAGATCCGTAGATGTTCCAAAGTTCTCTTGCGAACTTCCGCATCGGCACTGATTGCGTTCAATCCGGCAGGCAGAACCGAGCAAACGGTACACTGCAGGCCGTGCGCTTCGATGGCACGCGCAATTTTCGGATCTCGGGTTTGTTCCGGGTCAATGAGCGGAATTTCGATCCCATCGAAGCCGGCTCGCCGAATCATTTCAAGCAGCGGAATCTGCTCCTGCCCGAAATGATCGGCCCAGATGAACGTGTTAGCGCCGAATTTCATGCTTCCCTCCGCTGCGGGTCAGATTCTCAAACAGAAACAAGCCGGTCTTGCCCGGTGTTACGAAATCCAGGTCGCCATCGCCATCCAGGTCAGCCACCGGAATCTGCATCCCGCCGCCCGTTCGCGTGCTGTAGTCAATCACGTGCTTCACCCAGTCAGGCTTTCCGTCGTCACCTTTAATAAATGCGTACCAATAAATCCCCAACGGCTCGCGAGCGCCTGGGTCATGATCATGGGCCATGTATCGTTTGCCCGTCAGAAAATCGGGTTGGCCGTCGCCGTTCAGATCGACCATCGTCATCGCGTGCCCCTGGGACCATGTGTCATCGATCACGTGTTTCGTCCAATGGTGATCCGCACCCTGCTGCATCCAGAAAATGCCGTAATCGTGCGCCGCGGTCGTGATCAAGTCGTTGCGCCCATCGCCGTTGATGTCGAGCACGTAGATGAACCCCGTCGTGCCAAGATCAAATTCGGGATGCCAGATCCATTTTCCCGAGCGCGGATCTTGCGGCGCTTCGAACCAACCTTTCGGGGTAATGATGTCGTTACGGCCGTCTCCGTTTACGTCGCCCGCTCCGATTCCATGACCGTAGCTGGAATCGCTGACGACATGCTTTACAAATTTGCCGCCCTTTGCCTCGAACCAGGCGAGCGGGGCCTTCGGATCTCCAAACTCGGGTAGGATCTCACGGGCCTTTCCATCGTTGTCCAGGTCCACCAGAAACGCGAACTCGATGGGGAAACCTTCCTGAATGGAATGCTCCTGCCATGTGCCACTTCGTCCAGGATTGTGCCACCAGCGCAGCGATTTGCGGAACCAGGAACAGCTTACGATATCAACGTGTCCGTCGCCATCGACGTCCAGCGGCAGATCACTGAAATTGTCGACGTATCCATTCGAGTACGGAAGACTTCGGAATTCATGTTTCTTCCAGTTTGGCGCTTCATACCAGTTCTCCCCGGACACGATATCGAGCTTGCCATCGCCGTTCACATCCGCAAGCGCGCAGGTTTCACTGGCGCCGATATCAATCTCATGTTTGCGGAAAGCGATGTCGCCGGGCCGCCTGATTGCCCAGAGCCCCGAGGCTAGCAAAAGGAGGATGCCGAAGAATAGGAACGTTTTAGACATGGACTCAGAGATGACTTGTACTCAGCCCCTGCGATTCGCTTTTCATCTGCCGCGCCGCGCGCACGGCCAGCGCCATAATTGTCAGCGTCGGATTCTTCTCCGGGAAGGTCACAAAGCAACTGCCATCGACAACGTAAAGATTCTTCACATCATGCGATTGGCAGAATGGGTTCAGCACTGACGTTTTCGGATCGTTTCCCATGCGTGCCGTTCCTACCTCGTGGCTGGCGAAACCGTTGGGAACCGCAGCCGTATCCACCACCATGCGCGCCTTCGCGGCATGCAGAATCTGCTGCGTCTTCACCTTCATGTCCTTCCATAGCGCGATATCGTTCTCGCCGAATTTAAAATGAACCACGGGGCTCGGGATGCCGTATGCGTCCGGCCGGTTGGGATCGACTGTGACTCGATTATCGGGTCGCGAGACCACCTTGCCGAACACGCCGGTCTGGAAAAAGGCGGGCTGCAGATCGCGAACCTGCCTCTTGAAGTCTGGTCCAAAGCCTTTCAGGTACTGTGCCTGATAGGGGTATCGAAAACCATAGAACTGGTTCTGGAACTGGAACCCGCCGACGTAGGGCTGATTTTTCCGGTCCATGTTGAATCGCGGAATGTATGTATGGTCGAGCGCCCCATCGTTATTCACGGGCTTCGTTCCGACCAATTCATCCAGGTAGGAAAGGAATTGGGCCACGACATGACCGGTCAGGTGACGTCCGACGAGTCCGCTCGAATTCCCCAATCCATTTGGATACTGCGGCGACCGCGAGTTCAGCAACAAGCGGGCGGACTCCACGCTGGCGCAAGATACGACGAAACGGCGCGCTCGGATTTCGCGCTCCTGATGCGTTACCGTATCGATCACCGATGCTGCGCGAGCGCGGCCTTCGTTATCCACCAGAATTTCGCGCGCTATCTGGTTCTGCAGTAGGGTGAAATTTCCGGTCTTTCTTGCTTTCGGCAGCATAGATGCCGGCACGCTAAAGATTGCGCCTACGTCGCAGCCCTCCATGCAATGCCCGCAGTAATGGCAGGACGGGCGGTTATCGTACGCTTTTGTCAGCAGAGCCTTGCGCGTCACGATGAACGGAATTGCCAATTTGTCGCAAGCGCGCTTTACTATCAAGTCCGAGCAGCGCATTTTAAGCGGCGGCAGAAACTCGCCGTCGGGTAAAACCGCGAGTCCATCGCGCGACCCGCAGACTCCGATCATCTTTTCGACATAGGAATAGTAGGGCGCAATCTCCTGATAGCTGATCGGCCAGTCTTCTTCGATTCCGGCTACGCTGCGCTCGCGAAAATCCCATTCGGCAAATCGAAAGCACCCGGCGTTCCAGTGGATGCTGCGCCCGCCCACCGCACGAATGCGGTCAATTGAAATCGCGTCGCTGTCCTCGTAGTAGATGGATTCGACCACTTCCTTCGGATATCCAGGTGTGGGCTTCACCCGCTTCGGAAAATCATAGGGCCAAGCGTGAAAATGAAAGTCCTTGTACGCAAGCAGGCGGCCTGCGTCCAGCAGCACAACCTTCGCGCCAGATTCGGCAAGCTCCTTGGACAGGACGCCGCCAGCGGGCCCGGAGCCGATCACACAGACGTCGTAAACCTCATCCTCGGGGCGCTGCATTATGAGGCCTCCGTGTGCTGGCAACCGGGGAAATCATGCAAAGCTTCGTTGCCCTGGTATTGCAGATCCTGATGAATGCCGAGCTTTGATGTGTAATAACCGTCAATGGTCGCTCGCTTCAGCGCGTGAAAGAATCGTTCCTGCATCGTGCCGTGCGGATCTTCGCTGCCGGCAAGTTCGCTCATGATCGCAACCTGCTGTTCGGCCGAACAGCCCGCATACGGATTTCGAAAGCTATTCGCCGCGAGTTCATTGGCCGCGGCGATCCCCTCTCGCCATAGCTTCTTTGTGTCCGGAGCCGCGTCCGCAATGATGATGTCCAGGTACTCGGATACGCCCGCCGCCTTTGCTCCGGGGGAATGCCCGTCGCTTGGAATAACTGTCTCGCACAACGCGTCCAGAGTTTTCACTTCTTCCGGATCAAAATACCGATATCGATATGCAGTGGCTTCTTGTTTTGTGACCGGGGACGAACTGTGGTGACTTTCAGGCGGCGGGTTCTGGCCCAGAACCGGCAACGCGGCTCCTGCGGCGGTACCTGCCAGCCGTTTCAGAAGCGCGCGCCGGCTAGTACCTTCCAATTGTATGTGTTCCTGCATAAGTAGAGCAGTTGCGATTATATTTCGGCGCATTCGACAGCACGATTTTGATGACCGTAATACACTTTGTTTTAGCCCACAAATGCAAACTTCGATGTACTGCTCCAGGCCTGTTTCGGCGGCTCTGGTTCTCCTACTTGGGGCCTGCCTGCAAATACCCGCTCAGACACAGAATGCCGTTGGAGGCAAGAGCACACAAGCGCGTCCTCCTGCTCCGCGCCGGGGTTTTGGCGGTGGCGGCGGCAATTACAAAGAGTACCCTCCAGAGGTGCTTGAGAACGGCCACAAAATCTTCTCGCAAAACTGCGCGTTCTGCCACGGAGCAAACGCCAAAGGCGGGGAGACTGGTCCGGATCTGTTGCGGTCCGTTATTGTTCTCGATGACGAAAACGGCGAGAAGATCGGGCAGGTGGTTCTGAACGGGCGGCCGGATAAAGGCATGCCAAAATTCAACATGACGCCGGAGCAGATCTCCGAGATCGCGGCATTTTTACATGATCGAATCCGGGCGGCCGCGCTGCGCGGAACGTACCAGATCCTGAACATTGTAGTGGGCGATCCGAAAGCGGGCGAGGCTTACTTCAACGGCGCGGGCGGTTGCACGAGCTGCCATTCCGTCTCGGGCGATCTGGCCCATATCGGGTCGAAGTACGACGCCGTAACTATTCAGCAAAAGATCGTCATGCCGCGAGAACAGCGGTACCGCGCGCGCGGCAACGCGCCGGAAACAGCTCCTGTCGCCGTGACGGTCTCGATGCCTTCCGGCGAGACCTTCTCCGGGAAACTCGATCACCTCGACGACTTCACGGTGGCCCTTACCGATGCCCATGGCGACTATCATTCGTTTCCCCGCAACGGAGATATTCCGAAAGTTGAAACAAAGGACCCGCTTAAGGCGCATACAGAGATGCTGACGAAGTACACCGATTCCGACATTCACAATCTGACCGCTTACTTGATTACCTTGAAATGAACATTCGCCGCTTACTGCTTTTCATCTGCTTTGTCATTCTCCCACTCGCGCTAGGGGCGCAGATGCTTGATCCCGCGCTGCTGACGAAGCCGCCCACAGACGCTTGGCCCACCTATAACGGCGATTATTCAGGCCGCCGCTTCAGCCCGCTTACGCAAATAAACCAATTCACGATCAAGACGTTAAATCTCGCGTGGGTCCATCACGCGGTTGGCGGTGACACTCCGCGGTCCATCGTGGGGGGCGAAGGTCCGGCTGAAAAGGAAGGCTCGGAAGCGAGAAATCCCTTTGGCGCTTCGATTAAATCGACTCCGCTGATGGTGAATGGGATTCTCTACTTCACTACTCCGGATAACACCTGGGCGGTGGATGCGCGTTCCGGCCGCGAGCTCTGGCACTATTTCTGGCGCACCAAGGGCGGCATTCACATCGGCAATCGCGGAGTCGGCATGTACGGCAATTGGCTGTTCTTCGAAACTCCGGACAACTATCTTGTTTCCCTCGACGCGAAAACGGGCAAAGAGCGCTGGCATGTCGAGATCGCAGACGTGAAGCAGGAGTATTTCTCGACACCCGCCCCGATCATTGTCGGCAATCACGTGATCGTCGGGACCGGTGGCGATTCGCTGGATGTGCCTGGCTTTCTCGAATCGCATGACCCCGAGACGGGCGCGATTCAGTGGAAGTGGTGGAGCGAGCCTTTGAAGAAGGGCGACCCGGGCTCCGACACCTGGCCGGATGCGTACGCCATGCGGCACGGCGGCGGCATGACCTGGATTCCGGGAACTTACGATCCGGACCTGCACCTGTATTACATCGGAACCGGGAATCCGAATCCGGTAATGGCCGGCCAAAGCCGGAAGGGCAATGACCTTTTCACGTGCTCGATTGTTGCTCTAAACGTTGATACGGGTAAGATGGCGTGGTATTTCCAGGCGTCGCCGCACGACACGCACGATTGGGATTCAGCGCAGACACCGGTTCTGTTCGATGGCGAGATCGACGGCAAACCACGTAAACTGCTAGCGCAGGCCGATCGCAACGGCTACTTTTTCGTGCTTGATCGCACAACCGGCAAAAACATTCTGACCAAATCGTACCTGCCGACCCTGAACTGGTCGAAAGGCGTCAATTCCAGCGGCAACCCGATTCCGAATCCCGAGAAAGAACCGCAAGTCGCGGGCGTCCTGGTTTCCCCGCCTTCCGGTGGCGCGACGAATTGGCCGCCGCCCAGCTTCGATCCTGAAACTGGGTTATTCTACGTCAACTCATCGGACTCTTTCAGCATGTTTTATCTGACCGACACCGATCCGCATCCGGAGGGCTATGGTGCAGCGGAACGCGGTGCCGGCTCACTCGGTCGCGCACTCCAGGCCATAGACTATAAAACCGGCAATACGGTTTGGAAGCATGAATATCCCGGTGGAGGCGGAGGCGGCGGTCTTCTGTCCACGGCCGGCAAGCTGCTTTTTTCCGGCGATGGTTCCGATCATCTGATCGCCTTCGATCCCGCCAACGGAAAGATCATTTGGCACGCCGGTCTCGGCGCAAATGTCAGCAACGGCCCGGAGACGTATATGCTTGACGGCAAGCAATACCTTGTTGTGGGTGCGGGGGATTCGCTTTACTCATTCGCGCTGGCTGATTAGTGCTCTATTGCGGGAGCCCGAGCTCCGACGTGCTCCCTGCAGGGCGTGCGGGCGAACTTAGGGGAACTAGTGCGCCGCCGACGGGCTCCAAATGTCGAGGACGCCATTGGAAGTGTGTTGATTGGCATTGCCTTCTGGGAGAGCGATCTTGCCATCCACGACAATCGGGCTGTTCCAGTGACCGGTACCGCTTTCCAGATCGGCAATCTGAGTCCCCTTCAGTGGATCGTAGACACGCAGGCCGCCCCGAGGATTGTAGATGTAGAGCAGGCCGCCCGCCACTACCGGGCTGGTCCCGCCGTTGCCGTTCTTCCACATCGCGACCAGCTTGCCGCTTTTAAGCATCCAGGCCGCAGTGCCGTTCGCGTCGGCGGCGAACATCCACGTTTCCGCGTTATGATGCCAGACCGCCGGAGCGGTGAACAAATCAGCACCCGAAGGTGTCGACACAGTTTGCATCTCATGATCCCTATGGGGAGCAGTTCCAGCAATGCCCTTGATGCTGAGCAGTCGTATCAGCCCGTCCTTACCGCCCTGCGCTAACGCATCGCCGCCCAGGAGCACCGGTGAACTGGAGCCGATGTCGAGGTCGCGATCATTGAGTTCGGCATTATTCGTTGGAGTGTAGTTGCCGAGCATACGGGTGGCATCCGAATTGAGTTCGAGGACGGCATCGCCCCAATTCGTCTTGCCATCGTAGGGGCCATTGCCCGTGGCCACGAAGATGTTGCCGGTTGTCGCATCGATCACGGCTCCGGCGCGCCCCCAAATCGCGGATTGGGTATCCGGGCAAGAGCTTGGCTCCAGCGACCCAGCGCGATTGCTGCAAAGCGAGTTCCATACATGCAGCAGCTTGCCGGTTTGCGCGCCGAGAATGGCGACGTGGCCCTGGTACGGCGGCCGATCACCGACATAGCCGCCAGTAACCGCAATGATGCGGCCGCGAAACTCCTTTAATGGCGAGGTGATTTTCTCGCGCTGGGGTAGCAGTGTGATCGGAGTCGTCCACAACACATGGCCGTCGGAAACGGCGAGCTTCTGAACGGTGCCATCAGGCGATGCGGCGTAGATGTGCTGGCGGTCGGGGTCGGCCACCGGGGTGCTGTTCGTGATCTGGCGGGTACCAGCCCATGAGGAGTACTTGGGTGGCGTATACTCCCAAAGAATGCCACCATCGTTGGCGTCTATGGCAATCGTTTTCCCGTAGGTGGTGGTCACGAAAAAGACATTGCGCTTCGAGCCCTTTACCGTCGCGCCATGGAGATAGATAGCGGAAGCATCCACTGTGCCATCGAGCTTGACTTCACGCCGGCTGAGTGAGGCGACATTGGCGGCGGTAATGCCCGTAGGGCTGGTTGGCGCGCTGGAACTGGCCACGTCCCAGCCAAACTGGATCCAATCATTCCCCGCGTGCTGGGCGGCGAGGGACTCGTTTCCTATTTCGGTCAGAATAAAAGCGAACAGAACCAATCGACACAAGAGAGCCACACTTCCAGCTTAGGCTCGATCATGTGAGGCGCCATTCCAGTATCGATGTACGTCAGGCTGACTTACAGTAGCATTCCGGCGATACAGGCTGACATGAAATTCGCCAGGGTGCCGACGAGCATCGCTTTCAGGCCGAGACGGGCCAGGTCTGATTTTCGTGCTGGAGCCAAGGCTCCGATTCCGCCAATCTGGATCGCGATGGAACCGAGATTTGCGAATCCGCACAAGGCGAACGTCGCAATGACGAACGACCGCGGCTGGAGCAGCGATCCCACTTTGCCCAGGTCTACGAAAGCGACAAATTCGTTCAGGATCATGCGCGTCCCTAGCAGATTGCCGACGGTAGCGCAATCGTTCCAACTCACTCCGAGAGCCCAGGCGACCGGCGCGAATAGAAGACCTAAAATCTGCTGCATGGACGGGGGTACCCAAGGCAGATAGGAATGGGCCCATGCCAATCCGCCATTCATCATCGCGATAAGAGCGAGAAAGGCAATCAGCATTCCGGCGATATTCAGGGCGAGGTAGAGGCCGTCATATGCGCCGCGGGCGGCCGCGTCGATTACATTAACACCCTGGCGCTCCACTTCGATACTCACGGTGCCGCGAGTTACCGGGCTGCCGGTCTCCGGCACGAACATCTTGGCCAACATTAGAGTAGCGGGTGCAGTCATGATTACGGCCGTGAGTAAGTGGGCGATAGACACACCGGCGATAGCGACATAAGCAGCCATAACCGCTCCGGATACGTGGGCCATGCCGCTGACCATTACGGTGAAGAGTTCGGATTCGGTGAGGCTTTCCAGATATGGCCGGATTGTTACGGGGGCTTCGGTCTGGCCCATCACAATGCTAGCGGCGACGCAGGTGGTTTCCGCGCCGCTGGTTCCCATGAAGCGCTGCATGAAGACGGCCATAGCCTTCACAAAGAGCTGCATGAGGCCGAGGTAGTACAGGATGGCGAAGAATGAGCAGATAAAGATAACAATGGGCAAAATTTGAAACGCGAAGATGACCCCGAACTGGCTGCTTTTCATGCCCAGCTTGTCGCCAAACACGAAGCTGGATCCCGCGGTCGTGTAATTCAGCAGGGCATTTACGAACAAGCTGACACCGTAGAAAATTTTGCCGAAGGCGGTCTTGAGAATTAATAAGGCGAAGGCAAACTGCAGGACGACGCCCCACAGCAAGACTCGTTTCTGAATTGCCGAACGGTGAGTTGAAAAAAGGTACGCGCAGAGGAGGATGGCGATCAGGCCGACGATCCCGTCGAATCTTGCCATCCAGGGGCGGGAATTAGCTGACGACTTCTAAGATCAAGTCGCGCTCATCCACGGTCTGTTGGGAAATCTTGAATGCGTCTTCCACCAGTTCCGCGGCTTCTTCGAGATGCTCTTCGCGGGTGTAATAGATGCGGCAGAGAATACTGCCAGCGTCGATTTTTTGACCGACCTTCACCTCAAGGATTACGCCAACGGCCGGATCAATGGAATCTTCCTTGGTATTCCGTCCTGCGCCGATGAGGGAAGAGGCCTGGCCGATTAGTTCAGCATCAATCGCGCTAACATAGCCCGCCCGGGCAGTGGTGATTTCCTGCGCGCCGGTTGCGTTCGGCAGCAGATCGAAGCGGTCCAAAACCTGCGGATTTCCGCCTTGTGCCTGAATGACTTCCTTCAGCTTGCGATAGCCGGACCCATCGAGGAGATTGGCTTGCGCTATCTCGCGGGCCTCATCGAGGCTCTTAGAGACTTTGCCAAGATAGATCATTCGCGCCGCGAGTTCAAGAGAGATGCGGGTTAGATCAGCCGGACCGGCGTTCTGGAGCGTCTGCGAAACCTCCATCACTTCAAGCGCGTTGCCAACCGCGTAACCGAGCGGCTGGCTCATGTCTGTGATCAGCGCCTGGACTCGTTTGTCCATGCGGCGACCAATTCCGACCATCATTTGCGCCAGACGCCGCGCGTCCACCTGCTTCTTCATGAATGCGCCGGAGCCGACCTTGACATCGAGCACAAGCGCATCCAGACTAACCGCCAGTTTCTTGGCCATGATGGATGTGGCGATGAGGGGAATGGACTCCACCGTGGCAGTTGCATCACGTAGGGAGTACAGCTTGCCATCAGCGGGCGCTAGCTCTGGCGTCTGGCCGATAAATGCCAGATTGTATTGTTCCAAGAGGGCGCGAAACTCGTCGAGGCTGAGATCCGTGCGAAAGCCCGGGATGGATTCGAGCTTGTCGAGGGTTCCGCCGGTGTGGCCGAGGGCGCGTCCGGAAATCATAGGCACGATGACGCCTGCAGATGCGGCGAGCGGGGCCGCGATCAAACTGGTTTTGTCACCGACACCGCCGGTTGAGTGCTTATCGACTTTGATGCCCGGAATAGACGAAAGGTCGACGATCGAGCCTGAACCTAGCATCGATTCCGTCATGGCGCTTACTTCCCGATCGGACATTCCGGAGAAATAAACGGCCATGAGGAAGGCTGACATTTGGTACTCGGGAATGTCGCCGCGAGTATAGCCATCAATGAGGAACTGGAGTTCCTCGACGGCGAGTTCTTCTCCGTCCCGCTTGCGGTGAATCAGGTCGACAGTACGCATTTACGAATACTAAGCGTACCATTCTCAATGGTTTGAACGTTTCGAAAAACTCCCGAAACAGAACCCAAATAGGGGTTTACGGCAACTCACCCGCCAGCAGGCTGGCCAGTTCTCCGGCGGCGACTCGCCACCCTACATAGAAGGATCCGAAGAGCGCATAGACGGCGCTCACTTCGTCAAAGCGCATTTCGTAGATCAGCTTCTTAAAGACGAGTGGATCGTCGGCGAAGAGATCTACACCCCACTCCCAGTCATCGAGTCCAATTGACCCGGTGATAATCTGGCGAACGCAATCGGCGTAGCGGCGGCCAATCATTCCGTGCTCGTGCATCATGCGCTGGCGTTCCGGCATCGGCACGGTGTACCAGTTCTTCTGTTCCGCTCGCTTCCGATCCATGGGATAAAAGCAAAGATACTTGGCTTTCGGAATCTCCGGAAACAGGCGCGGGGCCATGGCGGCGGACTGACGCGCCGTCAGTTCCGCGATAGCAGTCCTCCATTCCGGGGAATGCGGTTCAAGGGCTTGCTCGGAGAGCTGCCCGTAGGTTTTGGCCGACGATTCATATAACCCAAGCTCGACAACCGAAATATAGGAGTGAACCGGTTCCAGGTAATCAAAAAGAGGTAAGCGGGCAAGCGCAAGCTCCGCCCTGTGGAGATCCTCCAGGGAGTCGCGAAAATGAAGCAGCATTAGATCCGCTTTGTGCCCGATATGCGAGTAGAGAGCGGATTGATTAGGATGTCCTTCGCTGGCCCCCGCTTCGAACGCGCAGAGGCGGGGCAGCGCTTCTTCGAGCATACGTTCCCGGTGGGGAGCCGAGAGCGTACGCCACGCGGGACGGCGGATGCGAAACATCTGATGCAGCGCGTATGAACCCTCTAGTGTTAGCGGAACGGCGGGCAATTCAGCCACGTTGCATCTCCCACTCGACTGCAGGTAACCCGGGCATGTCATAACGATAACGCCCCTGGAAAATGTCTTCGAACAGATCCACGGTCTGCTGATGAATCAGGCCGTTGTCCGCCAGCAGATATTTTCCATGCAGATCTAAAGTCTCACCCCGCATTCCCGAGACTTTGCCGCCGGCCTCTTCCACCAGCAGTGTGCCGGCCGCCATGTCCCAAGGGTTCAGACCGAACTCCCAAAAGGCCTCCAGTCGGCCACAGGCGGTATATGCCAGGTCGAGCGCCGCGGAACCGCCCCGGCGCACTCCGTGGGTGACCATGGCGAGCTGGTAATAGAAGTGAATGTTCACATTTTGGTGGCGTTTGCGGCTGGGAAAGCCGGTTGCGACTAGGGAATCATTCAGCACGGGAGCACTACTTACACGAATGGGAGCGCCGTTCAGCCGGGCGCCCGCTCCTCGCTCGGCTGCAAATAATTCACGATTGAGCGGATCGAAAATGACGCCAGCGATCACCTCCCCTTTCCGGGCGAGCGCCAGCGTCACATTCCACATCGGAAAGCCGTGGGCAAAGTTTGTGGTTCCATCGAGCGGGTCAACATACCAGCGAAGTTCGGCGTCCATTTCGGCACGGCCGCCCTCCTCGGCAACAATGCCGTGCTGCGGAAACCGCTCTTTCAGGAGCTTAACGATGAGCTGTTCGCTGGCGCGGTCGGCGGCGGTAACTAGATCGTAAGCGCCCTTCAATTCGAAACCGACGCCACGGTGCGCGAGCAGCACCTGTCCGGCTTGGCGCGCGATCTCAATCGCGGCGTCCAGAAAATTTTCCATATATCTTTTAGTTCAGCACAGGGATTGACTTGAGCAGTCCGATTTGGGTCGCTTACGTCAGCTCACGGCTCGTAATAGCCGCTTCGCGCCGATACTCTCATAGACGGATCATGCGTCTGAACCGCAACGGGATGAAACCGGCCGGACTCCTCTAAGACATTATGTGGGTAGTAGCCGAGCAGGTATTGTGTCCGCAGTTCCTTCAGAATGTCAACGAAGGCTTGATCCAAGCGGTCGAACCCTTCCGGGTAAAAGATGCGGCCACCGGTAGAGGCAGCCAGCGTGGCGAGAGCGTGTTCGCCTCCGATATTCCTTCCGGCCTCATTGGGAATTGGAACGACCACAATTGGATAGATGACGGTATCGGACCGCTGGGCGGCTGCGAGCGCATCCTGGTAGCGCTTATAGCTGGTGGTATCTCCGCCGTCGGTGACAACCACCAAAACATGCCGCCCATCTCGGCCTGAGAGCGTATCGCTCGCAAGATAGACGGCATCGTAGAGTGAGGTTCCGCCCTCACCGTGCAGCGCGCGAAGGACGTGTTGGGCCCGGCGGCGGCTCCGTGAATAGTCCACCTCCAAATTCGTGCGCCAATTGAAGCTGAATACCGCGAAAGTATCATCCGGATTACCGGCGTCGAGCAGCGTGGGAATAAAGCGCAATACGGAGTCTTCCTCGTAATGCAGGCTGGTTTCGGTGCTGCCGCTGGTATCGATCAGAATGGCCACCGAGAGCGGCAGCGAGGTATTGCGCTCGAACACAGCAATGTCCTGAGGAATACCGGTGTCCTGCACGACGAAATCCTGCTTTTTGAGATTCGTGCACAACACGCCGGCATTATCACGTACGGAGACCAGCAGGCGGACCAGATTTACTTTTATGCCGAATGTAGGCTGTGCAGCAGGCGCGTTCTTTGCATGAGGCTGAGGATTTGCCGCGCGGGGAGAATCCGCCGGTTTAAACTGAGCCCAACAGGGAATGCAGATGCACCAGAGTAAAAGCGCGCGCTGCAGCCTGAAGAAACGGTCGCGTATCATTGCGGCGCTGAACTTTCGAGTATGCGCTGGTCCCACTCGCCGTCAACCCAGACTGCTCCATCTGCGAAGAATTCCTTCTTCCAGATAGGCACCTGGCGCTTGAGCCGGTTGATACCCTCCAGCGCGGCCTCAAACGCTGGTTTGCGGTGCGGCGCTGTGGTGATGATGGCAACGCTCGCTTCCCCGATTTCCAAACGGCCCAAGCGATGAATCATTCCGATGCGTCCGATGGCGTATGAGGAACCGATTTCTCTGCCAATGCGCGCCATTTCCTGGATCGCCATCTGTTCGTAACACTCGTATTCGAGGTACACGGTGGCACGTCCGCTGGTGTTGTTCCGAACAATGCCTTCGAAAACGACGACGGCTCCGTCTTCGGGCCGCTGTAGGGCTGTGGCGAGCCGTTGCGGTTCGATCACTTCACGTGTAATCACGAATAGGTGCCCGCCCGGATCGCAAATGACAGGACCGGAACCGCCGCTCACTGGCGGCAAAAAAGCAACCTCGTCGTTGTCCCTAAGCACTGTATCCAGCGGCGAGAATTCCCGATTCCTCGCAAATACAATCGACGAACGCTTGTCGCGCAGGGTTGCAAACCGTTCCGCGTAGCTCTGGAACAAGCTGCCGATGGTGGCGCCGGCCCCAATTTCAATCGTATCCTCGGCTCGCCCAATGATGTCTTTCAGGACCCCGAAAAAGAGCACCCTGATGCGCATGTCCAAATGCTAACAAGGATGGAAAGACCCGGTGATGTTCCGATCTGTCGGGTTCTGGGAAAACCGCGCGGAGTCTCCGTGGCAAGCCAAAGGCACATAGGAGGTGCGGTCATGATATAAAAAGGCAAGCGCAAGGGGCGCATCCGGTCCGCGGAAAGGGTAGAAGCCCACTCGATTCCATTCGTTTTTTGCGAACTTCTTTCAGCCCGATAATGCGGATAGCGGGCGACCGATGGAGGGAGATCGCTATGCCGGCCAATTCTGAAGGCGCGACGCGCTCGCTGCCTGAACATCCCAATCTTCGCCACTTAAAGGACCAAGCGAAAGATCTCTTCAACGCTGGAAAAACCAAGTCACTTACCGATGCGCAGTTCAAGATCGCGCGAATGTATGGGTTCGTAAGCTGGTCAAAATTAAGAGCGCACATCGAAACTCTCGAAGAGACCGGCGCACTCAAACAAGCGATCGACACGAATGATTTCGAGCGGGTTAGAGTGCTCATGAGCAACAATCCCGAGCTGCACCGGGCGCCACTCGGCTATAACCAAAATGGGCCGCTCACCTGGGTAGCTGAATGCCGAATCCCGTGGGAACGGCCCGGGTGGGTCAGGCTCGCGATGGCGCAATGGATGATCGACAACGGATCCAATGTGCACCAGGGCGGCGATGGTCCGTTGATGCGAGCCGCGCTCTTTGGCGATCGCATCCCGATGATGGAGTTGCTGGTTGCGAGCGACGCCGACGTGAATGCAGAATGGAACGGCGATTTCCCAATCATTTTCAGCCCGTGCGAAACGGTAGACCCGGTCGCGCTGCAGTGGCTACTGAATCACGGTGCGAATCCGAATTGCGCCAGGCCGGCACGTAAGTATCCGGGAACAGCGCTCGATTACGTGATCCAATCCTATTCGCGAAACCAGGAACTCGCGACCTGCATTGATATTCTGCTTAGGGCGGGAGCGACGACGAAATACAACGTACCCGCTGTGTTCGATCTGCTGCGAAACCGGCTGGATCTCCTTGCAAAGCATCTTGATGCCGATACTGCGCTGGTGCACCGGCATTTTGCGGAACTCGATTTTGGCACGACGGCGATGCGCAGGCTGACCCTTGAGGGAGGGACGCTGCTGCACGTTGCCGCGGAATATTGCAATGCGGATGCTGCCCGCCTTTTACTCGATCGCGGTGCTGGAGTAAACGCTCGTGCAGCGGTGAATGATGCGGGTGTAGGAGGGCAAACTCCCATTTTCCATTCGGCATCGCAGTTTGGTGACAAAGGATTGGAAGTTACGCGACTACTTCTCGATCACGGAGCGGATGCAACTATTCGGGCAAAGCTTCCGGGTCAACATGATGATCCGAGCGATTTCGTTGAAGGCACAGCCTTGGCTTATGCCTCCAGGTTTCCCGGCGAGGATGAAAGCCATGCGGGCCGCCTTGCAAATCGTAAAACGACCGGACTGTTGCGAAAAAACATGCCTTTTGTTAGTGAGTCCTGATCGATTCTCGTTATCCGAAGCGTAATGAGCAGTAACTCCCCTCATCAACGCCCCAATTCGTGAGATCTGCCCGGCGCGGCTATATTGGGCAAGATGCCAAAACATCAAACGCGTTTCCGGGTGCGTTATGCGGAGACCGACCAGATGGGCGTAGTCTACTACGCGAATTATTTGGTCTGGATGGAGATCGGGCGGGTGGAGCTGGTCCGCTCCCGTGGTTTCGATTACAAGGAACTGGAGGAGACCGAGGGTTTGTATCTTTCCGTTATCGAGGCAAGCTGCCGGTATCTTTACCCGGCTCGCTATGACCAGGAGATTGTGGTTCGAACCGAAGTGGTGCGGTCCAGTACCCGGGTCATTGAATTTTGGTACGAGATTCGTTCGGCCGAGCCGGATCGAGTCCTGGCGGAGGGTTCGACCCGGCATATCTGGCTGAACCGCGATTGGCGCCCGGCGCGTTTGCCGGAGCGGTATCACGGGGTGTTGGAGATTGGGTGAGGACGGCTACCGCACTCGATAAGGTCAGCCGATCCAGATCTCGGTAGCGGTTGCGGGAGGAGCGCCGCGATGGACCTGGGTTTTGATGCGACCGATCCGCCGCGAAATCACGTTCCGGAAGCGCTTGGCAGCGCGGCCGATTGCGAGCATGATGTTGGTATCCTTCTCCTCAATGCGAATGGCCGAGCCATCGTGAAGTCTGGCGGTGAGCCGGCAGACCGTGTCCACGCCGCCGCGAGGGCCGTTCTCATCAACCAGGTGGACTGCAATTTCCCGCAAGTGCTGCTCGAAGCGATTGGCGGCAAAGCGCAACCGGTACTCAATTCGCTTCCTCAGACGCTTCTTCACTTCTATGCCATGACTGCCGACAAATAACAACATGATGCCTCCAACCTCAGTTCTAGCATCTATACGCCCTTAACGAAAAATAGAAAGTTTCGCCACCATCCATCGTTTTTACCGATGAAATTAGTCTGAAGCAAAGAGCGTGTTTCGAGCCATTTCTGTGATTGCAGCAACGGCCGGATGCTTAATCTTACGCTCCGCCGAGACGGCGTAAAAATCTTCCGCCACGGAATCCAACTGGCCTATGGGCACCACCCGAACGTAGCGTTTCACCTCATCTTCTATCGCGCTTGGCGCGGCAAAGATCCCCACTCCGGAATGGCCAAACACGTTTAAGAGCGCGTTGTCCTGGAACTCGCCGATGATGCGGGGACGAATGCCATGCAGGGTGAACCAGCGCTCCAGGTCACGGCGTAACGCCGATCTTTCCATGGGAAGGAGGAAAGGCGCTCCGTCCAGACGAGCCGGAAAATCCTTCCGATAGCGCGCGGCCATGGCAGAGGCGGCGAAGAGGGAAACGCCGGACGATCCGAGCCGGTGGCTAAAAACACGGACGCGCACGGAATGAGCGGGCGTGTGGGTGAGAACGAGATCGAGTTTGTGGGCCGACAGACCGGCGAGCAGTTCTTCCGGTTCGTTCTCATGGCAGACAAGTTGGACCGGATCTTTGAGGGCAAACACGGGCTGCAAGATGCGGTATGCGATGAGCTTGGGAATAAGATCCGAAATGCCTACCGTAAAACGAATGGGGCGGCCGCGGGGCCTGCCCTTCAGCACATTCGTCAACTCCCGCCCTAAGCCAAAGATCTCGTCCGCGTATTGGAACACGAGCCGGCCTGTTTCCGTGAGAACAAGCCGCCGGCCTGATCGAGTGAAGAGCTTTTCTCCCAGGCTGTCCTCGAGAGCGCGGAGCTGACCACTGATAGTAGGTTGCGCTAAACGCAGTTCCTGGCAGGCGCGAGCAATGCTGCCCTCCTTTGCAACCACCCAGAAATAGAGCAGATGATGATAGTTGAGCCAGTCCATCGCGGGTCTCTTACAGCTTAGGATACATCGCTAAAATAGATGGGTTGTGCTTAAAGTATCTATTTGCCTATGTATCGCAATGTTCGTAAGATCGGTGCAGGAGAACAAAACGATGAGAAAATCTTTGAAAAGCGCGGCCGCTTTACTGGGTATCGGAATGATGGCGATCCCGTTAACCGCCGCAGTGAATTCCAGAAGCTCCGGCATACCTGATGCAAGCGCAGTGTTCGCTGAGACGACACCGTCAACAGCCGCTCAAAAGGAAGTGACAGCGCTTCTGAAGCAGATACAAACCCGAGCGCGAGCGACCTCGGAGCACGCGGCGAAGCTGGAATCGTTCGCACGCGGGCGAGAGGTAGGCTTTCAAACGCACGCTTACGAGCTGAATCGGGCGGCGGGCGCTATCAACGCGATGGGGACTGACCTGAGCCGATTGCAGGCACTTCGGGCCGAGGCATTGCCCTGGCAGCAAATGGTCATCAACCGGCTTGAACCGATGTTGGCCGGCCTCGCAGAGCATACAACGGATGCCATCGAAGGCTTGAATGCAAACGTGGCCCGTATGAATGTGGCGGAATACCGGGAGTCGATCGGGAACGTATCCGACTATTCCGATCAGGTGCGCAATCTGATTTCCGCTAACGTCGATTACGCGAAAGCGCGTGAAAGGCTGAACCGCCTGCAGACTCTGCAGGTGGAAAGCTAAAAACCCCAAATGGGAGGTGCTTGAAGAGGCGCCTCCCGATTTTTTTGTCCGGGCATATAGTGGGGCATTTCATCACAGACGCCATCGCTGCGAAGATGAAGGAAATGATCCATGTGATTCTGCCGGTTGGCCTGCTGCAATGCAACTGCTCCATTTTCGGAGATGAGCAGAGCGGCGAAGCGATCGTTATCGATCCGGGCGACGAGATTGAGAAGATCACGGCGGAATTGGAGAGGCATCAGCTCAAGGTAAAGGCGATTGTCATTACGCATGCGCACATCGATCATGTCGCCGGCGCGCACAAGCTGCGGGCCTTAACAGGCGCTCCGGTGTATATGAATGAGCGCGACAGAGAGCTGCTGGAAGCGCTCGCGACGCAGGCACAGTGGCTCGGGGTGGAGGCTCCGCCGCGGACGGAGGTGGATGTCGCGGCAGACGCAGGCACGGTTTTGCGCCTGGGCACTGCCGAGTTTCAGGTTCTTGCAACGCCCGGTCATACGCAAGGCAGCCTGTCGCTCTGGATTCCGAAAGAGAACAAGTTGATCGCAGGCGACACGCTTTTTCGCGATTCAATTGGCCGGACCGACCTGCCAGGCGGCAACTCCCGCCAGATCCTTTCCTCCATCAAGACTCAGCTTTTGAATTTGCCAGAGGATGCGGCTGTGATACCGGGCCACGGGCCAAAGACAACCATAGGCAGAGAAAAGGAGCGGAATCCGTTCCTTCGCGGGCTCTAAACTGGGAAAAGCTTCAGCCATGAACATTCCAAACTGGCCTCAGGCTGACGAACGCGAGGCGGAGTTGCTCCGGATGGTACTGGAGAGCCCACAATGGGGCGGATTCCATCCGTTTATTGAAGAGTTTCAGCGGAGCTTCGCGGCCTATCAGCAGTCGTCGTACGGAATCAGCGCATTCAACGGGACCGTGACGCTGGAACTGGCGCTCGAGGTTTTGGGAGTCGGCGCTGGGGATGAGATCATCGTTCCGGCCATCTCGTTTGTTTCGACGGCTACTGCGGTTTCAAGAGTAGACGCACAGCCGGTGTTTGTGGATATCGAGCCGCACTCCTTCAATATTGATCCCGCACGCGTACGACAGGCGATTACGCCGAAAACAAAGGCAGTAATTGGGGTTCACTTCGGGGGAGCGCTATGCGAAGTTGGGGAACTGGGCGAAATCTGCCGTGAGTACGGCTTGGCTTTTCTGGAGGATGCGGCGCACGCGCACGGCGCGGAATGGGATGGGAAACGCGCCGGAACCTTTGGAGTCGCCGGGTCCTTTAGCTTCCAGAATGGCAAAGTGCTTTCCTGCGGGGAGGGCGGCATGCTGGTAACTTCCGACGCGGAATTTGCGGAACGCGCGCACTCTATCGCGAACTGCGGCCGCATCGCGGGGCGGAGCTTTTACGAGCATTACCGGATAGGAACAAACTTCCGAATCTCGGCGTTCCAAGCGGCGGTTTTGCTGGCGCAGTTCGAACGTCTGCCCGATCAGATCGCCCGGCGCACAGCGAACGCAGAACTGTTGAAATGTCTGCTTGATGATGTTCGGGAGATTAGCTGGCAGAAGCAGCCTGCGGCGATGACGCAGAATCCGCATTATCTGCTGGCGGGAAGAATTCGCGATTCCAGATCACGAGATGAGTTCTGCCGGGCGCTATCCGAGGCGGGCGTGCCCTGTACGCCTTTTTACCCGCATACGCTTTACGAGAATCCGGCCTATCGAGAGGCGGCCTGCCGCGTGATGCCGTGCCCTGTTGCGAAAGACTGCATACGGGATGCCTTCTGGTTACCGCACCGGGTTCTGCTGGCCGATGAGGAGACCATTCGCCAGGTGGCGACGGTGATTCGCTGCGCGGCGAAAGGAAATCAGCGCTTTGCCGGGTCGGTACCGGACGCATCGCCGGTTGCCGAGCCTATCCGCTGACCGGTGACCTTGAACTGCGTGTCGTGCCGGTGCACGAAGCCCAGGCGCTCCAGTTCCACCTCCTGGGTGCTCGGATCGGTCTTCAGCTTCTGGATGTGCAGCTTCTTCGCATCGATATCCCGCTGCAGGTTCGCGTTCTGTTCCTCCAGAGACCGGATCTCCTGGCGCTTCTCCGAGAGTGCGCTCAAACCCTGCGGTCCGCGCAGCATAATTGTGGCGTAGGCGGCCAGCCCGGCAAGAGCCGCAACTGCTGCGATCGGCCGAAGAAAGGAACCTAGCATCACGAATAATCTTCCTTACATCTCTTTATAAACTTGTTTGAAAGAAAGGTCCAGCGAAAACAGATCTCCATGAGCGATGCGATCGTCATTTTCTGTACCTGCCGCGATGCAGAGGAAGCGCGCCGCATAGCGCATGAACTGGTAAAGTGCCGGCTGGCGGCATGCGTCAACATTCTGCCGTCCATTGAGAGCATTTACCGATGGCAGGGCCAGGTCGAGAGTGCCCATGAAGTGCTGCTTCTGATTAAAACGCTTCGGGAACGATTTTCAGAACTGCAGGAGCGAGTCATACATCTGCATAGTTACGAGACGCCCGAAATTATCGCAGTCCCAATAGCTGAGGGGCTAGAGAAGTATCTCGCCTGGATAGGCGAAAACGTATAGGTTCTAATCGAATCATACATGCGGCTTGGTTCGTTGCTGTTGATTCTGGCGAGCTCGCCACTACTGTTTGCGCAGGAGACACCTCTAACGGTTCTGCCCTACACACCAGTGCTGGAAACGCACTTCATGGATAGATCGGTAGACCCTTGCACGGATTTCTACAAGTATGTCTGCGGAAACTGGAATAGACTGAATCCAATTCCACCAGACCAGGCGCGCTGGGACGTGTACTCGAAGCTGACGAACGAGAACGAGTGGTTTCTATGGGGATTACTGCAGGAAGTCTCTCAGCCGAAGAGCGCGCGTTCGTCTAACGAGCAGAAGACCGCCGATTTTTTCCACGCGTGCATTGATGAAAAGGCAGTCGAAAAGGCCGGAATTGAGCCGCTGAAGCCGACGTTAGAGTTGATCGCAAATCTGAAGTCCGTTAACGGCATTGCGGGATACGTGGCGGGAGAACATCGCAGCGGCATTGACCGGGGAGTTCTGTTCGGTTTCGGCTCGGAGCAGGATTATGACGGTGCAGGGCAGATGATTGCGGTGGCGAAGGCCGGCGGTCTGGGTCTCCCCGATCGGGATTACTACACCAAGACGGATGCAAAGTCGCAGGAGATCCGGCAGAAGTACGTTGAGCACGTGCAGCACATGCTCGAGTTGCTGGGCGAATCCGGGCCTGACGCAGAGGCTGATGCGCAAGCGGCGATCAGGATCGAAACCGCCCTGGCGAAAACCTCTTTGACTCGGGTTGAGAAGCGCGATCCATACAACCTGAAACACAAGTTGACCCGTGCCTACCTGAGGCGGATGACGCCTGCGTTTGACTGGGACACCTACTTGAACACGCTTGGCGCGCCGGGATTTCAGACCATAAACGTGACTGAGCCGAAGTTCTTCGAGAAGCTGAACGGGGAGCTTGGCGGCGAGAAACTGCCCGTCTGGCAAGCGTATCTGCGCTGGCATCTGGTCAATTCACAAGCGCCGTATTTATCATCGGCTTTCGCGGAGGGGCATTTCGATTTTTTCGACAAGTATCTGCGAGGCGTTAAGGCGCTGCCGCCGCGTTGGAAAAAGTGTACGCGACTGGTAGATCGGGAACTGGGGGACGCGCTCGGCCAGGTTTTTGTGGCGAAGACGTTTTCGCCTGGGATAAAACGCGAAGCTTTACAGGTGACCCGCCAGATTGAAGAGGAGATGGGCCGGGATATCAAGGAACTGACGTGGATGAGCGAGCCGACCAAGCAGCACGCGCTGGAGAAACTGCACGCGGTAGTGAACAAGATCGGCTACCCGGATAGATGGAAGGATTACAGCAGCGTCCAAATCAAGCCGGACGATTTTCCAGGGAACGTGGCACAGGCGGCGGAATTCGAAGAGCGGCGTGAGTTGAACAAGATTGGCAAACCGGTGGACCGCACCGAATGGTTCATGACACCGCCGACAGTGAACGCGTATTATGACCCGCAGATGAACGACATCAACTTTCCGGCAGGCGTTCTGGAACCGCCGCTGTTCGACCCGAAGCTGGATGCAGCGCCGAATTACGGCAATACGGGAGCGACGATAGGCCACGAGTTGACCCATGGCTTCGACGATGAAGGCAGACGATTTGACGCGCAGGGGAATCTGAGGGATTGGTGGACGCCAAAAGACGCAGAGGCGTTCGAAGAGCGGGTTGCCTGCGTGCGGAATCAATATGGAAAATACGTTGCTATGGACGACATTCATATCAACAGCAGTTTGACGCTGGGGGAAGACGTTGCGGATTTAGGCGGTACGCTGCTAGCCTATATTGCCTGGAAGCAAGCGACAACAGGCCAGGACCTTCACTCCATTGACGGGCTGACGCCGGAGCAGCGATTTTTCGTCGGCATGGCGCAATGGGCTTGCGGAGACGAGCGCCCGGAAAGCAAGCGGCTGCACGCGATCACCGACCCGCACTCGCCGGATGAATACCGCATCAACGGCGTGGTCGCCAACCTTCCCCAATTTGGAGAGGCGTTCGGATGCAAAGCGGGTCAACCCATGATGCGAGTGAAGGCTTGCCGCGTGTGGTGAAAGTTTCCTGCTATTGCGGTGGAGGCTTCGGGTGGGCAGTTTTGCCCGGCGATGCTGGGTCATCTTCGGAATTCGGAGTGTAGGTGATGCGCGATTCGGCCTCGAATTTTCGGTAATTGGTGAAACTGATCTCGTTGCGGATGTGGTTCGACGGGGTTACGAGAGTAACAACCGCCTGATCCGGCAACACATAGGTTTGGCCGCCGATGACAACATCAGCGTAGTCAATTGTGGTAGAAATACTCCTGGTCTGAAGTTGCGGTGGAATATCGCTGGGGTTACTGGTTATTCGCCAGATTGCGCCGGTCGCCGGGTCCGCGTAAATCGAGCCATGGTACGGAACAACCGCTTTAGCGAGATCGCCGAGCGTCAGGCTCAGGGTCGAATGCTGTTTGTCAATCGAATAATCAAAAACGACGAGCCACTTGCCTCGAACGGGCTCCCAGCCTGCCCAGGAAAAGTCGGCATCCG
>Ga0308174_10000137_pt1 | contig 29217 bp, 30 predicted proteins | sample PhyPR2_FD_203894 | JGI IMG/M metagenome (GOLD analysis project Ga0308174, IMG submission 203894) | Soil microbial communities from UC Gill Tract Community Farm, Albany, California, United States - DLSLS.P.R2 | ecosystem: Environmental > Terrestrial > Soil > Agricultural land | place: USA... | reverse complement strand
CCACCCTGCAGGCGGGCTCGCAGCTCACCGACATCCTCAACCAGATGCGCCAGAAGGCCCTGGCGGCCTCCGACGCCGGCGTCGACGACGCTTCGCGCACGCAGTACGAGAACGAGTACACCAAGCTCGTGCAGAGCTACGCCAACGTGATCGCCTCGGCCTCGTTCAACGGCGTGAACCTGGTCGACAACTCCAGCGGCTCGGTGGCGGCCATCGGCTCGGCCGACGGCGGCATCAAGGTCACCTCGGCGCACGCCAAGCTGAACGCCGCCACGATCTTCGCCTCCGACGGATCGCTGACCATGACCGCGGGCACGGTGACCGCACCGGCCACCACCGCCTCGGTCGACACCGTCGCGGCCAACGCCGCCGGCGCCTGGGCCGATGGCACGGGCACGAAGGCTGCGGCCTCGCTCGCCGTGGTCGATGCTGCGCTCAAGACGGTCACCCAGACGCTCTCCAGCTTCGGGGTGGACTCCAAGGCCGTCGACAACCAGCTCGAACTGGTCTCGAAGCTGCAGGACAGCCTGCAGACCGGCATCGGCAACCTGGTCGACGCCAACCTCGCTCAGGAGAGCGCCAGCCTGCAGGCCCTGCAGACCAAGCAGCAGCTAGGCGTGCAGGCGCTGTCGATCGCCAACTCCTCGACGAGCATCCTGCTCGGTCTGTTCCGGCAATAACCGACCAGGGGCCGGGAGCTTCGGCGGCGGGGAGCGCGCCTCCCCGCCGCCGCTTCCCGTTCGGGCGCGGCCGCGCGGCGCCAGAGCCCCTTCCCGCAACGGGCCGAGGCGCGCTAGTCCATTGGCCATCGCCGCCATGACCGATCCGAGCCATCCCGCGCCGCTCTCCGAACCCGCCGTGCGGCGACGCGGCTTCCTGGCCGCCTGGGCCGTCATCACCGTCTTCATCCTGCTGCAGGACACCGCCAACGCGCTGTCCGAGCTGCGGGACATCCCCCGGCTCGATCCGCGCGAGCCCTTCGTCTGGGAATGGTCGAGCGGAGCGATGGTCATCGCCCTGGTCCCCGGCCTGGCGTGGCTGCTGCGCCTCGCGCCGCCCGAGCGCGGTCGGTGGCCCCGCTTCGTGCTCGTCCAACTGGCTGGCAGCCTCGCGTTCTGCGGGCTGCACGTCAGCGGCTTCCTGGCGATCCGCAAGGCGATCTATGCGCTCGCAGGCGCTCACTACGGCGGCGCCGACTGGCTCTACGAATATCGCAAGGACTTCGTCACCTACTTCGGCTTCCTGCTGATCCTGGCGCTCGCGGACTGGGCGGCGAAGCTCTGGACGCGCAGCCGGGCGGCGCAGGCCGGCGAGCGCCCGCGGCTCTATCACCTGAAGGACGGATCGCGCGTCGTGCGCGTGCCGCTGGACGAAATCGTCGCCGTCGCCTCGGCGCGGAACTACGTGGAGTTCCACCTGGCCGACGGGGCCAAGCCCCTGGTGCGCGAGACGCTGGCCAAGGTGGAGCAGGACCTGGCGGCCGCGGGCTTCCTGCGCACCCACCGCTCCTGGCTGGTGAACCCCGCCCACGTGCGCGCGATCACCCCGGCCTCGGCGGGCGACTTCCGCCTGGAGCTCGCGACCGGGCTGACCGCGCCGCTGTCGCGCCGGTTCCATGAGGCCCTGGAGCGCCTGCGGGCGCCGCAGGCGCCGGCGCCGGCCTAGCGCGGCGGCGGCGTGTAGAACTCGACGGGATTGCCCTCGGGGTCCTCGACGAAATAGGCGACGTTCGGAATCACCTCGCGGGCGGCGATCCCCTGCCCCGTCAGGTGATCGGCCAAGCCCTTCGCGTCAGGCGCGATCAGGATCAGCCGCCCCAGCAGGTTGGGACCCGCCGGCCGCTCGGGCGCGTGCAGGAGGGCCAGGATCGAGCCAGAACCCTCGTAGCCCACGATGTATTCGAACGGCTTGCCGTCGCGCTTGACCGTGTCCACCAGGCGCATGCCGAGCTTGTCCTGATACCAGGCGCGCATGCTTTCCAGATCCCGCACATTGAGTCCGGGCCCGGCGATGCGCTTGGGCGTCAGCGGCGCCGGGACCTGGGCCGAGGCGGTCGGGCTGACGGCTGTGGTCATGGTCAAGGCTCCTGTGAAGGCGATCGCCGGCGCCCGGCCATGCGGGCTGGTCCGTTCCCGCGAGCCTATCAGGAGGGTGGGATTTCGGTAAGCTTCGCCTCCAGGGCGGCGAGATCCGGCAGGAACCACACCCAGCGGCCGCGGTTCGATTCGCGGACGAAGTCGCGCAAGGCGTCGCTTTGGCCGACCGCCCTTGAGACATCGCCCAGGATCACCACCTGGCGGCGGTAGTTGACGAATTTCTGCAGCACCTCGCCGGCCAGGCGGGTCTTCAGGTCGAGGAAGGCGGGCGACAGTCGCGCCAGCGGGATCACCACCAGCGGCGCCCCGGCGCCGAGGCTTTCGCCCAGCATGTCGACGGCGTCCCGCTCGTTGGCGATCGGCGGACCCTTGGCGTCGGCGAGGTAACAACGCCGCTCGGCGATGTCGACGACCGTGCCGCTCATTTCATCTGCTCGAGCCAGACGTCGACGATCCGGAGCATGGCGGCCACATCTGCGGTTGCTCCGACCACGACGACCTTGGCCTGCCGCAGCGTGGGGTCGTGCGCCACATCGATGCTCAAGGGATGGTCGCCGCGCTGACGGCCCAGGCCGGCGCTGGTCACGATGCGGGCCAGGTCCTGCGCCTGCTGCGGCGCGAGGTTCGGCACGTCCACGATGCTCGTCGCGCGCGCCTGGCTGCGTTCGGACGCCGATGGCGCGAGGCCGAAAGCCTCCAAATTGGAACGCAGGATGCGGTAGCTGCGGCCCACCTTCACCGCGCGGATGCGGCCCTCGCGGATGAACCGCAGCACCGTCTTCGGGTGCAGCTTCAGCCGTTCGGCGAACTGCTCGACGGTGTAGATCTCTTCGGACATGGCGCGCTCGTCTTGCTCCTCAAAGTTCCTTATCGCGGCATAATGTAGAGTCAATCTGTCGTTTTAAGGAACATCATGCCGGGCGTTGCGGCCGCCGCTGCACGCACTAAGCTTCGGGCTGAGACAGTCGGGAGGAGCGCATGGGCGTGATCGTGAGCGGCGAGCGGCGGCTCGCCGGCGAGGCGCTGGCCGAGCGCGCGGCGCGCGCCGCTGCGGGCCTGAAGAGCCTGGGCGTCGGCCAGGGCGACCTCGTGGCGCTCTACCTGCGCAACGACCTGGCCTTCTTCGAGGCCAGCGCCGCGGCCGGCCTGCTGGGCGCCTATCCGACGCCGGTGAACTGGCACTACACGCCCGCCGAGGCGCGCTACCTGTTCGAGAACTCCGCCGCCAAGGCGATCGTGATCCACGCCGACCTGCTGGAGCCGATCCGCGAAGCCGTGCCCGAGGGCGTGAAGGTGCTGGTCGTCGAGACCCCGCCGGAGATCGCCGCCGCCTACGGCCTGGCGCCGGAGGCCACGCGTGCGGCGCCCGGCGCGACGGTCTGGGACGCCTGGCTGGCGGGCTTCGAGCCGCTCGCCGAGCCTGCGGGCGAAGCCCCGGGGACGGTGATCTACACCTCCGGCACGACGGGGCATCCCAAGGGCGTGCGGCGCGCCCCGCCCACCCCGGAACAGGCGGCCCTCACCGGCCAGATCATCGGCCGCGCCTTCGGCTTCACCGGGCCGCCCGGGGAGATCGTCACCGTGGTCACCGGGCCGATGTACCACTCCGCGCCCAACGCCTACGGCCTGACGGCGGCGCGGGTGGGCGCGACCGTGATCCTGCAGCCGAGGTTCGATGCGGAGGAGCTGCTGGCGCTGATCGAGCGCCACAGGGTCACGCACCTGCACATGGTGCCGATCATGTTCAACCGGCTGCTCAAGCTGCCTGAGACGGTGAAGCGGAAGTACGACCTCTCCTCGCTGAAGTTCGTGGTGCACGCCGCCGCGCCCTGCCCCGCGCCGGTCAAGCGGGCGATGATCGAGTGGTGGGGGCCGGTGATCAACGAGTACTACGGCTCGACCGAGACCTCGGCGGTGGTGTTCTGCAATTCCGAGGACTGGCTGAAGCACCCGGGCACGGTGGGCAAGCCCTGGCCGGAAGCCGACGTGCGGGTCGTCGACATCGAGGGCGGAAGCCTGCCGCCGCGCGAGGTCGGCGAGGTGGTGGCCCGCATCCGCGGCCTGGCGGACTTCACCTACCACGGCGACGACCAGAAGCGCCGCGACGCGGAGAAGGCGGGGCTGATCGCGCCGGGCGACATCGGCTACTTCGACGAGGACGGCTTCCTCTACCTCTGCGACCGGGCCAAGGACATGATCATCTCCGGCGGCGTGAACATCTATCCGGCCGAGATCGAAGGCGAGCTCGCCAAGATGCCGGGGGTCGCCGACTGCGCCGTGTTCGGCATCCCGGACGAGGAGTTCGGCGAGGCGGTCTGCGCCTATGTCCAGCCGCTGCCCGGCCACGAGCTTTCCGAGCAGGCGGTGAAGACGTGGCTGCGAGCGAACGTCGCCGGCTACAAGGTCCCCAAGCGCGTCGAGCTCGCCGCGGAGCTGCCGCGCGAGGACTCCGGAAAGATCTTCAAGCGCAAGCTGCGCGAGCCGTTCTGGGCGGCCCTCGACCGGCGCATCTGAGCATCGTCTTTGCCCGCGAGGCGGCGGGAGCCCTCGCCGATCGCCGACGATCCGATCGAAGAGCCGATCACGATTCGGTGTCGCTTGGCCTTCGGGGAACAAACCCCAGCTTCATTGGTTGCTTGGCTGTTCGCCAGCTTTGCCTGGGGAACGTCGCGAATTTCAGGTGCTTTGGGGTTGAGAATGACCAGCGAAGACGGACTGAGCCGCGCCGACGCCGACCGGCGCAAATTCCTAGCCACGGCCGGCAAATTTGCGGTCGTCGTGCCGCCCACAATGACCGTGCTGCTGTCGACGAGCATGAGTTCGCCGGCCATCGCCGCCTCCGGCGGAATGGGCAACAACGGCGTCGGGAACGGCGTTGACCCGCAGCCGCCGGGCAATCCGCCGATCAACGACGGACCGGGCACCGGCCCCGGCGATCCGGGCAACCAGGGCGGCACGCCTGGAAAGGGCCCGTGATCCCGGCAGCCTGGCGCGCGGTTTCGCGCCGGCTGAGGAGGCCTGCGGATATGCGCCAGCACCGGGCGTGCATCGCCTGAGCCTGGGCGGCCGCAGCCTCCTCTACAGCGAGAGCCGGCAGAAGCTTTACGAGCTCAACGAAACCGCCGATCTGATCTGGCGCGGGCTGATCGGCGGACAGAGCGCCGCGGCGGCGGCCCACCGGCTGTGCGGTCTGGGCGTCCCGGCCGAGGCGGCGGACGCTTTTGTGCGCGACGCGATCCGCGCCTGGTCGCTCGAGGGCCACATCCTGCCGGCCTCCGCAGCGTCCCGCCTGGCCGGCGCCCCGGCCGCGGTTCGCACGGTCGTGCTGGACGAGCTGCACGTGGCGCTCGCCTTCCATGGCGGCGCCTCGCCCCAGGCCTGCGACGCCGTTTTCGGTCACCTCTGGGGGGATGCGGCGACGCGGCCGCAGCGGCTGGCGGCTCTGGGCCACGGCGAGCTGGTGTTCCTGCTGCGCGAGGCCCGCGCGCTCGGCGCCTGCGCGCCGGATGACCTGCCGGCGCTCGTCAAGGCGGCGCTGACCGAGGCCTATGTCGCGGCGGCCGGAGAGGGGTTCGTGGCGCATGGCGCATTCCTCACGCGTGGCCGCGCGGCCCTGATGCTGGCGGGCGAGCCGGGCGCGGGCAAGACAACGCTGGCGCTCGCGCTGGCGGCGTCCGGCTGGGCCTACGGCGGCGACGACATCGTGCGCTTCGACGGCGGCGGCCTGGCGCGCGGCGTTCCCTTCGCCGGAGCGCTCAAGCCGGGCGCCTGGGATCTCGCCGAGCGCTTCGCGCCGGGCGTCGCGGACTTGCCGACCGCTGTCCGCGGCGACGGCCAGAGCGTGCGCTACTGGCGCCCCGCCAAGCTCGCGCCTCGCGAGCCGCGGCCGCTCACCGCGTTCGTCGTCCTGGCGCGGGCCCCCGGCGCGGCGGCGCGCCTGGAGCCGATCGATGCCGTCGAGGCTCTCCAGACCCTGCTGTCCGGCGCGTACGCGGAGAGCCGCCGGCTGCCCGGCGAGACGCTCGCGGCCCTGGCGACGCGGCTGGACGGCGCTTGCTGCGCCCGCCTGATCTATGAAGACCTGACCCAAGCCGCGGCCTTGCTGGAGCGCCTCGCCGATGCCTAGGGCCGCGGCGCCCGAGGCGCTGTGCGCCGCCCGGCAAGGCGCCGCGCCGCGCGACGCGGACCGGATGGAAGAAGCGCTGGCCGACGGCAAGATCTAGGCGGGTTGCGCGGCGGCCTCCTGCGCGGCGAACCAGGGGATCATCCGGCGGATCGCCTCCTCCACCTGCGGCGTCGAGACCGCGAAGCTGACGCGGATGAAGTGGCCGCCCTCGACCGGGTCGAAGTCGACGCCGGGGGCGGTGCAGACGCCGGTGTCGTTGAGCAGCTGCTTGCAGAAGCCCAGGCTGTCCTGCGTCAGGTGGCCGACGTCGGCCCAGATGTAGAAGGCGCCGTCGGGCGGCGCGACCTCCTTCAGGCCAAGCGCCGGCAGCGCCGCCAGCAACAGCTCGCGGTTCTTCCGGTAGACCGCGAGGTTGGCTTGCAGCTCCTCCGTCGCGTCCATCGCCGCAAGCGCCGCGTGCTGGGCGAGCGAGGGGGCGGTGAGGAACAGGTTGGACACGAAGGCGCGGCAGCGCGCCCGGTCGGCTTCGGGCGCGACCAGCCAGCCGAGCCGCCAGGGAGCCATGGAGTAGTATTTCGAGAACGAACTGATCACGAGCGCGGCGGGCTCGAACTCCAGCATCGAGTGCGTCGGCCCGACATAGGAGAGGCCGTGGTAGATCTCGTCGGAGACGATGCGGATCCCCCGCGCGCGGCAGACCTCGGCGATGGCGTCGAGCTCCTCGGGCGGCAGGATGGCCCCCGTGGGATTGGCGGGGCTCGCGACGATGACGCCCCTGGGCGCAGGATCCAGGGCGGCGATGGCGGCGGCCGAGATCTGGTAGCGCTCATTGTGCCCGCAGGGGATCTCCACCGCCTGCATGTGCAGCGCCTTGACGGTGTTTCGGTAGGCGACGTAGCCCGGCCGGGCCATGGCGATCCGGTCGCCGGCTTCGAACGTCGAGGCGAGCGCCAGCACCAGGGCCGCCGAGGCGCCGCAGGTCATGATCACCTGCCGAGGCTGCAGCTCCACGCCATAGGTCTCTGCGTAATGGCGGGCCATCCGCGCGAGGAGCGGCTGGCTTTCCCAGTAGCCCATCGGATCGGTGTCGAGCACATGGTGCGCCGCGGCGATCGCGGCCTTGGGCGCCGGGGTCGAGGGCTGGCCGAACTCCATGTGGATTACCGAGCGGCCCTGCGCCTTCAGCTCATGCGCCAGCACGCTGACGCCGATGGCGTGGAAGGGTTCGATATCGACCATTATCGCCACCCAACGAGCATGTTCAGATCGTTGTACAGGTCGCGCCAAGTCGGATTTTGCTCCTCGATCAGACGCAGCTTCCAGGACCGACGCCACTCCTTGATCTGACGCTCACGACGGAACGCCCCAACCCGCGTCTCATGTGCCTCAAACCAGACGAGCATCTGGACCCCATATTTCGCCGTGAACCCCGGCCTAATCTTCTCGCGATGTTCGTAGGCGCGTTTCGCGAGGTTATCGGTCGAGCCCGTGTAAAGCGTTCCGTTCCGCCGGCTCGCGACGATGTAGGTATAGAACAGCGCTATCCCCCACACCGCTCATCCCGGCGAAGGCCGGGACCCAGATGGAACCGCTCAGAGGCGGGCTCGACAGGTTCGGAGATCATCCAAGCGGACTCTTGAGTTCGCGATCTGGGTCCCGGCCTTCGCCGGGATGATAGATATTGATTATCTTATTGTTTTTTATCGATATTCCTGCTACATTTTACCCACACAATCCATGCACAGCCACGGCGAATCAAGGACTTGGCGCCGCGACCTGCACGGAGTCTGCACAGTTCGAGGTTTGTCATGGCGTTCGTGACTGACAAGGAAGTGCTCAAGCCCGGTCTCATCATCTTCCGGCGCGCCGACGTGGGACACCGCAATTTCTACTGTCGCGTCAAACTGCCCAAGGCGGACCGTTACAAGACGATCTCACTCAAGACCGCCGACATCAACGTGGCGCGGGAGAAGGCCTTCGACCAGGACGCCGACGTGCGCTTCAGGCTCAAGCACGACGTGCCGGTATTCAACCACCCCTTCCGTATTCAACCACCCCTTCCGTGCAGTGGCGAAGGAATACCTGGCGGCCCAAGAGGCGCGCGCTAAGCGCGGTGAAATCAGCGCCGAGCGCCCGAAGAAGCTCAAGGCAGTGATCGAAGGCGCGCTGGAGGACTATGCTGGCTCGACCCAAGTGCATCTGATCGGCGATGAACTCTGGGCCGGCTATCCCGCCTGGCGACGCGAGAACGGCGCCGGCCGCAACACGCGCAACGGCGTGCGCGAAATCCCAGCTGAGAAGGTTGCGGAGCTGGATGCGCGCGCCGCTGCCGCCCGCGCCAGGGCCATGGAGGCGCGCGGATTTCACAAGCTCCGGCCACCGGCACCCGCTGTGCCGGCGAAGAGCCGCGCGGTGGCCTTCATCAGCGACGCGACCATTCGCTTCGAGATGTCGATCTTCGGGGCGGTGATGAATCACGCAATCAAGAAACGGTATGTGCCCGCCAGCCAGCGCTTCGACGACCGTCCCAAGCTCAAGACGATGCGGCGGGACGAGTTCACACTGGAGGAATATCGCCGTCTCCACACTGTGGGCCGGTCGTGGGTGAAGGCGGCGCCCCGGCCATCAAGCACCTGGTATCGGTCGGTCGCCTACAACTTCATCCTGATCATGTGCAACACCGGCATGCGCCCGTCCGAGGCCAGGAACCTGCGCTGGCGCGACATCACCACTGGCACCGACCGAGAGGGTCGCGAGTTGGTGGTGCTGTTCGTCCAGGGCAAGGGCAAGTCGCGCAAGCTCGTCGCGCCCAAGAGCGTGGGCGGCCACCCCGCCGGCCGACAGGCCGCTGGTCACCACCCGGTCGACCGCCCCGCGCTTGAAGGACTCCGGAAAAACCGGGCGCGTCGTACTCATCAGACACTCCTCTCCAGCTCCGAAAAGCTAGCATGGGTGTCCACCAAACCGGGGGAGGATCACTTGTGTCATTGAGGTGGCGCCGTCTTGATTGGGGCTGATGAGCTTTCGCTGCCCGGCGCCCGAGATAGCTATAGCGGCCCCAGGCGCTGGACCAGCAACCTAGAGTCTGTTGAGAGTCCTGGCTCGGCTAAGGGGCGAGGGTGGCCGTGGGCGACAGCAAAGACTGGACAGCTGGCCGATACCACTTGCTTGGCGATCGGGGCTTGGGCATGCCGGAACGAAGCAGGGGGCCTCGATGAGTAACCAAGGTATACTTGTCCACGACGATGCGCCGTCGTCGCTCCTTTCCGAACTTGATTCCCGTGATGCTGCCGTGTGGCTGCTCGATTCGTTCCTTGAAGCAGCAGGACCGGACGCGACCGCTGCCGTATTGAGCCTCCCCTGGTCAGCGGTTCTAAGCGAACCTTCCGATAAGGCGTTGATCGACAAGCTTGAGCGTTCGGAGCGGCCCGACGATCCTCTCGTACGCCGACGTGGCATCGTTCATGTGGTTGATACAAACCCAGCCGATGTAAGCCTCCCGCCGCGCAGCCTTCCCGTGTTTCTGCTGAACGGTCAGAGTGCGGGCCGGAGCGGGGGGCTAGCCGCGATTGCTCGTCGGCTGAATATGCTTGAGGAGCTGAATCGGCGCGCGGTCCGCCACTTAGTCGTGCTGGCTGGCCCGAAGCTCACGATGCCCGAAGAGCTTGAAGGCCTGTGGGCGGACGGCTTCCGTACGGTCGTAACCGTGGTGAGCGACGCACCCGATGCGCCTGAGAAGCTCGGGCAATGGGTAAGCGCCGTTCATAGCCCACTGCCCGCGGGTCTAATTTCGTCGTCGGCGACTGCCTTCGCCGAAGATCTCGTACCTCGCTACGTCGATAGCCGTTCCGACCGTCTAATCGTTCGCCTGCGTGATGCCGTCGGCGCACTTCATAGACTAGACATCACGGGTCTTGACGATCCGGAGCACCCGCTACTGGGCAGGTATGAACTCCTGACCGAGAACCTGCTCCTCCCCCTGCAATCCACGGACTTGCGTGCGGAAGAGGTGGAGGCGTTCTTTCAAGACCCCCGATCTTCGTGGCGACCCTACGCGGCCGGGATGCCGTGGTTGCGAGCGCCGGAGGCACGAGACGTGCTGAAGCAAGCCTTCCGCAAACTGGATCGCGAAGGCGTAGACGCCAACCGCCTCTTCTACGTTTCTTCGGAAACTGGCGCCGGCGCGACGACCTTCGTGCGCGACCTTGCATGGAGCTTCGCGAGTGAAGGGTATCCAGCTCTGCTGGCGCGTCCGATACCGCTGTCGCCAAGTGGTGTCGAACTGGCTTCCTTCATGTCCCGATGCTTGGAGGCCGCGACCAACGCCGGAATTGGCGAGGATACGCGGCTGTACCAAGCACCGTGGTTGATCATCTTCGATCGCTCCCATTGGGATGGTCATGAAGAGCAGTTGATCAGCTTCTCGAGGGAACTCGAGAAAAGCGGGCGCAGAGCCTGCGTCGTCTTCGTCGTCGGGCCGTACCTGCCTGTCGCGATATACGGCCGCCAATTTGAATCCCTCGCCAACCTGACGCACCAGGTGACGATGGACGATGCTCTGGCGCTCGGGCGCCATTTGAATCGCTTCCTCCGCCAAAGCGCTGTCCGCAATGACGCTGATTGGCAGAACTTCTTCGCCCGTTCGGTTGTCGGGCGGTCCACCGGGATCGCGGCGTTCTGGATCGCCCTCTCGTTCTGGGTGCAGCGTCAGTTTGATTTGAATGAGACGATCCAGGCTTGGCTTTACCGCCAGTACCGGGAAAAGGTCACGGACCCGGTTCTACAGCGCGCGATCATTGATATCGCCGCCATGAGTGCGGAACATCAGCAGCTTCCGGAAGAGCTGCTACCTGCCTCTGAGGACTGGCCGACCGCAAGCAAGCTGTCGGATCTGCAGGTGGAGCTCGGCGCGCTCGGCCTCGTTCGGTTGTCGGGGGACGGCGGTCGCTACTGGGCTCTGATTCATGACGTGCTAGGGCGTTTGCTCCTCAACGCGTTGTTCTACGACCACGCGGCGCGTGTGGAAGCGGGCTTCGGTGAGGCCATCAATGCTGAACACATGCGCCTGCTCGCGCTTGCGCGACTGGCAGCTCTGCCGGCGCTTGCTCGCACGGACCTGAAAGAGATCGCAAGCACCTTCGCCACATCCATCTTCAAGATCGACCCTGACCATGGACGGGCGGTGTTCGCTCCTTACTGGAGGGAGGCGTTAGCTGCTCTCGATGGGATGCCCCGCGCATTTCGCAGCACGAGCCGTGCGTTTTTGCACCACGCGGCGATCTCTCGGAGGCGCATCGCAAAGGATCCGACGGGATTCCCAATTTCTGGAGACGAGCGCGCCGATCTGCTCACTCGCGCAATCGCCGACATTGAGGCGGCGCTCAATATCGCGCGGGAAGACGGGGACGAATCTGACCTGAACCTCCTGAACTCCCTGGCGCACGCCTTTCATGACCTGGCGGAGGTCGAGGCCGAACGTGGTGCGCCAACAGCATTGGTCGACGAGCTACGCGCGAAGGCGGCGGACGTGACCCGCCGCGCCTATCGTCTGAATCCCGACAACTCGTTCGTGATCGAGACGTACGCTCGCGATCTCCTCATAGCTGCGCGGAGCGATCCCCAGATTGCGGCCGCAAACGCCATTGAGGTGCTCGGCATCGTCTACGCGTCCATGCAGCGAAGCACTGCAGAACCCCGGCGGTTCGCGCTGGGCCGCCTGGCCGATACGGCCTTCGACATCCTTCTCGAGGTTGCAGAAGGCCACCCAGACACGGTCGACCCGCAAACGGAAAGCGACGCCGTGATCGCGGCACTCAAGGCAATGGCTTCGGGGGTCGACCGCTTCGAGGGCATGCAACTGGCTGACTATCCCAAGGATAATCGCGTCCGTGCGGCGGATCAGCTTGCTCATCCGATCCTTCAGGGCAACCCGCAAGCGGTGCGTCTCCGCTACCTCCTCACATGTCTCGACCGGCCTTATGACTTCGCGCTGCAACTCGAATTGCTGGAAGCACTGGATGGCGGAGGTGGCAGTTTCACTCCGCAGATGAGTCTCGAGCTGGCGGTGCTACTTCATCAGCGCGACCGTCACACCGAGGGCTCGCGACGATTCCGAGACCTGCGCCAGCTTTGGCACCGGGAAGAGCACTATGTCGAAGTCCCAACGCGGCTTCGCTGGCTGTTGGTTCGCGATACGTCCGATCGACGACAGGTGCATGCGCGAGTCAGTGCGAGTGGCGACGGCCGGTACTACGCCAAGATAAGAGAGATGCAGGAGAGCGACGCGGTATTCCGGCCCCAAGAGTTTGGCCAGGAGCGGCTCCGGCCTGGTATGGTTATCAACGGCTTCATCACCTTCGGGCACAACGGGCCGTTCCTCCGCCCTCTGACCGCGAGCTAGGCGTGACGGGGCTCGTGGAGAGCTGGGCGCGCCAGATCGGCTGGCAGACCTGTGCGGCGAACGCCATAGTTGAAGGTGAGATCGACGTCGCCCTTATCAGGCATGCGAGGGGGTTATTTCTCACTGCGCATCGAATCGATATTTTGGGTGGTGACCTAGCCGTTCTTGCCGCCGGTCGGGGGGACGACGGAGGTGTCGATGGGGTGAACCGTCGCCTCAGCGCCGCGCGTCAATTGGCGGACGTGGATCTAGGGCCAGACGGATCATCCCGATTTCGCTTCATTGGCCTCTTCGACAATGACACGGCTGGACGGCGGGCAATGCAACGCGCGTGCGACTTCGACCGAAGAATTATCCCCTATCAGGATGTGTTCCTCCTTCATCCGGTCATGCCACCGGCGAGTGGATCGACCGGTCCGATTGTTGAGCATCGGGCGAAGGCCCTCAACGGTCACCTTCGTCTCGACTGGGAGATCGAGGATCTTCTCTCTCCTCGTCTGCTCCGTGCGTTCCAAGCGGCCAATCCTGGTGCAGTCGTGAAGGAAACGACAGCCGGCACATTTCGGCACCGCGATTTCACACGGCAGGGCAAGACCGGTCTGCTGCGCTTTGTCCGCGACCAAGCCGCTCTAGAGGACGTCATGGACGTGGTGCGGCTGGTCTGCGCCCTGCGGGACTATCTGCAACTGCCGTTCAATCACATCCCTGTTTAGGGCCCGGAAGACCGCCGGGCACCGCCACCCGTATCCGTTGGCGTGTGCGCTGGGCAGTGATGAGCCGAGGAGGTGGAGTTGGCGAACTCCCGCAACAGGGCCCTCGTCCTTGTGGAGAACCTTAGGAACTGCGAGGGTTGGTCCCTCCAACCAACCCGTGCAGATTTATCTGCACAGGTCCTACACAGGCAAATGGACGGACATTTTCCACACCTCAAATAGATGTGGGCGTTTCGTCCTTTCGCCGGGATGAGCGATTGTTTTCACACCGGCACGTCCCCCGCCACGGTGGTGCGGTGCATCAGGCGCAGGTGGCCGTCGTAGCCGCCCTCGGCGAAATGCATGGTGCAGCGGTTGTCCCACATGAGCAGCATCTTCTCGCGCCATTTGTGGCGGTAGATGAACTGGTCCTGGACCATGTGCTGGAAGAGGAAGGCGAGGATCGCTCGGCTCTCCGCCTCGGTCATGCCTTCGATGCCGGTGGTGTAGACCGGCGAGATGAACAGCGCTTTGCGGCCGGTCACCGGATGGGTGCGGACCAGCGGGTGGGCGAGGCTCTTGTCGGCCTCCGGCGAGACGATGATCTGCAGGGACCGCCTCTCGGTCTCGCGGGCGAAAACGCCCTTGGTCCCATAGGCGCGGGTGGCCGAGTGCACCGCGCGAAGCGGCGCCAGCATCGCCTGCATGACCTCCGAGAGCGCCTCGTAGGCCCGCGCACAATCGCAGAACAGCGTGTCGCCGCCGACCGGCGGGACGACCTCTGAGCGCAGGATTGTCGCGGCCGGCGGCCGCTCCTGGAAGCTCCAGTCGGAGTGCCAGCCGGCGCCGAAGTTGGTCGCCCTCTCGTCGGGCTCGCGGCGCAGCTCCAGCACGTTGGGATGGCCCGGCATTGGGGCGATGAACGGGTCGTGCCCGTAGGCGCCGATCTGCAGCGTGAAGGCTTCGAGCTCGCCGAGCGAGAGCGGCTGGTCGGGGAAGGCGAGGACCGCATGCCGCGCCCAGGCGGCTTTCACTTCCGCCAGCTGATCCTTAGATAAGGGTCGGGCGAGGTCGAGGCCGACGATCTCGGCTCCGAAGCCCGAGGGCTCCGCCGAGACGCGGATCGTCCGATAGGGGCTGTCCGACTGCTTCAGCATCGCCGGCCTCCTCACGTTGCGTCACGGCGCAGCGGCCATGAAACACCTGTTTGCCACGGGTAGCTCAAGACTGTAATCGAACCGCGCCATGACCGTCATCGACACCGCCGAAGACAAGCTGCTCGAACTCACGCCGGACCACACGGTCAATGCGCGCGAGACCTTCGGCGTCGACTTCGACATGAAGGTCCCCGCCTTCGCCGAGCGCGACGCGCACGTGCCGGACATCGATGAGGCCTACAAGTTCGACCCGGAGACCACGCGGGCGATCTGCGCCGGCTTCGCCTACGACCGCCGGGTGATGATCCAGGGCTACCACGGCACCGGCAAGTCGACGCACATCGAGCAGGTGGCGGCCAGGCTGAACTGGCCGCTGATCCGGGTGAACCTCGACAGCCACGTCTCGCGGATCGACCTGGTCGGCAAGGACGCCATCGTGCTCAAGCAAGGCAAGCAGGTCACCGAGTTCCGGGAAGGCATGCTGCCCTGGGCGATCCAGCGGCCGATCGCCCTGGTGTTCGACGAATACGACGCCGGGCGGCCGGACGTGATGTTCGTGATCCAGCGGGTTCTGGAGGCGCAGGGCAAGCTCACGCTCTTGGACCAGAACCGCGTCATCCGGCCGAACAAGCACTTCCGCCTGTTCTCGACGACCAACACCATCGGCCTGGGCGACACCACCGGGCTCTATCACGGCACGCAGCAGATCAACCAAGGCCAGATGGACCGCTGGTCGATCGTCACCACGCTCAACTACCTGGCCCACGACGTCGAGGCCGAGATCGTGCTGGCCAAGGCGCCGGCCTACAACACCCCGGAGGGCCGCCGCACCATCGCGGCGATGGTCCGGGTGGCCGACATGACCCGCAACGCCTTCATGAACGGCGACATCTCGACGGTGATGAGCCCGCGCACGGTGATCACCTGGGCGCAGAACGCCGAGATCTTCGGCGGCGACCTGGCGCTGGGCTTCCGGATGACCTTCCTGAACAAGTGCGACGAGCTGGAGCGCGGCACGGTGGCCGAGTTCTTCCAGCGCGCCTTCGGCCAGGACCTGCCCGAGAGCACCGCGCGCGTGCGCGTGGCTTAGGGCACGGCCCCTGGAGCCAGGCCGGAAGCCTAGCTCTTCGGAACGCGTCTCCCGCGTTTCACGGGCGAAATGGCTGGACCGTGCGGCCCCCGCGCGGAATCCTGTAGGCGTGACTGCCTAGAAACCGAGGGGGGGATCGATGCTTGCAAAGATGCTGGGCGCGCTGAGCCTGGGCGCGGGCCTGCTGCTGGCCGGGACGGCGGCGGCGCAGACCGGAACGCCGCTGCCGAAGAACGACTACGCCAACCCGGCCGCCTGGCTCTGCCGGCCTGACAAGACCAGCGGCGACGCCTGCGCCACCGACCTCACCACCACGGTCGTGAAGCCCGACGGAACCGAGACGGTCGAGACCTTCAAGGCCAACCCGAACGCGCCGATCGACTGCTTCTACGTCTATCCGACCGTGTCGAACGATCCGGGCGTCGTCTCCGACATGAACCCCGGGCCGGAGGAGCTGAACGTCATCAAGGCGCAGTTCGCCCGGTTCGGCGCGAAGTGCCGGCTCTATGCGCCGCTCTACCGGCAGTTCACCCTGACCGCGCTGCGCGCCGGGATCGGCGGCAAGCCGCTGCCGGGCTCGACCGATCCGGCCATGCGGCGGGTGGGCTACAACGACGTGGTCGACGCCTGGAACTGGTATCTGGCGCACGACAACCACGGCCGCGGCGTGGTGCTGATCGGCCACTCGCAGGGCTCGGGCGTGCTGACCCAGCTGATCAAGAACGAGATCGACGGCAAGCCGGTGCAGGCGAGGCTGGTCTCGGCGATCCTGATGGGCACGCGGCTGCCGGTGGAGTCGGGCAAGGACACCGGCCTCTTCCAGCACATCCCGGTGTGTCGCAGCGCCAGCCAGACCGGCTGCGTGATCGCCTACTCGAGCTTCCGGGACACCGTCCCGCCGCCCGCCAACTCGCGGTTCGGCAAGGTGACCGAGGCGGGCGACATCGCCGCCTGCGCCAACCCGGCGAACCTGGCCGGCGGCTCCGGCGAGCTGCACGCCTACCTGTCCAACGCGCCGGCGATCTCCGGCCAGGCCGCGCCCAGGACCGTGTGGGTCAAGGGCAAGGCCAATCCGACCACGCCATTCATCTCGGTCCCCGGCCTTCTGACCTCGGAATGCGTGCAGAAGAACGGCTTCAGCTACATGGCCGTGCACGTCAACGCGGTCGCCGCCGACCCGCGCACCGACACTATCGAGGGCGACGTGGTCATGCCCGACGGCAAGGTCGCGGCCGACTGGGGCCTGCACCTGATCGACGCCAACCTCGCCATGGGCAACCTGGTCGACATCGTGGGCCAGGAGAGCCGCGCCTACCTGAACGGCGCCGACCAGCGGATCACGCCCAAGGCGCGCAAGTAGGAGCCGAGGCCATGCCGAGCATCGCCGCCGTCGACGAGAAGACCGGACGCAAGTTCTACCTCGACGATCCGGATGACCTCAAAGCCGGCGAGGAGGTGACCTTCATCCTCAGCCTGCACGGCGGCGGCTCAGTGGGCGCGTGGCAGCGCGCCTACTTCCCGGCGGTCGATTTCAAGGAGAAGCACCGGCTGGTGATCGCCACCCCCTCGGCCGCCACCAAGGAGCCGTCGCGGCGCTGGGTGGGCGAAGCCGACGACCAGCACCTGCGCAACATCGTCGACCTCGTGCTCGGCAGGTACGGCGATGCGGTGCGCTCGTTCTGGCTGGCCGGGCACAGCCAGGGCGGGATGACATCCAACCGGCTGCTGAGCGAGGACGGCTTCTTCAAGGATCGGGTGGACGGCTGGCTGTCGCTGTCGGGCGGCCGCATCGGGCCCGCCGAGCGCGCGCCCGGCTTCGGGGCCCCACCGCTGCTGGGGCGCCCGCCGATGACGCCGCCGCCGCGGCCGCCGGGCGGTCCCTGGCCGGACGCCGATCTCTCCTTCATCTTCGCGGTGGGCGAGCACGAGATCGCCGCCCTGCCCGCGACCTCGCCCTGGGCCGAGAAGTATGGCGCGGGCCCGCGCGAGCGGCGCCCGGACGTGGTCGACGACCAGCCGGGGCAGATCTACGACACCCTGCGCGACGGCCGCTCGAACCCCGGCTGGGGGCTGAAGCCGCGGCCGGCGTGGCCGAGGTCTTCGTCTATCCGAACGCCCGCGGCGGCCGGCTGATCGCCGACGTGGTGCGCAAGGACAAGGGCCACACCGAGGGACTGGAGCCGAACGTCACAGAGACGCTGGTGGCGATGATGGTCGCTGCGCCCGGCGGCAAGGCCCGCGCCGTGAAGGCGGCGGCGGCGGCCTAGTCTCCGGCGATCTTCCGCCCGGCCACAAAGCCCAGGATCAGGAAGATCACGAAGCCGACCAGGAACAGGAAGAACAGGAACTTGGCGACGCCGGCGGCGGCGCCCGCGACTCCCGTGAAGCCGAGCCCCCCGGCGATCAGCGCGATAACCGCGAAGATCAGAGCCCACTTGAGCATTTCACTCTCCTAACCGCGACGAAGGCCCTTTTTCGACCTCGGCCGCGACAACGCCGCGCTTGCCGCGCCGTTCCGTCCACGTCACCGCGCGCACGAAACCTTGTTTCACGGACCGAACGTGCTGATCTAAGACGACACCGCAGATGGCCAAGAATCCCGAAAGCCCGTTGGAGCCCTTCAAGCGCGCGCTGGCCAACGCCGCCCGCTCGCTTGCGGAGACTCCGGATCTGGAGATCGTCTATTCCGGCGAGGGACCGCAGCTGACCGGCAATCGCGCGGTGCTGCCGCATCCGCCCAGGGATCTGACGCCCGCCGACGCCGCCCGCATCCGCGGCCTCGCCGACCAGATGGCGCTGCGGCTCGCCCACCACGATCCGGCGGCGCACGCCAAGGTCCGTCCCGGCTCGGCGCTCGGCGCGCCGATCTACGACTCGATCGAGCAGGCGCGCATCGAGGCGATCGGCGCCAACGCGCTGGGCGGGGTGCGCGAGAACCTGAAGGCGGTGCTGGAGCAGGCCTGGGCCAAGCGATCGTTCAACCAGATCGAGGCGCTCGCCAGTCCGCCGTACGCCGACGTGGTCGGCCTGATCGTGCGCGAACGTCTGACCGGCGAAAAGCCGCCGGCCATGGCCCAGCCGGTGGTCAACCTGTTCCGGGACGAGGTGGAGGCCAAGGCCGGTCCGGACCTCGACAAGCTGGCGGCCAGCATCGCCGACCAGAAGGCGTATGCGCGGATCGCGCGCGCCATCATCCGCGACCTGAAGATGGGCGACGATCTCTCCGACGCCCCCGACCAGCCAGACCAGGACGAGGACGGCGAAGAGGGCGAGCCCGAGGCCTCGGACCAGGACGAGGGCGACGGCGAAGGCAAGTCCCCCCAGCAGGCCGCAATGGACGAGAGCGAGGCGAGCCACCGCGAAAGCGAGGACGCCGACGCCCAGATGATGGAGGCGCAGGAGAACCCCGACGCCGAGGACACCGACGAGCCGCCCGACATGGGCGAGGGCGAGCAGCCCGCGAGACCCGAGCTCTCCGGCCAAGGCAAGGTCGTCACCTACAAGGTGTTCACCACCGCCCATGATGAAATCGTCGCCGCCGAGGAACTGTGCGACGGCGAGGAGCTGGGGCGGCTGCGCGCCTACCTCGACCAGCAGCTCGCCAGCCTTTCCAACGTGGTCTCCCGCCTCGCCAATCGGCTGCAGCGCAAACTCCTGGCGCAGCAGAATCGAAGCTGGAGCTTCGATCTCGAGGAGGGAATCCTGGACGCGGCGCGGCTGACGCGGGTGATCGTCGATCCGACCTCGCCGCTGTCGTTCAAGGAGGAGGCCGACACCGAGTTCCGCGACACGGTGGTGACCATCCTGATCGACAATTCCGGATCGATGCGGGGGCGGCCGATCATGGTGGCGGCGGTCTGCGCCGACATCCTGGCCCGCACGCTGGAGCGCTGCGGCGTCAAGACGGAGATCCTGGGGTTCACCACCCGCGCCTGGAAAGGCGGCCAGGCGCGCGAGGACTGGCTGAAGGCCGGCAAGCCGCCGCAGCCGGGGCGGCTGAACGATCTGCGCCACATCATCTACAAGGCCGCCGACGCGCCCTGGCGGCGCGCGCGCAAGAACCTCGGCCTGATGATGCGCGAGGGCCTGCTCAAGGAGAACATCGACGGCGAGGCCTTGATGTGGGCGCACCAGCGGCTGCTGGGCCGCAGCGAACAACGGCGCATCCTGATGGTGATCTCCGACGGCGCGCCGGTGGACGATTCCACGCTGAGCGTGAACTCCGGCCACTACCTCGAGAGGCACCTGCGCGAAGTGATCGGCGAGATCGAGAGCCGCAGCCCCGTGCAGCTGATCGCCATCGGCATCGGCCACGACGTCACCCGCTACTACCGCCGCGCCGTGACCATCGTCGACGTGGAGCAGCTGGCGGGCGCGATCACCGACCAACTCGCCGAACTTTTCGAGGAGGAGCCGGAGCGGCTGACGCGCCGCTCGGCCGGCCTCCTGCAGCCGCCGCCCAACACCGAAGGGCCGAAGCCGACGCTGCGCCGCTCGACCTTCAAGGAAGTCCGCCGCGCGGTGGCTTGAAAGAAACCGCGGAAAACGCAGAAAGCCGCAGAAAGCCTGAGCTTCCGCGGTGTTCCGCGTTTTCTGCGGTTTGAAGGGCGGCGCAGTGGGCCTTTAGAGATTCTGTGGTTGCACGCGGCGGGCCGCGGTTATTCGATCCTTCCGCGAGCGGAAAGACAGCGGAGGATGGCCATGCGGCAGGACGTTTCGATCCCCACGGCGGAAGGCGACATGCGGGCGTTCGTCTTCACCCCGGCGCAGGGCGATGGACCCTGGCCGGCGGCGATCATCTTCATGGATGCGCCGGCGATCCGCCCGGCGCTGTTCGACATGGGCCAGAGGCTGGCGGACGCCGGTTACTACGTGCTGCTGCCCGACCTGTTCTGGCGGGCCGGACCCTATCCGCCGCTCGATATCGCCAAGGCCCGGGCCGGCGACCCGGAAATGGGGGCGCTGTTCCAGAAGCTGCGCGGCTCGACCGACATCGAGAAGCAGATGGCCGACACCAAGGCCTGCCTCGACTTCCTCGCCAAGCAGCCGCAGGCCAAGGCCGACAGGGTGGGCGTCACCGGCTATTGCATGGGCGGCTCGATCGCGCTCAGGGCGGCCGGGACCTTCCCCGACCGGATCGTCGCGGCGGCGAGCTTCCACGGCGGCAACATGGCGACGGACGCCTCGTCCAGCCCGCACCTGCTGGCGCCGAAGGTCAAGGCCAAGGTGCTGGTGGCCGGGGCCGACGAGGACGGCAGCTTCGACGAGGCCCAGAAGGAGCGGCTGGACGCGGCGCTCACCGAGGCCGGCGTCGACGCCCAGGTCTCGATCTGGAAGGGCTGCCGCCACGGCTGGGTGCCCGCCGACATGCCGGTGCACAACGCCGAGGGCGCCGAGCGCCACTGGCAGGAGCTGATCCGGCTGTTCGACGAGACGCTGAAGGAGAAGGTGGCGGCCTGAGCGCCAGCCCCGGCTTGCAATTGTACGATACGGCGAACGCGCAGCGGCTTGCAGAAGCCGTGCGGCAGCTCGACGCGGGCGGCGGATCGGAGCGTGAGCTGATCGGGCCGTGAGGCTGGTGTTCGCCGACCGCGCCGGGGAGGACTACCTCCATTGGCAGGCGGCGGACCCGAACACTTTGGAGCGGCTGAACGGGCTGATCCGAGAATGCCAGCGCAACTCCTTCCAGGGGACCGGCAAGCCTGAGCCGCTGCGCGGCGATCTCGAGGGCTGGTGGTCGCGGCGGATCACGCTCGAAAGGGCGAAGCCCAGCAGCTGGAGATCGCCCAGTGCCGCTTCCAGTACTGAGCGCATGAAAAAGGCCGCCCTCGCGAGCGGCCTTTCCAGTCTGGCGATGACGAGGGCTCAGGCCGCCGGCTGCTCGGCGAGCTTGGCCTTGAGCTGACGCTTGATCTTCCGCGCGCGGGCCGAAAGCTCCTCGTCGCCGGCCTTGAGCAGGAAGGCGTCGAGCCCGCCCCGGAAGTCGAGGGTGCGCAGCGCCGCATTGGTGATGCGCAGGGTGAAGGACTGGCCGAGCGCCTCGGACTGCAGGGTCATCGGCGACAGCGCCGGCAGGAAGCGGCGCTTCGACTTGATGTTCGAGTGGCTCACGTTGTGGCCGACCATCGGGCCGACACCCGTGAGTTCGCAACGGCGCGACATGGCGAAAGACCTTCGCGGGAATTGGAGTACGGCGGGCAGGGCCCGCGGGAGCGGGCGATATAGAGGAAGCGCTTGCCGGCCGTCAAGGCGAGCCGCCCGCGGCGCGGCGCGGCGGCAGGCGCCCGCACGCTTGGCCGATTGTGCCTCTTCCCCCTTCAGATACAATATGTTGCGGTGAACAAAGGCCGAATCGAGCCGAGTCAGTGATTCGGTCATGCTTTGTTTCGTCGGCGTTCGCGCCTGCCGAGGAGGCCCGGTGAGCCCACGCGCGCTGCCCGTGTTTCTCGCCGTCGTCGCCATGGCCGCGCCGGTGCGCGCGCTGGCCCAGACGGCCGGGGCGAGGCCGCTGTTCAGCTATCTCGGCGACTGGGACGCCGTCGCGGCGGGCGGCCGCTCGAGCTCGGCGACCTATGCGCACGCGCTCGCGGCGGGCTTTACCGGGCCGATCGGCGGCGGCTGGAGCTGGACCGTGCAGGGCGCCTGGACAGCCGGCGCGAACCTCTCGGCGCGCGCGATCGGCGACGTGCAGGGGGTGCAGGGCCCGTTCAACACCGGCGACGGCCTGTGGCTCTACGAGGCCAAGGCGAGCTACCAGTCCGAGGCGGTGACGTTCCAGGTTGGGCGGCTCTCGGCCGGCGACGCCCTGCCCGGCGCTGCCGGCATGGGGCAGTTCGTGAACTCCGCCTTCTCGTCCAACGGCGGGGCGATCACGCTCAATGATCCCGGCCGGGCGGCGACGCCGGCGGCGACCTGGGGCGCCTGGGGCACGTGGACCGGGGCTCCCGTGGAGCTGCGCGGCGGAGCGCTGTTGTCGGATCCGCGGCGGACGACGCTCGCCAGGCACGGCGTCGACCTCGGCTTCCATCCCGCCGACGGCGTGCTGGGGTTCGGCGAGGCGGTCGCGCCGGTGGGCGGCGGCTTCCGCGCGGGCCTCGGCGGCTATGGCGACAGCGCGCGGTTCCAGACCTTCGATGGGCGCACGGTGCGCGGCAACGGGGGGTGGTATCTGTGGCTCGAACGGCCGGCGGCGGAGAAGGGCGAGAGCCTCAGCGGCTTCGCCATGCTGCAGGCCGCGCCGCGCCGCGACCGCAGCCTCGAGCCGCTGTTCCTGATGGGCGGGATCACCTGGCAGGGGTTCAATCCCGCTCGGCCGTCGGATTCCGTGTCGCTGGGCGCGACCTCCGGTGAGTTCAGCAGAACGAGCCCCTTCCGCGGCCACGAGAGCCTGATCGAGGCGAACTACCGCTGGGCGGTCAACGAGCACCTCGGGTTCAGGCCCGACGTGCAGTGGGTGATCTCGCCGGGCGGCAAGAGCGGCGGCCGCAATGCGCTGGTCGTGGGCGTGCAGCTCGAGGCTGGGCTCTAGCGACGATATTGCACACGTCGGCTGTCTGTATTACTGACTGACTGGTCAGTTATCTGGAGCGGTCATGCCCTCCGCGGACCCCAAATTCCGCCGCCGCAAGGCCGACCGGCCGGCCGAGATCGTGGCGGCGGCGCTGGCGGTGTTCGCCGAAAAGGGCTTCGCCGCGGCGCGGCTGGAGGAGATCGCAGCCCGCGCCGGGGTGTCCAAGGGCGCCCTCTACCTCTACTTCGAGACCAAGCAGGACCTGTTCCACGCCGTCGTCGAGCAGGCGATCGCCCCCAACATCCAGGCCGTGCGGGCGATGATCGCGGCCCATCCCGGCCCGTTCCCGGACCTCATCCGCCAAGTCCCCGACCGGATCGCGATCCTGCTCGACACCCTGCCGGTGGGCGGGGTGATCAAGATGGTGATCGGCGAGGCTGGCAATTTCCCGGACCTCGCCCGCGTCTGGCACGACCGGCTGGTGGCCCAGGCGCTGGGCGCGCTCGCCGATGCGGTGACGGCGGCCCAGGCCCGTGGCGAGGTCAGGGGCGGAGACGCCAGGATCTACGCCCTGCAGCTCATCTCCCCGCTGCTGATCAGCGTCATCTGGCGCGAGACCTTCGAGCCGGTGGGCGCGGCGGCGTTCGACGTCCGCACCGTGGCCCGCCAGCACGTGGAGACCATGCTCTCGGGCATGCTGACCTGGGAGGCCCCACGATGAACCGCCAGCGGCTGCTGATCGGCGGCCTGATCGCCGCGGCGCTCCTAATCGTGGCGGGGCTGGTGCTGCTGCCGCGGGTCTCCCGCGGGCAGGCGCTCTCGGGCTACATCGAGGGCGAGCCGCTCTACCTCGCCGCGCCGAGCGCCGGGACGGTCACGGCGATGTACGTGGCCAAGGGCGACGAGGTGAAGGCGGGCGCGGCGCTGTTCGTGGTCGACCCGCAGCAGTCGTCGGACGCCGTGAGCCAGGCCGAAGCCGCGCTCGCCGAGGCGCGCGCCCAGGCCCTCGACGCCCGCAAGGGCCAGCGGCCGAGCGAAATCGGGGTGCTGAGCGCCAACCTTGCCGCCGCCGAGGCGAAGGCCAAGGTGGCCCAGACCACCTATCGGCGGACGAGCGATCTGGCCGCCGCAGGAGTCGCTTCCCGCCAGCAGCTGGACGACGCGCGCGCCGCCGCCCAGCAGGCGTCCGATCAGGCCGCGGCGGCGAGGCGCCAGCGGCAGACCGCGACGCTGGGCGCACGGCCCGACCAGGTGCGCGCGGCCGACGCCAGGGTGGACCAGGCGCAAGCCGCGCTGCAGGCGGCGCGGGCGCGGCTCGCCGAACTGGCCCCCAAGGCGCCGGAGGCGGCGCGCGTCGAGGATGTCTTCTTCCGGCAAGGCGAATGGGCCGGCGCCAACCAGCCGATCCTCTCGCTGCTGCCGGATGCTCGCATCTACGTCCGCTTCTTCGTTCCGGAGCGGACGCTGGCCGCCTACCGGCCCGGCCGCGTGGTGCGCTTCGCCTGCGACGGCTGCCGCAACGGGCTGACGGCGAAGATCGTCTACGTGAGCCCAAGGCCCGAGTTCACGCCGCCGGTGATCTACAGCCGCGAGACCCGCGACCGGCTGGTCTATCTGGTGGAGGCGCGGCCGAGCGTCAGGCTGAATCCCGGGCAGCCGGTCGACGTCGAGCCGCTGGAGCCGGAGCGGTGAGCCTCGCCATCGACGTGGCCGATCTCAACAAGAGCTTCGGCGACAAGCACGTCGTGCAGGACCTCACCATCCAGGTCGCCGGGGGGCGCATCTGCGGCTTTCTCGGCCCCAACGGCTCGGGCAAGACGACCACGCTGCGCATGCTGTGCGGCCTGCTGACGCCGGACTCCGGGCGCGGCGCCTGCCTGGGCTTCGACATCCTGAGCCAGGCCGAGGAGATCAAGCGGCGCACCGGCTACATGACCCAGCGGTTCTCGCTCTACGAGGACCTCTCGATCTCCGAGAACCTGGAATTCGTGGCCCGCGTCTACGGCCTCGACCGGCGGGGCGAACGGGTGGACGAGGCGCTGGACCACCTGGGCCTTGCGGGCCGGCGCGATCAGCTCGCGGGCGCGCTCTCCGGCGGCTGGAAGCAGCGGCTGGCGCTGGCCGCGGCGACCCTGCACGAGCCGCAGCTGCTGCTGCTCGACGAGCCCACCGCCGGGGTCGACCCCAAGGCGCGGCGCACCTTCTGGGACGAGATCCACGCGCTCGCCGGCCGCGGCCTGACCGTGCTGGTCTCCACCCACTACATGGACGAGGCCGAGCGCTGCCACGAGATCGCCTACATCAGCTACGGCCGGCTGATCGCCCGCGGCACGGCCGCAGAGGTGGTCGCAGGCTCGCACCTCGTCACCTTCCACGGCGAGGGGCCGGACATCGACCGCATCGGCGAGGAGATCGCGCGCAAGCCCGGCGTGGAGAGCGTCGCCCCGTTCGGGGCCGCGCTGCACGTGAGCGGGACAGACCGGAAGGCGTTGGAGGCGGCGATCGCGCCCTACCGCCGCGAGCCCTACCGCTGGGATGAGGTCCCGCCGACGCTGGAGGACGTGTTCATCCACCTGATGGGCCAGGCGCAGGACAACTATCCATGATGGGCGTGTCCGGCGTCCGGATCCTCGCCGTGATGGCCAAGGAGTTCAAGCAGTTGACGCGCGACCGGCTGACGTTCGCGATCATGCTGCTGATCCCGATCATGCAGCTGACGCTGTTCGGCTACGCGATCAACTTCCAGCCGAAGCGGCTGCCGACCGCGGTGCTGGTCCAGGAAGACTCCCGCTTCGCCCGCTCGATCGTCTCGGCGCTGCGCAATTCCAGCTACTTCGCGTTCACCCGCCAGGCCCGCACCCCGGCCGAGCTCGACAAGCTGGTCCGCCGCGGCGAGGCGCAGTTCGCGGTGACCATCCCGGGCGACTTCACCCGCCGGGTGGCGCGCGGCGACCACGCCCAGGTGCTGGTGGAGGCCGACGCGTCGGATCCCTCGGCCAACTCGGCGGCCATGGCCGCGCTCGCGGCGCTGCCGCAGCAGGCGTTGGCCCACGACCTAACCGGCGGGCTCGCGGCGCGCGGCCAGGCGCAGCCGCCGTTCGAGGTGGTGATCCACAACCGCTTCAATCCGGAGGCGGTGACGGCGTTCAACATCGTGCCGGGCCTGCTGGGTGTGATCCTGTCGATCACCATGGTGATGATGACCGCGCTCTCGGTGACCCGCGAGATCGAGCGCGGCACCATGGAGAGCCTGCTCGCCACGCCGGTGCAGCCGATCGAGGTGATGGCCGGCAAGCTCGCGCCCTATGTGCTGGTCGGCGTGATCCAGACGGCGGTGATCCTGGTCACCGCGCGACTGTTGTTCCAGGTGCCGATGCAGGGCGGCTGGACGGGGCTTACGCTGGGGACCGCGCTGTTCATCGTGGGCTCTCTGGCGCTGGGTTTCCTGATCTCGACGGTCGCCACCTCGCAACTGCAGGCCATGCAGCTGAGCTTCTTCTACATGCTGCCCTCGATCCTGCTCTCGGGCTTCGCCTTCCCGTTCCGCGGCATGCCCGGCTGGGCGCAGGCGATCGGCGAGGTCATCCCCGTGACCCATTTCCTGCGGCTGGTGCGAGGTTCGCTGCTCAAGGGCCAGACGCTCGGCGACCAGTGGCCGGAGCTGGCGGCGCTGACCGCCTTCGTCCTGGTGGTGACCGCGCTCGCCATGCTGCGCTATCGGCGGACGCTGGATTGACGGCGGGGGGAGAGGGTACTGATGTACGGCATCCTGTGCGCGACGGCCGAGGAGCTGGCGGCCCTGCGTGAGCGGCTGGAGCTCGAGCGCCAGCCGGAGACGCATGGGCCCACGCGCATCTGGCGCGGCCGCCACGAGGGCGAGGATCTCGCGCTCGCCCAGGCCGGCATCGGCAAGGTCAACGCGGCGGCGGCGGCGACCCTGCTGCTCGGCTTGTTCGAAGCCGAAGCGCTGATCTGCTCGGGCGTCGCCGGCGGGCTTGCGCCCGACCTGCCGGTGGGCTCGGTGCTGCTCGCCGACCGGCTGGCGATCCACGATTTCGGGCTGGTGGCGGGGCGGACCTTCACGCCGACGCAATCCGGCGAGATCCCGATCGGCGCGCCGGAGTTGACCGAGCTGTTCCCGGTCGCGCCGGCGGTGGCCCGCGCGTTCGACGATCTCGAGGCGGCCGTGAAGGCGAGGCTGGGTCATCCGATCCGGCGCGGCGGGATCGTCACCGCCGATTACTTCCTGAACTGCGCCGAGACCCGCGACGCGCTGCGCGCCCGCTTCGGGGCCGACGCGATCGACATGGAGAGCGGCGCGATGCATCAGATCGCCGAGGCCTGGGGCCGGCCGCTCTACGTGATCCGCACGCTGTCGGACCTCGCCGGCGAGGAGAGCCACCTCACCTATTACGAGATGGCCCTGATGGCGGCCCAGAACTCGGCCCTGTGCGTCAGCGAGCTGCTGCGCATCCTCAAGGCCTAGGCGCGGCGGAACAGAGGCGACGGTCTCGCTTGCCCGACTCTCGGAGCGCCCCCACCTTCAATCCATGAGCGACCGCCCGACGGGGGCTGCGCCGGCCCGGCTCGTGGCGGCGCTGGGGCCCACCAACACCGGCAAGACCCATCTGGCGGTGGAGCGCATGCTGGGCCACGCGAGCGGCATGATCGGCCTGCCGCTGAGACTGCTGGCCCGCGAGATCTACGATCGGGTGGCGAAGGCGAAAGGGCCGCGCGCGGTGGCGCTGATCACCGGCGAGGAGAAGATCGTCCCGCCCCGGCCGCAGTACTTCGTCTGCACGGTCGAAGCCATGCCCCTGTCGCGGCAGGTCGAGTTCCTGGCGGTCGATGAGATCCAGCTTTGCGCCGACGCCGAGCGGGGTCACGTCTTCACCCATCGGCTGCTGCACGCCCGCGGGACGGCGGAGACCATGCTGCTGGGCGCGGCGACCATGGCGCCCTTGGTGCGGCGGCTGCTGCCGCACGCCGAGATCGCCACGCGCGAGCGGTTCTCGCGCCTGACCTATTCCGGGCCGAAGAAGCTGACGCGGTTGCCCAGGCGCAGCGCGGTGGTCGCGTTCTCGGCCGAGCAGGTCTACGCCATCGCCGAGCTGATCCGCAGGCAGCGCGGCGGGGCGGCCGTGGTCATGGGTTCGCTCAGCCCGCGCACCCGCAACGCCCAGGTCGAGCTCTACCAGTCCGGTGAGGTGGACTTCCTGGTGGCCACCGACGCCATCGGCATGGGCCTCAACATGGATGTCGACCATGTGGCGTTCGCGGGCCTCGCCAAGTTCGACGGACGGCGCACGCGGCCGTTGAGCCCCCAGGAGCTCGGCCAGATCGCCGGTCGCGCCGGCCGCTTCCAGCGCGACGGCACGTTCGGCGTCACCGGCGAGGCCGAGGACATGGAGCCCGACCTCGTGCTGGCGGTGGAGGAGCACCGGTTCCAGCCCGTGGCCGCGGCCGAGTGGCGGAACTCGCGGCTCGACTTCGCCTCGCTCGCCGGCCTGGTGCGCTCCCTGGCCGAGCCGCCGGCGCGCGACGGGCTCAGGCTCGCCGCCGAGGCGCTGGACGAGACCACCCTCAAACGCCTCGCCGACGACCCGGAGGTGGCCGCGCGCGCCCGCGACCGGGCGGCGGTGGTCAAGCTGTGGGATGTCTGCCAGACGCCGGATTTCCGCAAGGCCGCCACCGACGACCACATCCGGCTCGCCAGGGATTTCTTCCTGCACCTGACCAGCGGGCGCCGCAGGATCCCCGAGGACTGGATCGCCAAGCAGCACGCCGGCCTGGACCGGACCGACGGCGACATCGACGCCCTGGCCGCGCGCCTCGCCTACGTCCGCACGCTGGCCTACGTCGCCAACCGCGCCGACTGGCTGGCCGACCCGGCCGGCTGGCAGGGCCGCATGCGGCAGCTGGAGGACCGGCTCTCCGACACCTTGCACGAGAAGCTGATGGCCCGCTTCGTCGACCGGCGGACCAGCGCGCTGATGCGGGGCTTGCGGGTACGCGAGGACCTGCTGGCCGGCGTGGCGGCGGACGGCAGCGTCACGGTAGAAGGCCACTACGTCGGCAAGCTCGAAGGCGTGCGCTTCGAGGGCGTGCAGGGCGCGACGGTGCTGGAGGACAAGGCGCTCCGGGCC
>Ga0308174_10000136_pt1 | contig 29547 bp, 33 predicted proteins | sample PhyPR2_FD_203894 | JGI IMG/M metagenome (GOLD analysis project Ga0308174, IMG submission 203894) | Soil microbial communities from UC Gill Tract Community Farm, Albany, California, United States - DLSLS.P.R2 | ecosystem: Environmental > Terrestrial > Soil > Agricultural land | place: USA... | reverse complement strand
ATGCGCTTTCACGACGCAAATCGTCTTGCTTCGCAGCATGACCGTACCTATACTCTGTTCATTGGTTGTCGCAGCTCGACAAACCTACCGTGTCTCCTCCACCTCCTCCTTTGGTGGATTAAGCCCGAGTCTCAGACGCTCGGGCTTTTTTTATTCCGCCCCCGGGACTCTGCCGCGCGGGTAAGACGCCCCACGCTTTGACGCGGCGGCCATTTTCCCTTTATAATTCAAAGTTCTCTTCGTTACACGCCCGCGGAGAGAAGTCAGGGAGAGCCTGCACGCGCAATGTAAGCTATCTAGCGCACTCATATAAGCAGGACCGAACAAAGGTCAAGAGCAAAGGGCAAATTAATTTTTGGATCGATCATGAAGACGTTTTCCGCAAAAGCCGAAGAGGTGACGCGCGAATGGTACGTGATTGACGCGACGGATAAGGTTCTCGGCCGTGTCGCCAGCGAAGTGGCACGCCGTCTTCGCGGCAAGCATAAGCCTGAGTTCACTCCGCACGTCGACACCGGTGACTACATCATCGTCGTCAATGCCGGCAAGTTGAAGGTCACCGGCAACAAGACCACGGACAAGAAGTACTATCGTCACTCGGGTTACCCGGGCGGCATCTATGAAACGACGTTCGGCAAGATGCAAGAGCGCTTCCCGGGCCGCGCGCTCGAGAAGGCCGTCAAGGGCATGCTTCCGAAGGGTCCGCTCGGCTACGCAATGATCAAGAAGCTCAAGGTCTACGCTGAAGCCACGCATCCGCATACGGCTCAACAGCCTAAAGCGCTCGAGATCTAAGGGGAGCCCATATGATCGGTAACTGGAACTACGGTACGGGCCGCCGCAAGAGCGCCGTCGCACGTGTCTTCATCAAGTCGGGCAAGGGCGATATCGTCGTCAACGGCAAGCCCATCGCCGACTATTTCTCGCGCGAAACGTCGCTGATGATCGTGCGCCAACCGCTGGAACTCACGAACCACGCCACCACGTTCGACATCAAGGTCAACGTGACGGGCGGCGGTGAAACGGGTCAGGCCGGCGCGGTTCGCCACGGCATCACGCGTGCGCTGATGGACTACGACGCAACGCTCAAGTCGCAACTGTCGAACGCAGGCTTCGTCACCCGCGACGCGCGTGAAGTGGAACGTAAGAAGGTCGGTTTCCACAAGGCACGCCGCAGGAAGCAATTCTCGAAGCGTTAAGCGCTTCGCGTTTCGCCGGGGCACGATCCTGGCGAGGCTGCTCGAAAGCCGCCCGCACTGCAAGGTGCCGGCGGCTTTTTCCATTGGCGCGCGCGGGCCGCGTTTTATCGAGTTTGCTTATAGCCTCTTGATTTCATGGGCATTCGGCAAGATTTTGAGATCAGCCCTACAATGATGGCTAGAAGCTAAATTGGAGAGTTCGAATGAGCGCTGTCAGCGACACCCCCACGACCGAAATGCCGATGCCGTTCGTCTTCACCGACGCCGCAGCCGACAAGGTCAAGCAATTGATCGACGAGGAAGGCAATCCGGATCTGAAGCTGCGCGTGTTCGTGCAAGGCGGCGGATGCTCGGGTTTCCAGTACGGTTTCACGTTCGACGAAGAGGTCAACGAAGACGATACCGTGATGGACAAGAGCGGCGTGCAACTGCTCGTCGATTCCATGAGCTATCAGTATCTCGTCGGCGCGGAAATCGACTATAAGGACGACATCAACGGCGCGCAGTTCGTGATCAAGAATCCGAACGCGACGACGACGTGCGGTTGCGGTTCTTCGTTCTCGGTCTGAGCGTCGACCTAAAGTCACCGCGAGCGGTCGAACGAAAAGCGGAGCCTGCGGGCTCCTTTTTCGTTTACCAGGCTCAGCGCGGATAGATCGCGCCGAGCACGCGCTCGCCCGCCGCGCCCGTCACCGAGGCAAGATTGCCGGGTTCACGCGCCACGCAGCGCATGGCGAGCCACGCGAAGGCAAACGCCTCGACCTGTTGCGGCGGCACGCCGAGCGCTTCGGTCGTCATGACGGGCACGCCCGAGACGCCACTTTGGTCGAGCGCCTGTTGCAGCATCTTCATCAGCACCGGATTGCGCGCGCCGCCGCCGCAGACATAGACCGCACGCGCATCGGACGCGTGGCGTTCGATCTCGCGTGCCACCGTGATGCCCGTGAGCGCCGTTAGCGTGGCCTGGACATCGGCCGGAGCGAGCGTCGCGAACGGCGCGAGTTTCGCATCGAGCCACGCCGGATTAAACAGGTCGCGCCCTGTGCTCTTGGGCGGCGCTCCCTCGAAAAACGGCTCGTTCAGCAGCGCGTTGAGCAGCGGGCGATTCACCTGACCTTGCGCGGCGAACTGACCGCCATCGTCATACGGTCTGTTCAGATGCCGATGTGCCCATTCATCGAGCAGTGCGTTCGCCGGGCCGCAGTCGAAGCCGCGCACCGCGCCGCTCGCCGCCAGAATCGTGATATTGCTGATGCCGCCCAGATTGCAGACCACGCGCGTCTCGTTCTTCGCGCCGAAAAGGGTCGCATGAAACGCCGGCACGAGCGGCGCGCCCTGACCGCCGGCGGCGACGTCGCGGCTTCGGAAATCGGCGATCACGTCGATGCTCGTCATTTCCGCCAGCAGCGCCGGATTGTTGATCTGCCGCGTGTACCCCTTCTCCGGCCGATGCCGCACCGTTTGTCCGTGCACGCCAATCGCGCGCACTTTCGAGGACGAATGGCCGCTCATGCTCTGCAACTCGTGGCAGCAGACGGCGTAGCGCGTGGCGAGCGCGTTGGCGGCAAGCGCTTCGCGTTCGAGTTCGTTGTCGCCGGGCGCCTGCAGCGCGAAAAGCGCATCGCGCAAGCCTTGCGAGAACGAAACGTGCGCCTCGCCGAGCACGACCGGCGGCCTGCCGGTGGCGAATTGCACCGCCACGCCGTCGACGCCGTCCATGCTCGTACCGGACATCAAACCGAAATAGACGCCGTCCGCCTTGCCGGTTTCGATTGCTTCGGCCTTTTTTCCCACGCTGCCCTCCTCGTCGAGGCTCCTCCGCCAAGCCGCGATTATCCGCGCATCGGGGCGAATCGTTAAGACGTGCGTTATCGCGCGATGAAGCCGGCCTTGCCGCTAAAGCGCGCCTCATCGCGTAAAATCCTGAGCCTGAACAAGCCATTACGCACGATTTCGGCCGCTTCGGACGCTCGCCGCGCACAGCCCGCGCGACGCAACCTGAAACGGCGGGATCGCACTCTCTTTCACAACACAAGCCGCAAGCATGACCACTGACTCCAACGCTTCTTCCGCGCCCGCGGCGCAAGCCTTCCCGATCACCGACGACGTGCGCGCCGCGCTCGCCGTCGCCAAACGCGGCTGCGACGAACTGCTGATCGAGGACGAATTCGCGCAGAAGCTCGCGAGGAGCGCCGCGACGGGCAAGCCGCTGCGCATCAAGCTCGGCCTCGATCCTACCGCGCCGGACATTCACATCGGCCATACGGTCGTGCTGAACAAGATGCGCCAGTTGCAGGACCTCGGGCATCAGGTCATCTTTCTGATCGGCGATTTCACCTCGCTGATCGGCGACCCGTCAGGCCGCAACGCGACGCGTCCGCCGCTCACGCGCGAGCAGATCGAAATGAACGCGAAGACGTATTTCGAGCAGGCGTCGCTCGTGCTCGACCGCGAAAAGACCGAGATTCGCTACAACAGCGAATGGTCGATGCCGCTCGGCGCTGACGGCATGATCAAGCTCGCGTCGCGCTACACGGTCGCGCGCATTCTCGAGCGCGAAGACTTCACCAAGCGATTCCAGAGCGGCGTGCCCATCTCGATCCACGAACTCCTCTATCCGCTGATGCAGGGTTACGACTCCGTCGCGCTCAACGCCGACCTCGAACTCGGCGGCACGGACCAGAAGTTCAACCTGCTCGTCGGCCGCGAATTGCAGAAGCAGTATGGCCAGGAGCAGCAGTGCATTCTGACGATGCCGCTGCTGGAAGGGCTGGACGGCGTCGAGAAGATGTCGAAGTCGAAGAACAATTACATCGGCATCAGTGAGAAGCCGACCGACATGTTCGGCAAGCTGATGAGCATTTCCGATGTGCTCATGTGGCGTTATTTCGAACTGCTGTCGTTTCGCAGCATCGAGGAAATCGCGCACTTCAGGCAGGAAGCGGAAGGCGGGCGCAATCCGCGCGACTTCAAGGTGATGCTGGCGCAGGAAATCGTCGGGCGTTTTCATTCGCCGGCGGACGCGGAGCGCGCGCTCGAAGACTTCAATCACCGCGCGAAGGGCGGAGTTCCGGACGATATTCCGTCGGTGACGCTCGCAGGCGGGCCGCTTGCAATCGGCCAGTTGCTCAAGCAGGCGGGTCTCGTGCCTTCGACGAGCGAGGCGCTGCGCAATATAGAGCAGGGCGGCGTGAAGATCGACGGCGCGACCGTGTCCGACAAGGGGCTGAAGGTCGAGCCGGGCGAATTCGTCGTGCAGGTCGGCAAGCGCCGGTTTGCGCGTGTGACGCTGACGGCCTGATCCGATGATCGCGCTCATTCAGCGGGTGCGGCGCGCGGACGTGCGCGTCGGCGAGCGCGTGACCGGCGCTATCGACGCGGGCCTGCTCGCGCTGGTCTGCGCCGAGCGTGGCGACAACGAAGCCGCCGCCGACAAGCTGCTCGCGAAGATGCTGGCCTATCGCGTGTTCTCGGACGCCGCGGGCAAGATGAACCTCTCCGTGCAAAACATGGATGGCGCGGGGCGCGCGGGCGGCGTGCTGCTGGTATCGCAGTTCACGCTTGCCGCCGATACATCCAGCGGCCTGCGCCCGAGCTTCACGCCCGCTGCGCCGCCCGATGAAGGCAAGCGGCTCTTCGACTACTTCGTGCGCGAGGCGCGCGCAAAACATCCGATTGTCGAGACGGGCGAATTTGGCGCCGAGATGCAGGTGTCGCTCACGAACGACGGACCGGTCACGTTCTGGCTGCAAGTGCGGCCCTGATTCTTATGCCTATGACGACGCAGGTCCTGTTCATCCGCCACGGCGAAACCGACTGGAATCGCATCAAGCGCATTCAGGGGCACATCGATATTCCGCTGTCCGCGCACGGCGTTCTGCAAGCGGAACAACTGGGCGCGCGTCTCGCGCTTGAAGGGCGGCTCGATGCCGTCTATTCGAGCGATCTGCTGCGCGCGCGGCAGACCGCGCGTCCTTTCGCCGATGCGCTCGGGCTGGAACTGCGGCTGTCCGAAGGCTTGCGCGAGCGTCAGTACGGCGCGTTCCAAGGCCACGACAGCGACGAGATCAGCGACAAGTTTCCCGCCGAATACGTCGAATGGCAGACGCGCGATCCGGGCTTTTCGCCCCCAGGCGGCGAGTCGCAGCGCGTGTTCTACCACCGCGTGCTGCACGCGATGGAGCCGATCGTCGCCGCGCATCCGGGCGGCCGTATCGCGTGCGTCGCGCATGGCGGCGTGCTGGATTGCATCTACCGGTATGCAATGAAGCTGGCGCTGGCAGAGCCGCGCAACTGGCCGCTGCTCAATTGCAGCATCAATGTGGTCGATTACGACGGCAGCGCTGCGGCGGTCGTCTCGTGGGGCGATGTTGCGCATCTCGCAACCGACACGAGCGACGACGATTTGCGCAAGACGGCCTAGTTTTTCTTCGCCGCGACTCTCAAGCGCGCGCGCTTTGCGATGCCATTCACGAGCGCCCAACGTATGACGGGCGCCATCGCGCTCACGCCGGGCCGCGCGATGGCGCGCCGTATCGGTGCAAGCGCCGCGAGCCCGAGCATCTCCTGCGCCCAGTCGGGCAACAGATCCACGCCCGCACTGAACACGAGCTTGCTCGCCGGTTTCATCACGATGCTCGGCGTCGGCGCATTCTTCAGCACGCGAAGGACTTCCTGCGTGCGGTCGCTTGCGTGCAGTTGCGGACGCATTGCTTGCAGATACGCTTCGATTTGCGCGCGCGTGGCGGGCACGTCGCGCGCGCCGAGCAGACGGGCTATCGTCGCGGTTTCTTCGAAATAGCGGTCCTGATCCGGCCCGGGCAGCGCGGGATTCACGTAACGCAGGTATCCGCTCAGGAAGCTCGTGACTTCCGCGACGTGCACCCACGTCAGCAAGTCGGGATCGTCCGCGCGATACGGCCGGCCGTCGGGCGCGGTGCCGGCCACCTTCAGATGTATGTTCCGCACGCGCTCGATCAGCGCGAGCGCGTCGCGGCGATTGCCGAACGTGGTGCCCGCGACGAAGGTCGCCGTTCGGCGCAGACGGCCAAGAATATCGGTGCGGAAGGTCGAGTGGTCCCACACGCCCGCCAGCGCCAACGGATGCAGCGTTTGCAGCAAGAGCGCGCTGATGCCGCCCGTCATCATCGACGTGAAATCGGCGTGGACTTTCCAGCAGACGGACTCGGGCCCGAACAGGCCCGGGTCGCCCAAAGGAGATGAATAATCGAGCGCCGGACCGCTGCCCGTCGTCAGACTCGTGATGCCCCGTGCAAGGGAAGAGCGCACGCGCGTGACCACCGTTGCCTGATCGGACATGCGCTTAGCTCTTGTTCGCGTCCCAGAGATCGCGAATCGGGCCTGCATCCGGCGCGGCAAGGCCGAAATGGCGGTATGTCAGCAAGGTCGCGACGCGCCCGCGCGGCGTGCGCTGCAAATAGCCTTGCTGGATCAGATACGGCTCCAGCACGTCCTCGATGGTGTCGCGCTCTTCACCGATGGCCGCCGCGAGATTGTCGACGCCGACAGGACCGCCGTCGAACTTGTGCAGAATCGCTTCGAGCAGCTTGCGGTCCATCAGATCGAAGCCGACGGGATCGACGTCGAGCATTTTCAGCGCGGCATCCGCGACATCCGCGGTGATGCTGCCGTCCGCTTTCACCTCGGCGTAGTCGCGCACGCGGCGCAGCAGCCGGTTCGCGATACGCGGTGTGCCGCGCGCCCGCCGTGCAATTTCGAGCGCACCTTCCGGAACGATATCCGCCTTCAACAGCGACGCCGAACGCGACACGATGCGCGCCAGCTCGCTCGCGTTATAGAACTCGAGCCGCGACACGATGCCGAAGCGGTCGCGCAGCGGATTGGTCAGCATGCCCGCGCGCGTGGTCGCGCCGACGAGCGTGAACGGCTGAAGATCCAGCTTCACGCTGCGCGCGGCCGGCCCTTCGCCGATCATGATGTCGATCTGATAATCCTCCAGCGCCGGATACAGGATTTCCTCGACGACCGGCGAGAGCCGATGTATCTCGTCGATGAAGAGCACGTCGTTCGCTTCGAGATTAGTCAGCAGCGCGGCGAGGTCGCCCGCGCGCTCCAGCACCGGCCCCGACGTCTGCCGCAGATTCACGCCCATTTCACGCGCGATGATATGCGCGAGCGTCGTCTTGCCGAGACCCGGCGGCCCGAAGAGCAGCACGTGATCGAGCGCTTCCGAGCGGCGCTTGGCCGCTTCGATGAAGATCTCGAGCTGGCCGCGCACCTTTTCCTGGCCGACGTATTCGTCGAGCTGACGCGGACGAAGCGCGCGCTCGAACGCTTCTTCGTTCGGCGAGACGGGCGTGGCCGAGATGATGCGTTCGGCGGCGAGTTTGTCGGTTTCGATCATGAGTCGATTGTACAGCGAGGCTTATCGCGGCGAACCTGGCCGAACGGCCTAGTGGCGCGCGGCTCCGAACGCCCGCAGAATCAGCCTTTCGAGAGCGCCTTCAACGCGAGCTTGATGCCCTCGGACACGCCCGTTCCCGCCGGCACGTTCTTGACGGCGGCGAGTGCTTCCTTCTCGGAATAGCCGAGGGCCAGCAGCGCGTTGAGGATGTCGGAAGCATGGTCGGACTGCGAAGCCGCGTGTGCCATTGCACCGAGATCGGCCCCGAGCTTGCCCTTCAGTTCGAGCAGCAGCCGCTCGGCCGTTTTCTTGCCGATGCCCGGCACGCGCGTCAAGCGCGCGGCGTCCTGTGTCGTTACGGTTTGCGCAAGTTCCTGCACGCTCATACCGGAGAGCACCGCGAGCGCCATGCGCGCGCCGATGCCGCTGATCTTTAACAATTCGCGAAACGTTGCCCGTTCCTGCGGCGTCAGGAAGCCGTAGAGCAGATGCGCGTCCTCGCGCACGATCATCTGCGTGAGCAGAACGACCTTCTCGCCGGTGTTCGGCAGGTTGTAGAACGTGCTCATCGGCACGTCGACTTCATAGCCGACGCCATTGCAGTCGACGAGCAGGTGCGGCGGATTTTTTTCCAGCAGAACGCCGGCAATGCGACCGATCATGTGTGCTTTATGTTGGTTGGAGATTTAGCCGATGAGTCTGCCGCGCCGCACACGCAAGCCCTTCTTCGCAAGCGAGGGCGCAATGCTGCCCAGCGCCGCCAGCCCCGTGCCGCCGTGCGCGTGACAGATCGCCATGCCAAGGGCGTCGGCGGCGTCGGTGCTCGGCACGCCCGAGAGGCTCAGAAGGCGCACGACCATCTGCTGCATCTGCTCCTTCGTCGCGCGGCCATAGCCGACGACCGCCTGCTTCAATTGAAGCGCCGTGTATTCGGCGACCGGCACGCCGCTCGCCACGAGCCCGCAGATGGCCGCGCCGCGCGCCTGGCCGAGCAGTAGCGTCGATTGCGGATTGACGTTGACGAAGACCTTTTCGATTGCAGCCTGATCCGGGTTGTGCTGGCGTATGAGGGTGGAGATGCCGTTGAAGATGGTGTTCAGGCGCGAAGGCAGATCCGCGTCGGCCGTCTTGATGACCCCGCTCGTCACGTAGTTGAGCGTGTGTCCGGACATGTCGATGATGCCGAAGCCCGTCACGCGCAGGCCGGGGTCGATGCCTAGAATTCTCATGGGTGCGGTAAATGCGCTCCGGCTTCGCGGTCGTTCTAAATGAAATTGGCCTGTTTGCACCGCGCAATCAGCGGCGCAAACAGGCCAATATTAAATGAAGCCCGCGCGATTAATGGCGGAAATGACGCGTGCCCGTGACAATCATCGCGACATTGTGCTCGTCGGCGGCGGCGATCACTTCGTCGTCGCGCATGGAGCCGCCCGGCTGAATCACGCAGGTCGCGCCCGCGTTGACGACCACATCCAGGCCGTCGCGGAACGGGAAGAACGCGTCCGACGCGACCGCGGAGCCGTTCAGCGAAAGGCCCGCGTTCTGCGCTTTGATGCCCGCGATGCGCGCGGAATCGACTCGGCTCATCTGCCCCGCGCCGACGCCGAGCGTCATGCCGCCGCCGCAGAACACGATTGCGTTCGACTTCACGTACTTCGCCACGCGCCACGCAAACATCAGGTCGTCCATTTCCTTGGGCGTCGGATGGCGTTTGGTCACGACGCGCAGTTCGTGCGGCTGCACGTTCTTGGAATCGAGCGATTGAACCAGCAGGCCGCCGCCCACGCGCTTCAGATCGAACGCGTTGTGGCCATTGCCGAGTGCGATTTGCAGGACACGCACGTTCTGCTTGGCCGCGAAGACCGCGCGCGCGGCGTCGCTAAACGAAGGCGCGATCAGCACTTCGACGAACTGCTTCGCCACGGCCTGCGCCGCCGCTTCGTCCACTTCGCGATTGAACGCAATGATGCCGCCGAACGCCGAAGTCGGGTCGGTCTGGAACGCCTTTGAATACGCTTCGTGCGCGTTCGCGCCGAGGGCCACGCCACACGGGTTCGCGTGCTTGATGATGACGCAGGCCGGTGCGTCGAAGGTCTTCACGCATTCCCACGCCGCGTCCGAATCCGCGATGTTGTTGTACGAAAGCTCCTTGCCCTGCAACTGCTCGTAGTTCGCAAGCGCGCCGGCGGGCACCGAAAGATCCCGGTAGAACGCCGCGCTCTGGTGCGGGTTTTCGCCGTAGCGCAGGTCCTGCACCTTCTCGAACGCGAGGTTGAACGTGGCGGGATACGTGTTGCGCTCGCTGTGCTGGAGCGCTTCGGTGAGGCTCGTCAGATAGTTCGTGATCGCGCCGTCGTATTGCGCGGTGTGCGCAAAGACTTTGGTCGCAAGGCGAAAGTTCGTTTTGTAGCCGACGTTGTTGCTGTTCGCGCGCATTTCGTCGAGCACGGTGGCGTAATCGGCCGGATCGACGATCACCGTCACATCGCGATGATTCTTCGCCGCCGAGCGCAGCATGGTCGGCCCGCCAATGTCGATGTTTTCGATCGCGTCTTCCAGCGAGCACTCTTCCTTCGACACCGTCTGCACGAACGGATACAGATTGACGACCAGAAGATCAATGGTCGGAATGTCATGCTGTGCGAGCGCCGCCATGTGTTCGGGCAGGTCGCGGCGCGCGAGAATGCCGCCGTGAACCTTCGGATGCAGCGTCTTCACGCGCCCGTCGAGCATTTCCGGAAAGCCGGTGTAGTCGGCGACCTCGGTCACGGGCAGACCCGCGTCGGCGAGCAGCTTCGCCGTGCCGCCGGTCGAGAGGATCTGGACGCCGAGCTCCGACAGCGATTTCGCGAAATCGACGATGCCGGACTTGTCGGAAACGGAGAAGAGCGCTTGCTTGATCATGATGAACACTGAAACCGAAAAGGATAACCAGGCCGGACCAGGGCGCGCGCCCTAGCCCGATGAATCAAATCAATCCGTGCTGCTGAAGCTTCTTGCGTAGCGTGTTGCGGTTGATGCCGAGGTAGTCGGCCGCGAGCGACTGGTTGCCGCCTGCCTGCTCAAGCACCACTTCGAGCATCGGTTTTTCGACGCACGAGATCACCATGTCGTACACGTCGTGCGGATTGGAGCCGTCCAGGTCCTGAAAATAGTTGTCGAGGCTCTGGCGGACGCATTGTTCGATGTTATGTCTGCTCATGCGGCAATTAGTCGGTCTGTGTTGTTTTGCCCGCCGCACGATTCTTCGTCGGCCGCGTCGTCGGCGTCACCGGCTTCGTCGACATAGACGAGGCGGTCTGACAGCGCCTTTTGCGCGTCGAAGAATTCGTTGACAGCGAACAATTGTTCTTTCGTCGTGTCGAGCGTATTCATCCGGTGCCGAAAGGTGTTCGCCCCGGAAAGGCCGCGAGTGTACCAGCCGATGTGCTTGCGCGCAGTCCGAACTCCCGTGAATTCCCCGTAGAACGCGTAATGGTCTTCGAGGTGTTCGTTCATCACCTGCTGGATCTCGTCGATGCGCGGCGGCGGCATGCGTTCGCCCGTCGCCAGAAAATATTCGATCTCACGAAAGAGCCAGGGACGGCCCTGCGCCGCGCGGCCGATCATGATGGCGTCCGCGCCGGTCGCCGCGAGCACGTCGCGCGCTTTCTCGGGCGTCGAGATGTCGCCGTTCGCCACGACCGGAATCTTGACCGACGCCTTGACGGCCGCGATGGTTTCGTACTCGGCGTCGCCCTTGTAGAGATCGGCGCGCGTGCGGCCGTGCACCGTGAGCATGGCGATACCGGCATCTTCCGCGATCCGCGCGATCCTCAGCGCGTTCTTGTTTTCGCGATTCCATCCCGTGCGAATCTTGAGCGTGACGGGTACCGCATCCGGCCCGACGCCGACCGCCTGAACAACGGCCCCGACGATGCGCGCCACCAGCGGCTCGTTCTGCAGAAGCGCCGAGCCCGCCGCGACATTGCAGACCTTCTTGGCCGGGCAGCCCATATTGATGTCGATGATCTGCGCGCCGTTCGCGACGTTGTGACGCGCGGCCTCGGCGAGCATCTGCGGATCGGCGCCCGCAATCTGCACCGAGACGGGCTCGACTTCGCCCGCGTGATTTGCGCGGCGCAGGGTCTTTTCGCTCTTCCACAACTGCGCATTCGACGCCACCATCTCCGAGACCGCATACCCCGCGCCCATGCGCTTGCAAAGCTGGCGGAACGGACGGTCGGTGACGCCCGCCATCGGCGCGACGAAGAGGTTATTGCGCAGGACGTGGGAACCGATGGTGGGCATGGAGAATTGGGCGTCCGTGCTGGCGACTTGCGGCGACTGAACGCCGCGGGGCTCGTCAGGCGGATGCGGAAATGCGGAAGGGAAACGCGTATTTTAACGCTAAGCGCGTGCTGAAATTAAGAGCAATCGCGCGCAAGTGATTAAATCTTCTATGAAAGCGCGCGCCGCCATAGAGGATAAGTTGCGCGCGCCGTGCCGATAATGCTCAGCGCCGCTGGCCGAACATCATCTGCCGTGCGAGCGCTGTCTTGAGCGGCGGCAGGAATTCAAGCGCGGTCAGTGCAAGGCCGCGCATGGCGGCGAGCGGCGCGAAATCCACCGTGAAGATGCGCGCGAGCGTATCCGTGGCGCCGATGGTCAGACGCCGGTCCAGCGCGCGGCGTTGCGCGAAATGCGCGAGCGCGAGCGGCCGCGCGCCGTCGGCCGACAGCGCGTCGCACAGGGCGAGGGCGTCGCGCAGGCCGAGGTTCAGGCCCTGGCCCGCCACCGGATGCAGCGTTTGCGCCGCATTGCCGATTGCGACCGTGCGCCGGTCGACGAGCGCGTTGAGCGCGGTTAGCCCGAGCGGGAAGGCCGCCCGGCCGACGACACGCGTGAAGCGCCCCATGCGCGTGCCGAACGCGAGGCCGAGCTCGGCGAGAAAGGCATCGTCGGGAAGCTGCATGCGTCGCGCGGCTTCGTCGGGCGTGGAGCACCAGACGAGCGAGTAGTCCGCATGACGCTGGCCGCCGCACGGCAACAGCGCGATCGGGCCTTCGCTCGTAAAGCGCTCCCACGCGACGTTGGCTCGCGGGTCCGACACGCTCACCGTGCCGACGATAGCCGTCTGCCCGTAATCGCGCGCGCGCCGCTCATTGGAGACGGCGGCCCCGGGCGATGCCTGCTGATACAACCCGCCTTCCGCGTTGACGAGCGCCTTGACGCGAATCGTGCGCTCGCCGCTCCCGGACTGCAGCGGCAGGGTGACGCCTTCGTTGTCCTGCAAGGGCGGCAGCGCGGACGTGTCGGTGAGCCAATCGACTTTGGTCGCGCGCACCGCGTTCGCGAGCGCGCCGACGAGCGAGCCGTAACGCACGACGTAGCCCAGTTCGGGCAACTCGTGCTCGTCGTGCTCTATCAGCGTGCGCCCGAAGTGGCCGCGCTGCGATACGTGAATGCGGCGGATGGGCGTGGCATCGGCGGGAAAGCCCAGCGGCTGCAACATCACGCGGCTGCCGTGCGAGAGCGCGAGCGATCGCGGATCGGTCAGGGCGGCTTCGGGCGTGCGCGCGTCGATCAGGGCGACCGACAGCCGCGATGTCGCGCTGCGCCGCGCGAGCCATCCGGCAAGCGCGAGCCCGACGGGGCCCGCGCCGACGATGGCGATGTCGTAATCGAAATGCGGTTGTATCGTCGCGTCGTCGCTCATGTTCAAGCCGGGTAGTTGGTCTGGTTGCTCGGTGGCTTCAGTCGCCGATGGACTCGCGCATCAGCGCTTCGATTTCGCCGGCAGCGACGGGCACCTCGCGCGTGAGAAGCTCGCAGCCCTGCGGCGTCACGAGTGCATCGTCCTCGATGCGAATGCCCGTGTTCCAGTAGCGCTCGGGTACGTCGTCGGCGGCGCGCACGTACAGACCCGGTTCGATGGTCAGTGTGTTGCCCGCCACGAGCGTGCGCCACGGACGCGCGCCTTGCTCGTCGCGCGGGCCGTTCACATCGCGATACTCGCCCGCGTCGTGCACGTCCATGCCGATCCAGTGGCCCGTCCGGTGCATATAAAAGCGCATGTAGGCGCGCTCGGCGAGCACGTCGTCGACACTGCCGAACTTCGTGCTGTCAAGGATGCCGGTATCCAGCAAGCCTTGCGACAGCACCGCGAGGGCCGCTTGATGCGGCGCGTCGAAGCTCACGCCCGCGCGCGTCGCTTCGATGGCGGCGGATTGCGCGGCGAGCACGATGTCGTAGAGTTCGCGCTGCGCCGGCGTAAAGCGGCCGCTTGCCGGGAAGGTGCGCGTGATGTCGGACGCGTAGCCGTCCAGCTCGCAGGCGGCGTCGATCAGGATGAGGTCGCCGTCGCGCGCAATCGCGTTGCCCGCCGGATAGTGCAGGACGCACGCGTTCGCACCCGCCGCGACGATCGAGCCGTATGCTGGCGCTTGCGCACCGTGGCGGCGGAACGTGTACAGCAATTCCGCTTCGATTTCGTACTCGCGCATGCCGGGGCGGCAGGCGCGCATTGCACGCCGATGCGCTTCCGCGGAAATCGACCCCGCCCGCCGCATGATCGCGACTTCGTGCGCGTCTTTCACGAGCCGCATTTCGTCGATGATCGGCAGCAGGTGCTGCGCGTTGGCCGGCGCGCGCACGCCGCTGCGGCCTTGCGCGCGCACGGCGGCGAGCCAGCCGCGCACTTGCGCGTCGATTTCAGCGGATGTGCCTAGCGCATAGAAAAGCGCGGGCTGATCCGCGATCAGGTGGGGCATCTGCTCGTCGAGCGCAGCGATTGGAAACGCGGCATCCAGACCGAACGCATCTTGCGCGGCCTCGGGACCGTAGCGGAAGCCTTCCCACGTCTCCCGCTCGGCGTTCTTCTCGCGGCAGAAGAGAATCGACGCGGGCTCGCCGTCCTGCGCGCTCGCGTTGAGCACGAGCGTCGCCTCGGGTTCGGTGAAGCCCGTCAGGTAGTAGAAGTAGCTGTCGTGACGGAACGGATAGTCCGTGTCGCGATTGCGCATGACTTCCGGCGCGGTCGAGACGATGGCGACGCCGCCGCCTTGTGCGCGCAACTGCGCGAGCACACGCTCGCGGCGGCTGCGATAGACATCCACGGCGATCGGGCTGGCGAGTTCGGTGAGTGAGTTCATGCGCCCGATTGTAGCGCCGGCTTCCAGGTGGCGCGAATAGGCCATTCGGCCTAGTGGTTGTGCGCCCGGCGGCGTTGCATACTCGCTCCTACCCTTCCGGCGCGGCCCTTATTCCTCGACCCGATTGCGCACGCTGCCCGCGATCAGGTCGAAGCGGAACAACCGGCATTCGAGCGCGCCGTTGAAGAGCGGCGTTTTGGTCGATTCGCGCAGCCGCAGCAGGCCGGGCAGCTTGCGGTCGGACGTGAGCACGTAGGCGCGCCAGCCCGGAAAGCGTTGCTTGAGCGCGTTGCCGAACGAGATGAAGAACTCGGTGTCGGCGGGATCGGGTTGGGCGCGTGCGAATGCCTCGTCGTCCTCGCGGCGCGTGCGGCCGGTGTCGCGGATTTCGCCGCGCGGGCCGCGTCCGCGCACTTCGATGCGCTCGCCATACGGCGGATTCGCGATGAGGATGCCGGGCGCGTCAGAGGGCGGCGTCATGTTGCGGGCGTCGACTTGCTTGAGCGACAAATCGGGGACGCCCGCGCGGCTCAGATTGGCGCGTGCTTTTTCAAGCATGTCGCCTGAGATGTCGCTGCCGAAGATGCTCAGTTGCGAGGCGTTGGCGCGGGTGGCACGCCTTGCTTCCGTCGCGGCGGTCTTGAGCTTTTGCCACATGCCCGGATGGAACGGCTTCAGCTTTTCGAAGCCGAAGCGCCGCTCGCTGCCCGGCGCGATGTTAAGCGCGGTCTGCGCGGCTTCGGCAAGGAAGGTGCCGCTGCCGCACATCGGATCGAAAAGCGGCGTGCCGGGCGTCCAGCCGGTGAGGCGCAAAATGCCGGCCGCGAGATTCTCGCGCAGCGGAGCCGCGCCCTTGTCGAGCCGCCAGCCGCGCTTGAAGAGCGGTTCGCCGGAGGTGTCGAGATAAAGCGTGCACTCGTTCATCGTGAGGAACGCGAAGACGCGCACATCCGGTTGCGCCGTATCGATGCTCGGGCGCGCGCCGCTTAGATCGCGCAGGCGGTCGCAGACGGCGTCTTTCACGCGCAGTGTCGTGAATTCGAGGCTCTTGAGCGGCGATTTGATCGCGGTGAGGTCCACGCGCATGGTCTGGCTCGGCGTGAACCACTGTTCCCAGCGTTGCCGGCTCGTGAGTTCGTAGATGTCGTGCTCATTGCGATACGGGCCTTGCGCGATCTTAAGCAGCACGCGGCTCGCGATACGTGAATGCAGGTTCGCCGCCATGCCCGCGACCCAGCCGCCCCGAAAATGGACGCCGCCAGGCACTTGCGCGCCGACCGCCAGCGGACCGCCGCCCGACAGCGGCGCGGTGCTCACATGACGCTCTCCGATCTCGGCAAGCTCGGCGGCAAGCGGCGCTTCGAGACCGCGCGGGCAGGGGACAAACCAGTCGAAAAGGGGGGAGGACATGAGGGCGCTTGCGGGTGATCAAAGGCGGTATTGTACGCGGGCGCTTGCCTGGCGATGCTTGTGATGCTGCTCGCCTCGAAGAAGGCCGCCGCGTCTGCTTTTCGTTAGCGCAAGTGAACGGACGGTAGGCGTTTGGCCGCATGCACGCCTGAACCCGGTTTCCAGGCGAAAGCGTCCGCGTCGTGCAATTCAGAATTCTCGGGTGCCAGTTCTCTGCTTTGATTGGCAGAGTCATTGTTGGCGAGTTTGCCAATTAAGGAGATGAGATGCCGAATGTGTTTGTTGAACCGCTGCCAAAAAACCGTGATGGAGCAATCCAGGCTTACGCGCTGGAGCTTTCCGCCACGCGGCGACTGACGCTGGAAACGTATGAAACGCAAGCCGAAGCAATCAAGGTTGCGAAAGCCAAAGGGCACAAGCCCCTGATCGCACGCGTCCGGAAAACGGACAAGGGCAATCCTGACCACTGGAGAACTGCGGACTGAACTGTATCGGCTGTGCCGTCAACCATCACCGCGTCGTGCCCGTATGAAGCACGGCGCGGTGTGGCCACACTCGCCTCACTCCACCGCCTTCATCATCTCCTCGACCACCTTCTTCGCGTCGCCGAACACCATCATCGTCTTATCCATATAGAACAGCTCGTTGTCGAGCCCCGCATAACCCGCGGCCATCGACCGCTTGTTCACGATGATCGTCCGGGCCTTATACGCCTCTAAAATCGGCATGCCCGCAATGGGCGATTTCGGATCGGTCTTCGCGGCCGGATTGACCACATCGTTGGCGCCGAGCACGAGAACCACGTCGGTCTGTCCGAACTCGCTGTTGATGTCCTCCATCTCCTGCACCATCTCATACGGCACTTCGGCTTCCGCGAGCAGCACGTTCATATGGCCCGGCATGCGCCCGGCGACCGGGTGAATCGCGTATCGCACGTCGATGCCTTTCTCCACCAGCTTGTCCGTCAGCTCCTTCAACGCATGCTGCGCCCGCGCGACCGCAAGCCCGTATCCCGGCACGATCACCACGCTTTCGGCATTGCCGAGCATGAAGGCGGCGTCATCGGCGGAACCGGATTTGACCGGCCGCTGCTCCTGCGCGCCGCCCACTGGCGCACCGCCCGCCTCGCCGCCGAAGCCGCCCAGAATCACGTTGAAGAACGAGCGGTTCATCGCGCGGCACATGATGTAGGAGAGGATCGCGCCCGAGGAGCCGACCAGCGAGCCGGCGATGATCAGCATCGGATTGTTGAGCGAAAAGCCGATGCCCGCCGCCGCCCAGCCGGAGTACGAGTTGAGCATAGAGACGACCACCGGCATGTCCGCGCCGCCGATCGGAATGATGATGAGCACGCCGAGCGCGAACGCGATCAGCGTCATGATGACGAACGGCAGCCACGACTGCGTCGACATGAAGATGACGCCGAAGCCAAGCATCGCGACCGCGAGCAGCAGGTTGATCAGATGCTGCCCCGAGTACACGACCGGCGCACCCTGAAAGAGCCGGAACTTGTACTTGCCCGAGAGTTTGCCGAACGCGATCACCGACCCCGAAAACGTAATCGCGCCGACGAACGTGCCGATGAACAGCTCGACGCGATTGCCGACCGGGATCGGCTCGCCGGGCGCCGAAAGGCCGAACGCGGACGGCTCCGACACCACGCCATACGCTATGCATACGGCGGCAAGACCGATCAGCGAGTGCATCGCCGCGACCAGTTCGGGCATCTTCGTCATCTCGACTTTCGCCGCGATATACGCGCCCGCGCCGCCGCCGATCACGAGCGCCGCGAAGAGCAGCGTCAGCCCGAGCGAAAGATTCGAGCCGAGATACGACGCCTGTTTCACGATGAGCGCGAGCGTGGTGAGTATGGCGATCGCCATGCCCGCCATGCCGAACGTGTTGCCGATGCGCGCGGTCTTCGGATTCGACAGGCCCTTCAATGCCTGAATGAAGCACACGGACGCGACCAGATAAAGAAGAGTGACGACGTTCATGCTCATTTACGCACCTTCCTTGCGAACGAGCTTCTTCGGCTCTTTCTTCTTGAACATTTCGAGCATGCGCCTTGTCACCAGAAAGCCGCCGAACACGTTCACCGCGGCGAGCAGGACTGCGAGTGTGCCGAAGAACTTGCCCGCGCCGCCGACCGTCAGGCCCACCGCGAGCATCGCGCCGACAATGACGATCGCCGAAATCGCGTTGGTCACGGCCATCAGCGGCGTGTGCAGCGCGGGCGTCACGTTCCAGACGACGTGATAGCCGACGTAGATGGCCAGCACGAAGATGATGAGGTTGATCACCGTGTGATTGATGACGTCCATGTTCGTCTCCGTTCAGGCCGTGACGCGGGCGAGCTGTCCGTCGCGGCACTGGAGCGTGGCCGCGACGATGTCATCCGCAAGGTCGATGTTGAGGGCGCCTTCCTTCGTGAGGATCAGCTTGAGGAAGTCGAGCAGATTGCGCGCGTAGAGTGCGGAGGCGTCGGTGGCGACCATCGACGCGAGATTCGTTTGCCCGACGATATGCACGCCGTGCTTCATGACCACCTGGTCGACTTCCGTGAGCGGACAGTTGCCGCCTTTGCGGCCTTCGAACTCGGGGCCGCGTCCGGCGGCGAGATCGACGATCACCGAGCCCGGCTTCATGTGCTTGACCGTTTCGACCGAAAGCAGCGTCGGCGCGGGACGGCCGGGAATCAGCGCGGTCGAGATGACGATGTCGGCGGCCTTCGCCCGTTCGTGCACTTGCGCCGACTGCCGCGCGAGCCAGCTTGGCGGCATCGGCCGCGCATAGCCGCCGACGCCCACGGCCGCCTCGCGTTCCTCGTCGGTTTCGAACGGCACGTCGACGAACTTCGCGCCCAGCGATTCGATCTGCTCCTTCACGGCGGGCCGCACGTCCGACGCTTCGACGACCGCGCCGAGACGTTTGGCCGTCGCGATCGCCTGCAGGCCCGCGACGCCCGCGCCGAGCACGAGCACGCGCGCGGCCTTCACGGTGCCGGCGGCGGTCATCAGCATCGGCATGAAGCGCTGGTAGTAATGGCAGGCCAGCAGCACCGCCTTGTATCCGGCGATGTTCGCCTGCGACGACAGCACGTCCAGGCTTTGAGCGCGCGTGGTGCGCGGCGCGGCTTCGAGCGCGAATGCGGTGACGCCTGCGCTCGCGAGCCGGGCGGTGTTTTCGATGTTGAAGGGATCGAGCATGCCGATGAGCACGGCGCCCGGCGTCAACGAAGCCAGCTCGGCTTCGCTCGGCGATTGAACCTTGAGCACGATCTCGGCGGAAAAGGCCGTGGCTGCATCGACGATATCCGCGCCCGCTTGCGCAAACGCATCGTCGATATCGCTGGCTTGCAAGCCAGCGCCGCTCTCAACCGACAGGCGGTGGCCTTGCGCGACGAGCTTTTTCACCGTCTCGGGGGTGGCGGCGACGCGCGCCTCATTCGCCCGCGTTTCAGCAGGCACTCCGATGTGCATGTTTGAATCCTCCTGTCTTCTTTCCTTCGCTCGCGCACGACGACAAGACAGGACAACGCGGCTGGAAAGACCAAGGCTGGGTTTTAGTTTCGAATGCTGATCAACGGCTAGCACAACTGTAACCGAAGAATGGGCGCGAAAAATGCGAACCGTCACTTCGCCGCACCCGCGCTAACCCTTAGGCCGCGCGGGCGGGATCGGACGCGGGACGGTAAAATGTCGGCTATGAAATCAGATACTTGGGCTCCACACGTCACGGTTGCGGCCATCGTCGAGCAGGACGGGCGCTTTCTCGTCATCGAGGAACACACTTCCGCAGGGCTGCGAATCAACCAACCGGCCGGTCACCTCGAAGCGGGCGAAACGCTCGTCGAAGCGGTCATCCGCGAGACGCTGGAAGAGACGGCGCATCGCTTCGAGCCGCAGGCGCTCGTCGGCGCGTATATGACGCACTTTCAGCGGCCGGGGCGCGACGTCACGTATCTGCGCTTCACGTTCTGCGGCAAGTCGGCCGGAGAAGTCGCCGGGCGCAAGCTCGACGAGGGCATTGTTCGCGCGATGTGGCTCACGCCCGACGAACTGCGCGCCACGGTTGCGCGGCATCGGACGCCGCTCGTGATGAAGTGCGTCGACGATTATCTGGCCGGGCGGCGCGTACCGCTCGATTTCATCCATACGCATTCGGTCGCGCCGGTGGCGCGGTCTTGACGGCGCTCGCGCGCGAACAACGCGGTATCCCTATGAGCAAGCGAAAGGTAGTGGTGGGCATGTCCGGCGGCGTCGATTCGTCCGTGACGGCATGGCTCCTCAAGGAGCAGGGCTACGACGTGGTCGGCCTCTTCATGAAGAACTGGGAAGACGACGACGACGGCGAATACTGCTCGACGCGGCAGGACTGGATCGATGTGGTGTCGGTGGCCGACCTGATCGGCATCGACGTCGAAGCGGTCAATTTCGCCGCCGAGTACAAGGACCGCGTGTTCGCCGAATTCCTGCGTGAGTATTCGGCCGGGCGCACGCCGAATCCGGACGTGCTCTGCAACGCCGAGATCAAGTTCAAGGCGTTTCTCGACCACGCGATGTCGCTGGGCGCTGAAACCATCGCGACCGGGCACTACGCGCGCGTGCGCGAGCAGGAAGGACTTTTTCAGTTGCTGAAGGCTGCCGATTCAACGAAGGATCAATCGTACTTTCTGCATCGGCTCAATCAGCAACAGCTTTCCAAGACGCTCTTTCCGCTCGGCGAGATTCCGAAGACGAAGGTGCGCGAGATCGCCGCGCAGATCGGGCTGCCCAACGCAAAGAAGAAGGATTCGACCGGCATCTGCTTCATTGGCGAACGGCCGTTTCGCGAATTCCTCAACCGCTATCTGCCGACCAAGCCCGGTCCGATGAAGACGGCCGAAGGGAAGATCGTCGGCGAGCATATCGGGCTTGCGTTCTACACATTCGGCCAGCGAAAGGGCATCGGGATCGGCGGTGCAAAGGACGGCAGCGGCGAGCCGTGGTTCGTCGCGGGCAAGGACATGGCGAGCAACACGCTCTATGTCGTGCAGGGGCATGACCATCCGTGGCTTTTGTCGCACACGCTCGCCGCAGGCAACACGAGCTGGGTCGCGGGCTTTGCGCCCGAGGATGGCGCGGCGTGCGGCGCGAAGACCCGTTATCGCCAGCAGGATGCAGCGTGCCGCTTCGCCACGGCGGACAACGACGGCCACTTCGAGCTGCGTTTCGACGAAGCACAATGGGCTGTGACGCCCGGTCAGTCCGCCGTGCTGTATCAGGACGATGTGTGTCTCGGCGGCGGCATTATCGAGCGTGCGGCGGCCGAAGCGGACGCGCATGCGGCGGGCGTCGTGGCAGCAAGCGTCAGTTGACGAGCGGAGCCTCGGCCGCAACGCCGAGGCTCTTTGTAAGACGCATTCTCTATTGCACAGATAAAAACTTAGTTTATACAAGCGCTTGACTCTCTACCTATCGGTAGATAAATTTCACCCACCGAACGCAGGGTGATGACGCTATGGACAAGAACACGGTACGTGAGGCGCTGTTGGACCACGCCCAGACAATCATGATGAAGCGCGGATATAACGGCTTCAGCTACCGTGACTTGTCGGAACTGGTCGGCGTGAAGACGTCGAGCATCCACTACTACTTCCCGACCAAGGAAGATCTCGCGCTGGAAGCGGTGAACGCCTACAGCGCCGACCTGATGTCGTCGGTTTATGCCATCGACAGTTCCGCCCCCGCCGACAAGAAGCTCGACCGCTTCGTGAGGCTGTTCGCGCGGATTTTCGGTGACGGCACGCAGGTGTGCCTGTGCGGAATGCTGGCGGCGGATATGGACTCGTTGCCGGAGAAAGTACGCCACGCCGTCAGGGCGTTCTTCAAGGCGAATGAAACCTGGCTTGCGAAAGTGCTGGCCGAAGGGGAAGCGCAGGACACGCTCGACGCCGGCGGTAAGCCGGAAGCCGCAGCGAGGGCGCTGTATGCGGCGTTTCAGGGCAGCCTGCTCGCATGCCGATTGTTTCAGACACGCACGCGACTAGACGAGGTGGCCGATACGGTGCGCCGGTAGATAACCCTGTGGATAACTCTGTGAAAAACCGGTTTTCCCAAGTCGCGCGTTCTATCTTTCAGTAGGTAGATTTTGGCGCACTCGACCCGTTTTACAACGTCGCGGGCCTGCCAGTTTGAAGGACAGCGTCAGCACGAACGGCCGTTCCACGCGTTTCCATGACTGCAAGCGGCTACTGATCTATCTAGCAGTAGATCAAATAACGAGTGCTTTTCGAATCTACCGGCTGGAACACATCTCACGGCGGCGTTGATCGCAAGCGCCGTTTTCTCGGAGGCGGCAGACGAGGTCGCGCCCGCACTCGAACCCGCGACGCCGCGGTTCATAGACGCGCTTGCCGCGAATAAAGCTGACACGAGCGGCGCGCTGCCACGTCGACGCGTTACAACGGCACGATCCACGATTGCAATGGGGTTGAGCGCCCTTGCGGCTATGCTCGCGATCGCGCTGCGATAGCGCAGGTCAACGCGACGCTCCAGGCTGCGCTGAGAAAAGTAGGCGGTGAAACGCTCCGGTCTCGCGCGGAAGCGTTGGCTTCCGCCTTCAGCGCGGTTCCGTATCGATGAAGGATTGGCGCTGCGCAAGCCGCGCGTACAGCTTGTCGAGCGCGGGATGCGCCTCACGCCAGTTCAGTTCGGGCATGCGGAAGTCCAGGTAGCCGAGCGCACAGCCGCACGCAATGTCCGCGAGCGTGAAGTGGTTCGCCGAACACCACGGCTTCGCGCCGAGACCGCGCGCCATCGCCTGAAGGCCGTCATCAATCTTGTGGCGTTGCCGCGCGACCCACGTCTCGCTGCGTTGCGCTTCGTCGCGCAGCACGCCTTCGAGGCGAATCAGCACGGCGGCGTCGAGCATGCCGTCCGCAAGCGCTTCCCAGCAGCGCACTTCGGTGCGCTCGCGACGCTCCTGCGGCAGCAGCTTGCCGACCGGCGTCAGCGTGTCGACATACTCGCAGATGACGCGCGAATCGAACACCGCTTCGCCGCCGTCGAGAATGAGGCACGGTACTTTGCCGAGCGGGTTGTAGTCGTGAATCCTGGAGTCGGATGCCCAGACGTCTTCGAGCACCAGTTCGCAGTCGATCTTCTTTTCCGCCATCACGATCCGCACCTTGCGGACGAATGGACTTGTGTGCGAACCGATCAGTTTCATCATCTATTCTTCGCGTTTATTCTGGATACCGTCGACGTCGATCTTAACCGGGCGCGCGAAGGGCAACGGCGTTTTCGAGATGCGCCGGAACGCGGTGTCGTCTCGCGACAACATGACGCCGGCCTGACGTCGCGTTGTGGTCAATTAGTGCTGCTCATCGGCAAGCGGATAGTCGCGGCAGGCGGGAAAAAGCCTAGGAAACCGGTGCTTTCGCTCGCCTGCCGCCGCCTTTATTGCGCGCTGGCAGTCGTAGCGCTGCCGGACGCCGGGCACGGCAGGATGCGCGGCGCAGGTTGCGTACCGGCGGCAGCCTTGCCGTTCGCAGACGGCAAAACTGCGGCGGGCGGCGGCAGCGAGCCGAGACTGCGCACGCCGGCCGAGATCGCCGAAGCCAGTTCGTCCACGGCTTTGCGATGCCCATCGACGAGCGCATCGAAGCCGCCGCCGACACGTTCCTGCGCCACGGTGCGGCACGTCAGCACCACTTGCGAGCCGGCGGCGCGCACGCTCCACACGGCGTCGATGACGGCCTGCGAGCCGGGCCACGATTCGAAGCGCTGCACCTTCACCTTCACGCGATACACCTGCGCCGACTCCGGATACGGCGTGCCGTAGACATCGATTGCATTGAGCTGCTGTGACAGATCGCCGGAGAGCGCGCGCCGCACTTCGTCGGCGGGAAGCGAGGCCCAGCGTTCCTCTTCGAGCACGCTCACCTGCGCGGGACTCGTCTGCACGACCATCTGGTTGCGCGACACCTGTTGCGGCACGTCCACCGGCGCGAGCTCGAAATAGAACGCCGCCGGCGCGGACGATACGGCCGACCGGCTCTCCACCGCGCCGCCCAGCGTGTAGAAGCGGCTCGACGGCGACGAAGCGCACGCGGCCAGCACGCCCGCAGCGCCCAGAGTCAACAACAACGCGCCGAACCTCATGGTTTGTCTCCCGGTTTGCCGCGCAACAGCGATTCCGGATGACGCTCCAGATAATCCGCCAGCGCATTGAGCGATTGAAGCGTCCGCGTGAGTTCCTGCGTCGCCTGATGCACGTCGGACTGAAGCGGCGAATCCTGCTGAAGCGTCGACTGCGCTTCGCCGAAGGTCTTCTTCGCCTGCGTGAGGGTGTCGCGCATTTCGGGCACGACTTCCTTGTTCAGTTGATCGAAGAGGGTGTTCGCGTTCTTCAGCGAGCCGTTGAGATTGGTGCCGATCTCGTCGAACGGAATCTTGTCGAGCTTGCGCGCGATGTCGGCGATCTGCAGTTGCAGCTCGTCGAGCGTGTTCGGCACGGTCGGCAGTTCGATCGGGTCTCCGGTGACGCTCACCTTTGCGGGCGGCGCTTTCGGGAAGAAGTCGAGCGCCACGTAAAGCTGGCTCGTCAACAGATTGCCGGTGCGCAACTGTCCGCGCAGTCCGCGCTTGACGAGCAAGTCCAGCATGTCGTGGCTCGCATCCGAACCGTTCTCCGGCAGTGCGGCCTTTGCACGGCGGCCGAGCCGGTCAGGATAGAGGTCGATGGTCACGGGCATCATGAACGAATGCGTCTGCGGGTCATAACGCACGCCGATGCCCGTTACCTGACCGAGCACGATGCCGCGGAAATCGACCGGCGCGCCCGGCGACAAGCCGCGCAGCGACTGGTTGAAGTTCATCACGACATGCACCGGATCGCCGTCGGGATCTTTCATCGCGTCGGCCTGATCGGAGGCGAGGCGGAACGTGGCGTTCTCCTTCGCTTGCGGACCGGCTTGCTGATTAGGCGGCGTCTGGAACGCGATACCGCCGAGCACGACGGTCGCGAGCGACTGCGTGTTCAGCGTGAAGCCGCTCGAGTCGAGCCGCAGGTCCACGCCGCTCGCATGCCACCAGCGCGAGTTCGCGCCGACGTACTGATCGTAAGGAGCGTCCACGAAGACCTGCATCGTGACGCCGGTGCCGTCCTTGTCGAGCGAAAACGCCGTCACCTGGCCCACTTGCACGCGACGGTAATAGACCGGTGAGCCGATATCCAGCGAGCCGAGCGACTCGCCGTGGAGCGTGAAAGTGTGGCCCTTCTGGTCGCCAGTGACAGCGGGAGGCGTCTCCAGCCCGACGAAGTAGCTCTGGTCCTCGCTCGATTTACCGGCGTCCGCACCGATATACGCGCCGGAAAGCAGCGTGGACAGCCCCGTCACGCCGCTTGCCGCCACGCGCGGGCGCACGACCCAGAAACGCGTGTCCTTCACGGCGAAGTCGGTGGCTTCCTTGGTGAGCTGGACATCCACGAGCACGCGCGAATGGTCTTTCGACAGCGTGATGGTCTTGACCGTGCCGATGTCCACGTCCTTGAACTTGACCTTGGTCTTGCCGGGCTCGAGCCCTTCGGCGCTCACGAAGCTGATCGTGACCGTCGGACCCCGGCTCGACACCGTCTTTACGACGAGCAGCACGCCGATCAGCGCCGCGACGATCGGGATGACCCATACGAGCGACGGCAGCCAGCGGCTGCGCGGTTCGATCACCGGTTCCGGCAGCTTCGGCGGCAGACCGCCGCCGCTCGCGTTGTCGGGCGGGTTCGGCGTGCTCGGGGTATCCGGCCCGTTCGGACCGTTGGCGCTAGTCATATTTCTTTCCTGACGGTTCTATGTTGTCCCATATCAGACGCGGGTCGAACTGCATGGACGCGAGCATCGTCAGCACGACGACGGACGCGAAAGCGAGCGCCGCCGGCCCCGCCGTGATGACCGCGACCGACTTGAAGCGCACGAGCGCGACGGTGAGCGTGACGACGAAAATATCCAGCATCGACCATCGGCCGATGCCTTCCACCACGCGATACAGCCTGGTGCGCTGGCGCGGCCGCCACACCGAGCGCCGCTGCACGCTGACGAGCAGGAACCCGAGCGACAGCAGCTTGAGCATCGGCACGAGAATGCTCGCGATGAAGATGACCGCCGCGAGCGGATAGTCGCCGTCGCTCCAGAAGAGCGCGACGCCGCTCATGATCGTGTCGTCTTCCGCGCCGAGAATCGACGACGTATGCAGCATCGGATAAACGTTCGCGGGAATATAAAGGATCGCCGCGCTGATGAGCAGCGCCCACGTGCGCGCGATGCTGTCCGGATTGCGCCGGTGCACGACCGCGTCGCAGCGCGTGCAGCGCTGTTTCTCGATTGTGCGGGCAAGCGGCTGCACGAGCCCGCACGCATGGCACGAGACAACGTTTTCGCGCGAGGCCGTGGTGAAGAGCGTCGAAGGCTCGACGCCGGGCTCGCGTGGGGCCGCGTCGAGCGGTGTGTCGTTCACGATTTCTGTCTCACCGAAGATACGCCGGGTTTGCGCGCGCGCCGCGGAAGGCCGTTTGCGATACTCCACAGCGAGCGCGGGTCGAAGCTCACCACCACGGCGACCATCAACGTCAGCGCGCCGAACGCAAACAGCGCGGCTTCAGGAATGACGCGCGCGACGCTCAGCATCTTCACGAGCGTGACGAGCACGCCGAGCATGAAGACTTCGATCATGCCCCACGGCCGCACGAACTGAATGGCTCGCAGCGTGACATGGAAGCCCGGCGGAACGTAACCCGCGCGCACCGGCATCAGCACGTAAAGCAGCGCGGTAAGCTCGCACAGCGGAAACAGGATGGTCGCGCAGAAGACCAGCACCGCGACAATCTCCATGTGCTCGTTCCATAACGCGACGATCGCGCCGATGAGCGTTGTCTGCGAGGTAATGCCGCTTGCATCGAGTTCGACGATGGGAAACGCCTGCGCGATGACAAAGGTAATGAGCGCGGCAAGCGTCGTCGCGCAGATGCGGTCAAGATTGCGCGCAGCGCTGCGATAGAGCAGCGCGCCGCAACGCGGACAGTTCGCCGAACTGCGCGCGGGAAGCGCGCGCTTGACAAAGAGGGCGTCGCACTCGTGACATGCCACGAGTTCGTCTGAATGGTTCACGTTCATAGTCGGGGGGGCCAAACGTTCGCATGCGTGTCCTGAGGCGCCGCATAGCCGGCCCGGCGCAGAAACAGCAAGGACCGGGCCAGCACGATGAGTAGCAGCATGGTATCAAACCACGAGTGAGCCGAAACTTCCCGGCTCATGGTCGCGAGCGGAATAAAAGCGGTGGCGGCTTCGTTCTGTTCGCGGCGGTGGTTTGCATCGCCCAGGCCGCAAGCCGCTGTTATGGACCGTTGCATGAGCGGAATAGTTCGTTGCATGAACGTGCAACATCCGGTGCAAGCAGGGAGCAAAGTCACGCCAGGCAAGGTTCCGCCCGATTTATACCGACTTTGCCCGCGCACTGGCGTTTAATCATTGTTGAGGTAGCATGGCGGCGGCATGCATCGGGCGGAAATACGGCCCGCGCTAAACAACCGTTACACAGGACATCGGCATCATGGAAAGCAGTGTTGTCACGACGCCGGCGGGCCCGGCCGAGCGGTACAGCGCGACGGCAATCGGCCTGCACTGGCTCATCGCGTTATTGATCGTGGGCGGCTTTTATCTCGGCTGGATCATGACCGATATTCCCGGCTTCACGCCGACCAAGCTCAAGTACTTCTCCTGGCACAAGTGGATCGGCGTGACCGTGTTCGTGCTCGCGGCGCTGCGGCTCCTGTGGCGCGTGAAGCATCGCGCGCCGGCCATGCCGACGGGCGTGCCGCGCTGGCAGCAGGGCGCGGCGCATCTCACGCATTTCCTGCTCTATGTGCTGATGCTCGCGATTCCGGCATCGGGCTTCCTTTACAGTTCGGCGGCGGGATTGCAGGTCGTGTACCTCGGCGTGCTGCCGCTGCCGACCCTCATCGGCCCGGACAAGGCGCTGAAGGCGACACTGCGCATCGTGCATGTCGCGCTCAATTACGGACTGCTGGTGCTCGTGGTCATGCACGTGCTGGCCGCGCTCAAGCATCACTTTGTCGATCGCGACGGTTTGCTCGGCCGGATGCTGCCGTTCATCAAATAAGCGCGGTTGCAAGGTCGATTGTTTCCTCGCCGTTGGCAGGGCGTTTCCGGCCCGCTGTTGGCTCCGGCCAGCTTTTGATTTCCAATACCGGTTGCTGGTCGAACCGTTAAAAAGGCACACATGAAAGTGACACTCAATCGTTGGATGCTGGCCGCCGTGGCCGCGACATCGCTGGCCGTGACTGCCGGCGCGCAGGCGCAAGTGGATATGGCGAAGAGTTCGGTCGTCGCCACGTCGAAGCAAATGAACGTGCCCACCGACGGCAAGTTCAACAAGTTCACCGCGCAGATTTCATTCGATCCCGCGAAGCCTGCGGCGGGCAGCGCGAGCATTACGATCGACACGGGCAGCTACGACCTCGGCGACGACGATTACAACAAGCAGGTGCGCGGCAAGGAATGGTTCGACAGCGCGACGTATCCGAGCGCCACGTTCGTCTCCAGCGCGATTGCGCCGGCAGGCGGCAATCAGTTCAGGGTGACCGGCAAGATCACGATCAAGGGCAAGTCGCAGACGGTCACGGTGCCGGTGACCATCACGCAGCATGGCGCGACCGAAACGTTCGACGGCTCGTTGCCGATCAAGCGCACGCAGTTCGATATTGGAACGGGCGAATGGAAGGACACGTCGGTCGTGGCGGACGACGTCGTCATCAAGTTTCACATCGTCGCTGCGAAGAAGTAAGCGGCGCACTCGAATTCAACCAACGTCAATGCGACGCAAATTCAGTCAGGAGAAGCACTTGAAGAAATTTTCGATGATCGCCGCGGGCGCGCTCGCCGCCGGCCTGTCGTTCAGCGCGATGGCCGCCGATACCTATCAGCTCGACCCGAACCACACGTATCCGAGCTTCGAGGCCGATCACTTCGGCGGCGTTTCGACGTGGCGCGGCAAGTTCAACAAGAGCAGCGGCACGGTGGTGCTCGATCGCGCGGCAAAGACGGGCACGATGGACGTGACGATCGACGTGTCGTCGATCAACACCGGCAACGCGAAGCTGGACGAGCATCTGCAAAAGGCCGAATTCTTCGATGCCGCCAAGTACCCGACGGCGGTGTACAAGGGCACGTCCATCCGCTTCGACGGCGACAAGCCCGCTGAAGTGGTCGGCTCGCTGACGATGCACGGCGTGACGAAGCCGCTCAACCTGAAGATCGAGAACTTCAAGTGCTTCGTCAATCCGATGATGAAGAAGGAAGTGTGCGGCACGGAAGCGACGGCGACGTTCGACCGTGGCGACTTCGGGATGGACTACGGCAAGA